>Ga0194130_10000956_pt1 | contig 49800 bp, 52 predicted proteins | sample TA2KigsurfametaG_FD_160084 | JGI IMG/M metagenome (GOLD analysis project Ga0194130, IMG submission 160084) | Freshwater microbial communities from Lake Tanganyika, Tanzania - TA2015050 Kigoma 12 surface | ecosystem: Environmental > Aquatic > Freshwater > Lake | place: Tanzania: Lake Tanganyika...
GCCACGACCCTGTGCTGGTGATCGACCACGAGGCCCGGGAGCAGTGGCTCGAAGGCAAAGATCCAGCCCGGCTGGCTGCCTTCGCGGGCCTACTGGAGACCCTCAGCCTGGTCGGCAGCGCAGACGGTGCCGGACCTGGGATCCCCCCCACCACCTGGCACTGGCACACCAGCCCGGAATGCTTCGCCGAGCAAGTGGCGCAGGTTCTCAGCTGGATCGTCGCCGGCGATCTCTTTCAGGCCAACCTCACGGCCTGCTGCGAGCACCAACTGGCGAACCCCGCCGACCCCCTGGCGCTCTACGGCCGCCTGCGCCGCGCCTGCGCCGCCCCCTTTGGCGGCCTGGCGATCGCTGGTGGCGCTGCGGCCGGAGAAGCCGTGCTGTCGGCCTCGCCGGAGCGCTTTCTACGGGTGGATGGGGCCGGCCTGGTGGAAACCCGGCCGATCAAGGGGACCCGGCCGCGCCACCGCGACCCGGATGCCGACGCCGATGCCGCCGCCGACCTGGTCTGCAGCTCCAAAGACCGGGCCGAGAACGTGATGATCGTCGACCTGCTGCGCAACGACCTGGGCCGGGTCTGCCGACCGGGCTCGATCCAGGTGCCACAGCTCGTGGGTCTGGAGAGCTACCGCCAGGTGCATCACCTCACCTCCGTGGTGCAGGGCCAGCTGCGCCCAGGCCTGACCGCCATCGACCTGCTGCGGGCCTGCTGGCCCGGAGGCTCGATCACCGGCGCCCCGAAAATCCGCGCCTGCCAGCGGCTGAAAAGCCTCGAACCCGTCCCCCGCGGGCCCTACTGCGGCTCCCTGTTCCGGTTGGGGAGCGATGGCAGCTTCGACAGCAACATCCTGATCCGCTCGCTACTGCTGCGCGGCCAGCGACTGCGGGCCCATGCCGGCTGCGGCATCGTGGCCGACTCCGATCCCGCCGGGGAAGCCGAAGAGCTGGGCTGGAAACTGCAACCCCTGCTGGAGGCACTGGCATGACTGGCCTGCCCCCACCAGCGCCCCCGGCTCCGATCGCCTGGCTGGCCGACGCCTCGGGGCTGGGGTGCTGGGGCCTGCCGGAGACTCTGGCGCTGCCAATCAGCGATCGGGGCCTGCTGCTGGCCGATGGCGTGTTTGAAACGCTGCTGGTGGAGGCTGGCCAGGCCTGGCTGCTGGAGGAGCACCTCGATCGCTGGCAGCGCTCCGCTGCCCTGCTGGCCCTGCCACCCCCGCCGGGCGTGGCGATCGTGCAGCCCCTGATCACCGAGGCGAGCCGCCGCAGTGGCATCGGCAGTGGCGCCCTACGGCTCAACTGGAGTCGGGGCAGCGGGGGCGCCGGCGGGGAGGAGCGCCGCGGGATCGCGATTCCCAGTGCATGCACCCCGAGCTTCTGGCTGCAGCTCAGTGCCATCGCGCCGTGTTTTGGGCCGATGCGGGTGATTGTCAGCCCCACCGAAGAGCGCAGCGCCACCAGCCTGCTGAGCCGTTGCAAGAGCTTCGCCTACGGGCCCTCGATCCAGGCCCGCCGCCAGGCCCTGGAGGCCGGCGCCGACGACGCCCTGCTGCGCAGCTCCGCCGGCGGGCTCTGCTGCGGCACCACCGCCAACCTGCTGGTGCAACGGGCCGGCACCTGGATCACGCCACCGCTGGCCAGCGGCTGCCTGCCGGGCGTGATGCGACAACGGGCCCTCGACCTGGGCCTGCTCCTGGAGCAGCCGATCGAGGCGCAGGATCTGGCCAGCTGCGAGGCGGCCTGGTTGATCAACAGCCTGGGCTGCCGGCCGATCAGCCACCTGGATGGCACCCCCCTGGCCGGTGAGGGCTCGGGCCGCAGCCTTGGCGCAGAAGCCGAGACGTTCTGGCGGCAACTGCTCCTGAAGCATCGATGATGGGGGGCCGCCTGCCGCTATCCCTCACCTGGGGATAACCCGTTGATGACCAGCTCCTGACTGTCCCGCCAGCTGGGCCTGGTGGTGTTTCCGATCGCCACCGGCTCACGGCTGGCGCAGACCCACCCGGATGCCCAGGTTGAGCCCGATCAGTTGCAACCCAATCAGTTACAACCCATGGTCGAGATGCGATAGGTGAACCCGGTGGCAGCCTGATCGGCACTCGCCCCGATCTTGAAGTTGAGCTGGCTCACCGTCTTGCCGGGGATCGCCGGGAAGGGGCCCCACATCCGACCCGTTCCCACCTGGGGTGCAAACGACTCGTTGATCACCTGCAGGCTGGAGCCATCAGTGAACTTCAGGTATCCCTGAATCGGATAGGTGGCACTCACCGAGGAGTTAGCGGTGAAAAAGAACTTGTAACTGCCGTAGGGCTGGGTGACGAAGAAATCGGTGTTCCAGTTCGGACGGCCAAAGGGATTACCCGGACCGATCGTCTTGGTGATGATGTTGGTAACGCCATCGCCACCAACGGGGGCCAGAAACTGACAGGTCTGCGCCTGGGCCGGCACGGACCCCGCCAGGAGACCGGCGCTGCAAAGACCAGCGCTGCAGAGACCGGTGACAGCGGCAACAAAAGAAGAGCGCATCAACAATCCAAAGCCTGAACTTGAGGCCCAGTCCTAGCCATGGAGCGGGGGCGCGACAACCAACCCGTCACCAGCGCCCAATCACCCGCAGCCAAAGCTTCAGACACTCAGGAAACGCTGGATCATCTCCTTGCTGAGGTCGGCGGTGGAGCCACTGGCCACGATGCCCCCCTTCTGCATCGCGTAGTACCAATCGGCCTGGCGCACAAAGCTGGCGTGGTGCTCCACCAGCAACACGGAAATCCCCGTTTCGCGAATAATCCGGGCCACGGCGCGCTGAATGTCGAGCACCACGGAGGGCTGGATGCCTTCGGTGGGCTCATCGAGCAGCAGCAGGCGGGGCTTGCCCAGCAGGGCCCGGGCAATCGCCAGCTGCTGCTGCTGGCCGCCGGAGAGGTCGCCACCGCGGCGGGCCAAAAACGTTTCCAACACAGGAAACAGCTCAAAAACCAGCGGATCGATGTGGCGATGGCGCGCCATGCCCCCCGGTAGAGCCTCGAGACCCAGCAACAGGTTTTCGCGCACGGTGAGCTGGGGGATGATCTCCCGTCCCTGGGGCACGTAGCCGATGCCAGCCCGGGCCCGGCGATGGGGTGGCAAGCCGCCGCAGGCGCTGCCGGCCAGGTCGATCCGCCCGCTGCGCTGGGGCACCAGGCCGATGATCGACTTGAGCAGAGTGGTCTTACCAACGCCGTTGAGGCCGATCAAGCAGGCCATCTGACCCGGCGCGATCGAGAGGTCGACGTTGCGGAGAATATGGCTCTCCCCGTAGTAGACGTTCAGCCCGCGCACACTCAGCAGGTGGCCGGCCTCGTCCTGGGGCGGATGGGAGTGGGAGGTCATGGTGGGGGAAGAGATCATGCGTCGTCCTCGACTCCGCTGTCCTCAACGCCGAGGTACACCTCAATCACGCGGGGATCGCTCTGCACCGCCTCCATCGGGCCCTCGCACAGCACGTGGCCCTCGTGCAGCACGGTGACAGGACAATCGAGCTCGCGGATGAAATCCATGTCGTGCTCGATCACCAGCACGGTGTGGTCCCCGGCCAGGCTGCGCAACAAAGCTCCGGTGCGCTCGGTTTCCTCCTCGGATAGACCAGCGACGGGCTCATCCACCAGCAGCACATCGGGATCCTGCGCCAGCAGCATGGCGATCTCGAGCCACTGCTTCTGGCCGTGGGACAAGCTGCCAGCCCGCTGGGAGGCATGGGCCTCCAGACCCACCACCGCCAGCAACTGCTGCACCCGATCGCGTTGGCGGCTGTCAAGACGACCAAACAACAGGCTGAAAGGGGCATGACTGCCCTTGACCGCCAGCTCGAGATTGCGCCGAGGAGTGAGGTTTTGATACACCCGGGGCGTTTGAAACTTGCGGCCGATGCCGAGCCGAGCGATGCGGTGCTCGGCAATCCCCAGCAGCGATCGCCCGCGAAACACGACATCCCCTTTGGTGGGGCGCACCTTGCCAGTGATTACATCAAGGAAGGTGGTTTTGCCGGCACCATTGGGGCCAATCACGGCCCGCAACTCACCTGGAGCCAGCGACAAATTGAGGTCGTTGAGCGCCCAGAAGCCATCGAAGCTGACGCTCACCTGGCGCAGTTCGAGCACCGGGGTCGAAGCAGACACAGTCATGGAGCGCCTCCGGGAGTGGAGCCAAGGGCCTCGCGTTCGGCCTGCACAGCGGGATCGAGATCAAGGCCGGGATAGGTGGGCGCCAGGGGCGGCCAGCCCACCATGGCCTGAATCTGACGGGGGCCGCCCTGGCGCCACCAGCCCACCAGCCCATCGGGCAGGGCGGTGACCACCAGCAAAAACAGACCGCCCTGGATGAACAGCCAGGTTTCCGGCAACTGCTCACTCACCAGGCTCTTGGCGTAGTTGATCAGCACCGCCCCAAGCACCGCCCCGATCAGGGTGCCGCGGCCACCCACCGCCACCCAGATCACCATCTCGATCGAGAAGGGCACCGCCATGTATTGGGGCGACACGATGCCCGACTGCACGGTGTAAAGGGCCCCGCTAACGCCAGCCATGGCACCGGCGATCGCGAACACCAGGGTCTTGTAGGCGGTGGGGTTGTAGCCAGTGAAGCGCAGCCGCGGCTCGTCGTCGCGGATGGCGATCAAGGCATCACCGAAGCGACCGCGGGTGAGCCAGCGGCACAGCGCCCAGGCCGCCACCACCAGCACCAAGGTGAGCCAGAAGAGGTTGCGCTGCATGGAGTCGCTGCCCACCAGCTCGCCGAAAATCCGGGCCGTATCCGTTTTGAGCCCGTTGGTGCCGTTAATCAACTTCTGCTGGCCGTTGAAGAAGTTGAAAAACACCAGCAAGGCTGCCTGGGTAAGGATCGAGAAGTAGACCCCCTTGATGCGGTTGCGAAACACCAAGTAGCCGAGCAACCCGGCCACCAGGGCCGGCAACACCCAGATGCACAGAGCGGTAAATAGCGGCGAATGGAAGGGTTGCCAGAATGCCGGCAGGGCCTTCACGCCATACAGACCAAAGAACTCCGGCAATTCACCGGGTGGCAACGCCAGCAGCTGCAGGTGCATACCCACGGCATAACCACCCAGGGCAAAGAAAATGCCCTGCCCCAGGCTCAACATCCCGGTGAAGCCCCAGATCAAATCGATCCCCAGGGCCACAATCCCCAAGGACAGGAAGCGGCCCAGCAGATTGAGCCGGAAGGGCGGCAGGATCGCCGGCAGAATCAGGCCGGCTGCTACAAGCAACAGCCAGGGCAGCCAGGTGCGCCATTTCGCCATGGCTCAGGCCTCCACCATGCGGCCCTTCTGCGGGAACAGACCGGCCGGCCTGAACTGCAGAAACACCACAACCAAGGCGAACACGAGCACCTTCGCCATCGAGGTCGTGGCGAAGAAGGTGATCAGCTCATTGAGGCCAGCCGGCATCGCCGGCCATACCAGCAACAGCGAACCCGAACCGATCACGTAGCTGAGCACGCCGATGCCCAGGGCAGCCACCACGGTGCCCAAGAGTTTGCCAACCCCGCCGAGCACCACCACCATGAAACAGTCGACGATGTAATTGCCGCCGAGGTTGGGGCCTACCGAACCCAGCAGGGTGACGGCCACCCCGGCCACTCCAGCCAAACCGGATCCCACCAAAAAGGTGAGCGCGTCGACGGTTTCAGTGGGGATCCCCAGGCAGTCGCTCATCGAGCGATTTTGGGTGACAGCGCGAATGCGAATCCCCCAGACACTCTTCTGCAGAAACCAATGCACGGCCACCAGCGCCAAGGCCGTGAGGGCAATGATGAACAGCCGGGCCGTGGGCATGTTGACCGCACCGAGATCGACCGAACCCCGCAACCAAACCGGTGCGGTGACATCAATGTTGCGAGCACTGAACCAGGGCTGATCCAACACCCGCACGCCACCCAAACCGGAGGCCAGGGCGATGCCCACCAGGCCGGCCATCACCCAGCTGACCACTCCGAGCACAGGCGCCCAGCGGCGCTGCGACCAGGCCCTCGGCAACAGCCGCGGCGCCACCAGACCCAGGGCGACGGCGACCAGCAGGCCGATCACAAAAGCACTGCTCACCGATCGCACGAACTGCTGCAGAATCAGACTCACGCCCCAGGTCGCCAGCAACGTTTCCAGGGGCCGGCCATAAAGCCGGCGAATCACCGTTTTCTCCAGCAGCAAACCGGCCAGGCCACTCACCAGAAAGGCCAGCGGAATCGCCACCAGGATGTAGAGCGGGAAGAGCCCTTCCAGGGGGCCATTTTTAAAGAGGTTTTGCACCACAAAGGTGGTGTAAGCGCCGAGCATCATCAACTCACCGTGGGCCATGTTGATGACGCCCATCAAGCCGAAGACCACGGCCAATCCCAGGGCCGCCAGCACCAGCACGGAGCCGATGGCCAGGCCGTTGAAGAGTGTGTCGTAAAGAAGATCCATGGCGCCCAGAAGGGCTCAGCAAAGGGAAATAACAGGAAAAACAAAAGAGGGGGAGACAATGCTCCCCCTGATCAGGACGCAAGAGGCGTGCCTGGGATCACATCTTGAACTTGCCAGCGTCGGGACGCTTCTGGGTCCAATCGCAGGTGTAGCCCTTGGTTTCAGGCACGTACTGATTCCAAGCCACAGGCTTCACGAAGCCCTTGTTTTCAAGGATCTTGAACATGCCATCCTTCTGCACCTCACCGATCAGCACGAGCTTCTCGACGTGGTGGTTGGGCTGCACGGTCACCTTGCCTTCGGGAGCATCGAAGCTCACCCCAATCAGGGCCTCGCGCACCTTGTTGTCATCCACGCTGTTGGCCTTCTCGGCAGCAGCAGCCCAGAGGTACACCATCATGTAGGCGGCTTCCGCGGGGTCATTGGTGACCCGGTTGTCGCCGTACTTGGCCTTGAAGTTTTTGGTGAACTCCTTGGAGGCCGGGGTGTCGAGGCTCTGGAAGTAGTTCCAGGCCGCATAGGTGCCTTCGAGATATTCAGGACCAATCGCAGCGATCTCCTCTTCGGCGATCGAGAAGCTCATGATCGAGTAACCATTGGCCGGGGTGATGCCAGCGGCCTTCATCTGCTTGAAGAAGGCCACATTGCTGTCACCGTTGAGGGTGTTGACGATCACACCACCCTTGGGCAGAGCCTGCTTGATCTTGGCGATGATCGGAGCCACCTCGGTGTTGCCCAGTGGCAGGTAGTCCTCACCCACCACCTTGCCGCCGTTGGCCTTGAGCTGCTCCTTCATGATGGTGTTGGCGGTACGTGGATACACGTAATCCGAGCCCACCAGGAAGAAGTCCTTGCCCTTGTTCTGCAGCAGCCAATCCACGGCAGGTTCAGCCTGCTGGTTGGGGGAGGCACCGCTGTAGAAGATGTTCTTGGAGCACTCCTGACCCTCGTACTGAATCGGGTAGAAGAGGAAGTGATCCTTGGCCTCAAACACCGGCAGCATCGCCTTGCGGCTGGCGGAGGTCCAACCACCGAAGACGACGGACACCTGATCCTGATCGATCAGCTTCTTGGCCTTCTCAGCGAAGGTGGGCCAGTCCGAAGCCCCATCTTCCTCGACGGGAACGATCTTGAGTTTCTTGCCATCGACCAACACGCCACCCTTGGCGTTGATCTCATCGATGGCCATCAATTCGGCTTCGGCCACCGTGTTTTCGGAGATGGCCATGGTGCCGGAGCGGGAGTGAAGGATGCCCACCTTCACTTCGCCGTCAAAGTCCCCGGAGGCCTGCTCGCCGCCACCGCAAGCCACCAGAGACAGGCTGGCCGCCACCGCCGTAGCACCGGCGACGTAACGGAAGGCCGCCTTGCGCATGAGGGAAGGATGCATAAAAACTCCTACGAAAAAACCGCTGAATGTGCCGCTGCTGATCAGCGGTCTTCAGGAACGTATCGAGCCGAACGGGTTGGGGCAAGTAGCGGTTGCAACGATTCCTTCAATCGCTACGCCGAAGGCGTCAACACAACTAAATCCGCACCAAAAAAGCAGCCTTCAGAGGCTGCGCTGTCTGTGGCAATTGCTACCAAATCAGGGCAACTGGGCCCACAGAAACTGCTCCACAGCATCCAGCCCCTCACCGGTGCGGATGTTGGTGAAGCACCAGGGACGCCCGCCACGCATCCGCTCGGTGTCGGCCTCCATCACCGCAAGGCTTGCGCCCACCATCGGCGCCAGGTCGATCTTGTTGATCACCAGCAGATCGGAGCGGGTGATGCCCGGCCCGCCCTTGCGCGGGATCTTGTCGCCAGCGGCCACATCGATCACATAGACGCAGAGGTCCACGAGCTCGGGGCTGAAGCTGGCGGCCAGGTTGTCGCCGCCGCTCTCCACCAGCACCAGATCCAGATCGGGAAAGGCCGCCTCCAGCTCCGCCACCGCCGCCCGGTTGATCGAGCAGTCTTCGCGGATGGCGGTGTGGGGGCAGCCGCCCGTTTCCACGCCCCGGATGCGCTCGGGCTCCAGGGCGCCGGCGCGGGTGAGGAACTGGGCATCCTCCTGGGTGTAGATGTCGTTGGTGACCACCGCCAGCTGCAGCCGATCGCGCAGCCGCCGGCAGAGGGCCTCCACCAGGGCGGTTTTGCCCGAGCCCACCGGCCCGGCCACGCCCACGCGCAGCTTGCTCATCCGAGGCCCTCAGCTGCGAAACAGCCTGGAATAGAGCTCGGCATGGCGCAACTGGGCCAGGCCCGATCCCACACCGCCGATCCAGAGCGCATCGGGATCGCTGCCAGAGAGCTCGACGGCGCGGCGGGCGATCAACGGCGCCAGCGCCAGCTGCAGCCGCTGGGATTGGGTGGGCCCCAACGGCACCAACCGCACCGCTGCACTGAGCTGGTTGGCGACCCAGCCATAGAGATAGGCCTCCACCAGCGCCTCGGCAGGAATCTCCAGGGCCCGGCCCGCCAAGGCAAAGGCCGCCGGCCAAGCCAGATCCAGAGCCGGCGGCTCAAAACCCAGGTCGGCCAGCAGCCGCAGCAGCGAGGCCCCCATCTGGCGCTGCTGGGCGCGCACGTCCGCTGCCTCCCGCAGGGCCAGCAACCAGCTGTCGCGCTCCCGCAGCTCGGCCAGCTCGGCCACCAGCAACCGGGGCAGGCTGGCGGCCTCCAGCGTCAGGGCCCCTCGGCAGAGTTCAGCCTCGAGCCAGGCCGCCACCGCCGGACCATCGGCCAGCTGGCCGTGCTGCACCAGCACCTCCAGCCCCTCTGAATAACTGAAGGCCCCCACCGGCAGGGCCGGGCTGATCAGCTGAAACAGCCGCAGCTGGCTAGTGGGCATGGCCGTAGGCACCCGTTTCGGGCCGGAAGGGGGCCTGCAGAGGCCCCACCCGCAAACCGCGGTGCTCCAACAAATGGACCAACACGGGATCGGCCAACAAGCGCAGCTCGGCGGGATGAATCTCCATCGCCACGTGGCGATTGCCCAGGTGGTAGGCGGCCTGCAACAGGGCCAGGGGATCGGCGCTCCGCACCTGAATCAGGGCCTCCGCCGCCGCCTGCACCTGCACCAACGGGGCCTCCGCCGTGGTCCCCAGCCACTCCCCCGGCTCCAGGGCCCCACCCCGGGGCAGCTGCAGCAGCAGCTCGCGGCCGCAGCGGGTGTGCCGCTGGCCCCGCAGCCGGGTGCGCTCCTCAGCCGTGAGTGCCAGCTCCAGAGCGCCATCGGCCGACATCGGACCGTTCAGGCCCCGCTGACGCAGCACCAGGGGCTCGGCAGCAGGTGCGGAACGGGCCATCGCAGCGGCAGCATGGAACCTGATCAGCTTGCCTGGAGCAGGTGTCCGCAGCCATGGCCCTGAGTAGCTGGCACGGCAACGCTGAGCTGCGGTTCCTCGCACCGCAGGCTCCGGCACCAGCCACAACGCACCAGGGGGGTGCCACCGCACCCCTGAAGCTGCAGCGGGCGTTTCATCACCCTGATGGCCGCTGCGAACTGCCCCTGCTCCATACCGCCGGCGGCCTGGTGGGGGGCGATCAACTGACGATTCACGCCAGCCTGGGGCCAGCCAGCCGGGCCCTGCTCACCAGCGCGGCCGCCCAGAAGGTGTACGGCAGCGTGGGGCGCTCCAGGCTGGCGCCCGAAGGTCAGTGGGCCCGGCAGGCGCTGCACTTCAACCTGGAGGCGGGCAGCGATCTGGAGTGGCTGCCCCAGGAGCTGGTGCTGTTTGCCGGTGGGCTGCTGGAGCAAACCGTGGAGGTGGAGCTGGCGGTGGGAGCAAGCTGGCTGGGCATGGACGTGGTGCGGCTGGGCCGCAGCGCCGCCTGCGAAACCCTGGGGGCGGGGCGCTGGCGCTCCCGCCTGCGCATCCGCCGGCTCGGGCCCGGCGAACCGCACTGGGAGCTGGTGGATCCCCTGGAGATCAGCGCCGCCAGCCTTGAGGGTGAGCACGGCATGGCCGGCGAAGCGGTGCTGGGATCCCTGGTGTGGGCCGCCCCAGAACCCCTGGCGGCTGCAGCCCTGGCGGAGCTGCTAGCCGACTGCCGCCGGGATCGTCAGGGGCTGGAGGGCACCATGGCCTGCGGCGCCCTGGCGCAGGGGCTGATCGCCCGCTACCGGGGGCCCTCGAGCCAGGCGGCACGCTTCTGGTTTACCCGGCTGTGGGCGCGCATCCGGGCCCTGCGCGGCCTGCCCGCCCCAGACCTGCCGCGGGTGTGGCCCTTCCAGGAGCAACCGCTGGCATCACCGCCTGAAGGTTCAAGCTGAACGGGACGCCAGAGCCCGTCCCTGCCAGAGTTGGACGATGCGACTTGGGCGATGCATCTCACCCCTCAGGAAAAGGACAAGCTGCTGATCGTCACCGCAGCCCTGCTGGCGGAGCGGCGGCTCAACCGCGGTCTCAAACTGAACCACCCGGAGGCCGTGGCTTGGCTCAGCTTCCAGGTGCTGGAAGGCGCCCGCGATGGCAAAAGCGTGGCCGCCCTGATGGCTGAGGGCAGCACCTGGCTCAGCCGCGACCAGGTGATGGAGGGCATCCCTGAGCTGGTGAGCGAGGTGCAGATCGAAGCGATGTTTCCCGACGGCACCAAGCTCGTGACCCTGCACGACCCGATCCGCTGATCCCCACCCGCACCCTGATGCCCCCCCTGATCCCTGGCGAACTGCTCCCCGAACCCGGCGACCTCGAGCTCAATGCCGGCCGGCCCGTCACCACTGTGCTGGTGGCCAACAGCGGCGATCGGCCGGTGCAGGTGGGCTCCCACTTCCACTTCCACGAAGCCAACAGCGCCCTCAAATTCGACCGCGACGCCACCCGCGGCCAGCGCCTCGACATCCCCGCCGGCACGGCGATTCGCTTTGAACCGGGCGACAGCCGCGAAGTGCAGCTGGTGCCGTATGCCGGCGAGCGCCGCGTGTTTGGCTTCAACGGCCTGGTGAACGGCCCACTGGATTAAGGCGACTCCCGCACCCCCAACCCCATGCCCTACCGCATCTCCCGCCGCGCCTACGCCGAGACCTACGGCCCCACCACTGGCGATCGGCTGCGGCTGGCCGACACCGAACTGATCCTCGAGGTGGAGCAGGATTTCACCGTCTACGGCGATGAGGTGAAGTTCGGCGGCGGCAAGGTGATTCGCGACGGCATGGGCCAGGCCCAGACCACGCGGGCCGAAGGGGCGGTGGACACGGTGATCACCAACGCCCTGATCCTCGACTGGTGGGGGATCGTGAAGGCCGACATCGGCCTGCGCGACGGGCGCATCTGCGCCATCGGCAAGGCGGGCAACCCCGACACCCAGGCCGGCGTCACCATCATCGTGGGCCCGGGCACCGAAGCGATCGCCGGCGAGGGGCACATCCTCACCGCAGGCTCAATCGACACCCACGTGCACTTCATCTGCCCCCAGCAGATCGAAACCGCCCTGGCCAGTGGTGTGACCACCCTGCTGGGCGGCGGCACCGGCCCGGCCACCGGCACCAACGCCACCACCTGCACCCCCGGCGCGTTCCACCTGGCCCGCATGCTGCAGGCGGCCGAAGGGCTGCCGGTGAACCTCGGCTTCTACGGCAAGGGCAACGCCAGCACACCTGAGGCAATCGAAGAGCAGGTGCGCGCCGGCGCCTGCGGCCTCAAGCTGCACGAAGACTGGGGCACCACCCCTGCCGCCATCGACTGCTGCCTGACGGTGGCCGACCAGCTCGACGTGCAGGTGTGCATCCACTCCGACACCCTCAACGAGGCGGGTTTCGTGGAGGACACGATCCGCGCCATCGGCGGCCGCACGATCCACACCTTCCACACCGAAGGGGCCGGCGGCGGCCACGCCCCCGACATCATCAAGATCTGCGGCGAGGCCAACGTGCTGCCCAGCAGCACCAACCCCACCCGGCCCTACACGGTGAACACCCTCGAGGAGCACCTCGACATGCTGATGGTGTGCCACCACCTGGATCCCAAGATCCCGGAGGATGTGGCCTTCGCCGAATCGCGCATCCGCCGCGAAACGATCGCCGCCGAGGACATCCTCCACGACCTGGGCGCCTTCTCGATCATCGCCAGCGATTCCCAGGCCATGGGCCGGGTGGGCGAGGTGATCACCCGCACCTTCCAGACGGCCCACAAGATGAAGGTGCAGCGCGGCGCCCTCCCTGAAGACAGTTCACGCAACGACAACACCCGCCTCAAGCGCTACATCGCCAAGACCACGATCAATCCGGCCATCGCCCACGGACTGGACTCCCAGATTGGCTCGGTGGAGGTGGGCAAGCTGGCCGATCTGGTGCTGTGGAAGCCGGGCTTCTTCGGGGTGAAGCCGGAGCTGGTGATCAAGGGGGGCTCGATCGTGTGGGCGCAGATGGGCGATGCCAACGCCTCGATTCCCACCCCCGGCCCGGTTCACGGCCGGCCGATGTTTGCCGCCTTCGGCGCGGCCCTGGCCCCCAGCTGCCTCACCTTTGTGAGCCAGGCGGCCCTCGATGCCGACATTCCCCGCCAGCTGGGCCTGAAGCGCCCCTGCGTGCCGGTGGTGAACACCCGGGGGGGCCTGAGCAAGGCCAGCATGAAGAACAACACCGCCCTGCCCAAGGTGGAGGTGGACCCCCAGACCTACGAGGTGTTCGCCGACGGCGAACTGCTCACCTGCGAGCCGGCCGAGGTATTGCCGATGGCCCAGCGCTACTTCTTGCTATAGCTCGATTTGCTGGAGCTGCACTTTCGTAGCAACCCACACCGGCACTGCCCCCAACGGCTGGACATGATCTCGCCACGCCCAGTGGTCCGGCATGTTTACCGAATACAAACCCAGTGGGGGCTACGACGAATACTTCAGCGCGGTCGATGTGCCGCGCAGCGCCCTGAGCCCCCTGCTGTCCTCCCTGGGCCAACTGGGCCTCGATGAACTCAACCGCAACCACGCCGCGGCCGGCGTGCTGCTCCGGCGATTGGGGGCCACCTTTCGCCTCAACGGCTCCGGCAGCCAGGGCGGCGAGCGCATCCTGCCCTTCGACCCCCTGCCACGCCTGATCAGCAGCGGCGACTGGCAGACCTTGGAGCAGGGTCTGTTTCAACGTCTAGAAGCGATCGATCTCTTCCTGGCCGACGTCTACGGCCCCCAGCGAATCCTGGGCGACGGCGTGATTCCCCGCGAAGACGTCGAGAGCTCCCAGGGCTGGCGCCCCCAGCTGCAGGGATTCGAGCCGCCCCTAGGCCGCTGGTGCCACATCTCCGGCCTCGACCTGGTGCGCGACGGCCAGGGCACCTGGCGCGTGCTGGAAGACAACCTGCGCTGTCCCTCCGGCGTGGCCTACTTCCTGGAAAACCGGCGGGTGATGAAGCGGATGTTCCCGAGCCTGTTCTCGGGACGCACGGTGCAACCGATCGACGATTACCCCTCCCACCTGCTCCAGACCCTGCGGGAGCTCGCCCCCTGGACCGAGGCCCCCAAGGTGGTGCTGCTCACCCCCGGCGTGTTCAACAGCGCCTATTTCGAGCACAGCTACCTGGCCCAGCAGATGGGCATCCAGCTGGTGGAGGGTCGCGACCTGATCTGCCAGGACGACCGGGTGTGGATGCGCAGCACCGCCGGCCTCGAACCGGTGGATGTGATCTACCGCCGCATCGACGACGACTTCCTCGATCCAGCGGTGTTCCGCAGCGATTCGATGCTGGGGGTTCGGGGCCTGATGGCGGCCTACCGGGCCGGCCGGGTGGCGATCGCCAATGCGCCGGGCACCGGCGTCGCCGACGACAAGCTGATCTACGCCTACGTGCCGGAGATGATCCGCTACTACCTGGGCGAAGAACCGATCATCGAAAACGTGCCCACCTATCTCTGCTCCCGGGAGGACGACCGCTCCTATGTGCTGGCCCACCTGGGTGAGCTGGTGGTGAAGGCGGTGGCCGAAGCGGGAGGCTACGGGATGCTGATCGGCCCGCATGCCAGCGGCGAGGAGATCGCTGAATTCGCCGCCAAGATCCAGGCGGATCCCCGCAATTACATCGCCCAGCCCACCCTCGAACTCTCCACCGTGCCCTCGCTCAGTGAAGGCGAGCTGTTTCCCTGCCACGTCGACCTGCGGCCCTACGTGCTGCGCGGCAAGGGCGCCTGGGTGAGCCCCGGCGGCCTCACCCGCGTGGCCCTGCGCCGGGGATCCCTGGTGGTCAACTCCTCCCAGGGCGGCGGCTGCAAGGACACCTGGATCGTGAGCGAAAGCGAGGAGGCCGGTGCCGCACGGGAGGAGGTTCCATGCTGAGCCGCGTCGCCGATTCCCTCTACTGGATCAACCGCTACGTGGAGCGGGCCGAGAACATCTCGCGTTTTGTGGAGGTGAGCGAGGCCATGGCGCTCGACTGCCCGCCCGGCAGCGCCGAGCCCTGGCTGCCCCTGATCGATGCCAGCGGCGACCGGGAGCTGTTTGACCAGCTCTATCCCGCCGGTGGAGCCGGCCAGGTGGTGGACTATCTGGTGCGGGCCGAGGACAACCCCAACAGCGTGGTGAACTGCATCGCCATCGCCCGGGAGAACGCACGCCAGATCCGCGAGGTGATCACCACCGAAATGTGGGAGCAGCTCAACGACATCTACTGGACCCTGCTCGACAACGAGGGCTTCTGGCGGCAGCCGCCCCAGGAGCAGCTGCGCGACATCCGCCGCGCCTGCCAGCTTTTCTATGGCATCACCGATGCCACCCTCAGCCGCGATCTCTCCTGGCAGTTCAGCCGGCTGGGGAGGCTGCTGGAGCGTGCCGATAAGGCGACCCGCATCCTCGATGTGAAGTACTTCCTGCTGTTGCCCTCCCCCGATGAGGTGGGCGGCGTGCTGGATGAACTGCAGTGGATCTCCCTGCTGCGCAGTGCCGGGGCCTATCAGATGTTCCGCCAGTCGCGCCAGCAGGCGATCGAGCCCAAGGCCGTGGCCTCCTTTCTGCTGCTCGATCCGATCTTCCCGCGGTCGGTGCGCTACTGCCTCGGGCGCATCAACGAAACCCTCAAGATCGTGCGCGGCCAAGCGGTGCCCGGTGCCCCGGATGATCTCGAGTGCCTCAGCGGGCTCACCCTGGCCCGCTGGAGCTACACCCACATCGACGAGCTGATCGCCGGAGGACTGCACGAATCGATTGACGCCCTGCAGAGCAACCTCAACCGGCTCCATGATCTGATCGAGCAGCGCTACTTCATCGCCGAGCCCGCATGCGTGCCCGCGTAATCCACACCTTCACCTACCGGTACAGCGCACCCGTGCTGCTCGGTCCCCACCGCTTCTGCCTGAAGCCCAGGGGCCATGGCTTCCAGCGGCTGTTGGATTTCGAGCTGGCCATCAGCCCAGAGCCGGGGCGGCTCTACCCCCTGGTGGCGGCCAGTGGTGATGAGATTTTGCGGGCCCGCTTCAGTGGTGCCGCAGACGCCTTCACCGTGCGGGCCAGCAGCCTGGTGGACACCGAAACAGCGCCGCTGCTGCAGGCCTGCCTGGAGGACAACGAACCGCTGCTGCCCTATCCGGTGGGCCATCTCAACGGCGACCTGGCCGGCAGCCTCGAGGGCTGGCTGCCCAACGGTCAGCACGATCCCGCGGCGGTGGACATGGCCCAGGAGGCGCTGATGGGGAGCGATCAGCGGGCCTTGATGTTTCTGCAGCAGCTGGTGGAAATGATCCAGGATCGGGTGAAGTACACCCAGCGCCACGTGGGCCCGGCCTGGCCCGCCGGGCGCACCCTCAAGGAGCGGGTGGGCTCCTGCCGCGACCTGGCCATGCTGATGGTGGAAGCCTGCCGCTGCGTGGGCCTGCCAGCCCGCTTTGTGAGCGGCTACCACCTGGTGGAGCCGAAACCCGAGCGCTACGACCTGCACGCCTGGGCGGAGGTGTACCTACCCGGTGCCGGCTGGCGGGGCTTCGACCCCAGCGGCATGGGTGTGATCGATGATCGCTACATCACACTGGCCACCTCCTCCAAGCCCGAGCTCACCGCGGCGATCACCGGGAGCTTCTCGGGCCCCACCGGTGTGGAAAGCGCCCTGGAGTGGAGCATTGAGGCCGAGATCGAGGAGCCGGCTCTTACCAGCTCACCCCATGCAGCTTCGGCAGGGGTGCCGTCTTGAAGGTGGTGGCGAACAGCCGGGGAATGCGGCGACTGTTGTAGACGCGGAATTCACGCTGCACCGATGCACCCTCCTCACGCACGGCCTGGTTGAGCACCACCGAGCCATCGGGATCGGACACCGAACGATGGAAGGTGCCGGGCGGGATGCGCAGGATGTCGCCGCCGGTCTCGAGGCGCACGATGTGGAAGGGATAGTTCCAGCCGAAATTCACCAGATAAAACGTGCGCCCGCCATGCAGGGCGAGCAGGTTGTCCTCCTGGTTGGGATGCAAATAAAACTGCCAGGCGCCGGTCTTCTCCTCATCAGGGGGGCTGAGTGCCGGACCGGAGTGGATCACCAGATCGCGGGCATTCGAGCTGGCAACGGTGATATCGAAAAAGCGAACAGCCGGGGTATCGCGAAACTTCTCATAGGGGACCAGTTCAAACATCGGCGCCGTCTTGGGGGTGGCGGACATGGGAAGAGGCGCCGACATGCCGGCACCAAAGCAATGGCCCAATGAACCGCACCTCCCCTGATCCCGGCCGTTGCATCGACTACCCAATCCCCCTGTCCACAGACCAGTTGCCTGGCTGGTTGGGCCTGGCTGGCTCAGAAGGGGATTGGCATCTCCACCGCCGCGGGCTCGGGAGCACAGGAGGCCACCCGCTGATTCACCACTTCCCCGATCACCACGATTGAGGGGGAAGCCAACTCGGCCCGGCACACCTCCACCGCCAGCTGGGCCAACTCGGCAATCACCCAGCGCTGGCCGCGCACCGTCCCCTGCTGCACCGCAGCGGCAGGCGTTGACGGATCGAGGCCCCCGGCGATCAGCTCCTCGCAGATGTGGGGCAGGTTGTGCAGGCCCATGTAGATCACCAGGCCGTCGCTGCTGCGGGCCAGGCCGCGCCAGTCAACGCCGGGGCGGGCTTTATCGATCTCCTCATGGCCGGTCACAAACGTGACGGAGCTGCCGGCCCGCCGGTGGGTCACCGGAATGCCGAGATAGGCCGGGGCCGCAATACCCGCCGTCACCCCCGGCACCACCTGCACAGGCACCCCCTGGCGCTCCAGGTGGGCGGCCTCCTCACCACCGCGGCCAAACACAAACGGATCCCCTCCCTTGAGCCGCACCACACAGCGGCAGCGGCCCGCCAGCTCCACCAGCACCGCATTGGTGGAGGGCTGGGGCACCGAGTGGTGGCCGCGGCGTTTGCCCACGAAATGCGTCTCAGCGGTGTCTGGCACCAAAGCCAGCACCTCGCGGGGCACCAGCGAGTCGTACACCAGGGCATCGCACTGCTGCAGCAGGCGCTGGGCCTTCACCGTGAGCAGATCGGGATCCCCCGGGCCCGCCCCCACCAGATACACCGTGCCCGGTCCGGTGCCCGGCAGGTTGGTGGCGCTCATGGCAGGGCCTCCAGCTCAGCCAGCAGCAGCTGACGGAAGCGGGGGCGCTGCAACAGCGGCGGACCCACCAGGGACGCCAGGCTGTCGGTGAGCCGGTTGGCGGCCAGGGCCAGGGGCAGCAGGGGCGGCGGTGCTGGAGCGCCGGCGATCGGGGCTGGGATCAGGCTGCTCAGGAGACCCTCGCCATTTGGGTCACTGTATGAAGCGGGCACGCAACGAGCGCCGGTGCACGCCTCCAGATGGGCGAGGAAGCGCCGGGCCAGAGGGCCCTCCAGGGGATGGTGCAGCAGCAGGGGCTGGCTCACCGGTGCCTTGGCCCGGGCCGCCAACGCCCCCAGCTCTTCGGCCAGGGCCCGCTGCCAGGCAGGCCAGGCCCCCAGAAATGGCAGCCGCCGCATGGGTCCCTGCAGCCGCCAATGGGCCGCGATCGCTGGGATGTCGTGGCGCACGTGACCGCCCGGCAACAGCATCAGGGGCACCAGGGTGAGTGGCGCTCTGAGCCCCTCAGAACCATCGGCCTCCAGGAGAGATGGCGCCACACCGGTGAGGGCCTGCACCAACACCGGAGCGCACCGGCGCTGCTCCAGCTCAGCCGCCAACTCCTGGAGCTCGGCCGGCACCACCCCGCCGGCGCGGCCATGCACCACCAGCAGCAATGGGGCCGCCGGCAGGGCGGCCAAACGCCGCTGACGCCGTTGCTCCACGGCGGCATCCAGAGCCAGGGGGGGCAACGCCAGCAACGCCCCGCGCCCGCCGGGCAAGCGGGCCAGAAGATCGATGGCGGTGGCGGCCAGGCCCGCATCCAAATCGCTGGCCAAAGCCTGCAACACACGGCGCAGGGGGCGCAGCGGCCAGGCCGCCAGGCCCACCGCCAGACCCTCCAGGGCGGCGCTCCGCACCGCCACGGGCCACGGGGCAAGGGCCCAGGCGGCCAACAGCGCTCCGTCCTCGGCCTGCCGCTGGAATCCGAGCAGCGGCAACAGCGCCGCCGCTTCAGCCACCCGGTCCGACGGCACAGGCATCGCCGCCTCCGGGCTGGCCAGATGCCGCCGCAACCAGGCGGCGAGGCCCGGATCCCGCACCCGACACAACACCCCGGGCCAGCGCGGATCGGGCTGGGGCTGCTCAGCCCACCAGCGCAGCAGCCGCAGACAGGCAGGACCATCAAGGCGTTCGGCCAGGACCGCCAAAAGGTCGGCATCCACCATCAGCCGGCCGGCTTCGATCGCCTGCAACCAGGGCTCCAGCTCCCAGGCTGGATGGCGACGCAGGCGCTGCAGCGCAGGCCAGCGCTCCGGGTGGCCGCAGACCGGCAGCAACACTGGATCCAAGGGGGCGTCAAAACCGAGCCCGGAACTGGACAGGGGCGCCTCCCGTCGGGAACCAACGATTTGTGGACCGCCGCTGGCAGGGCCCTGATGTGGGTCTAGCACTGGGTTGCGGTGAGCCATCCAAGCGGGAGGGAGACGTGTCACTGATCGGGACCTTTGCCACCAGTGCCTTGCTGCGCAAGGAACAGCAACTGGTGTTTCTGCTGGTGCGGCAACTGGCGGAGGTCCAGGGCGCAGCCGGAGCTTCGGAGCGCAGCGAACGCCTCTGGCAGGAGGTGGCCGCCCTTGAGCTCGACCCCGAACGCATCACCTGGCTGCTCTACGGCGGACAGAACCTCAGCGATGCGACCCAACTGGAGCCGCTGGATCAACAGTTCACCGCCCTGTGCCAACAGCCGCGCCCCCATGGCCGTGCCCGCTTCAGGCTGCCGCACCGCGGCGGCGGGCCCCGAAGCGCTCCACGAGCAGCTGCTCCAGCACATCCGGCAGGTCACTGAGGGGCACGCCCTTGTCATGCAACTCGGCCAACCTGGGCTCGGCGTCCATCGCGCCGCCCAGAAAGATCTTGGCGGCCTCCACCATCTGGCCGTCCTTGCGGGCCTTGGCCCCCATCAGGCCGATCTGGCCCATGTAGGGCTGACCGCAGGCGTTCGGACAGCCGGTCCAGTGCAGGCGTACGGCATGGGGCAGCTCGATCCGCTGCTCCAGCTCCTCGAGCACCGCTTGGGCCGTGCCCTTCGTGGGAATTAAGGCGAAGCTGCAGTAGGCGTTGCCGGTGCAGCTCACCGCCTCGGCCTGCAGGGGCGAGGGATCGGGGCGGAAGCGCTGGAGCAGGGGCTCAGCCAGCAGGGCCTCAAGGCGCTCGGACGGCACATTGACGATCAGGGCGTTCTGGGCCTCGGTGAGCCGCAGCTCGCCGCTGCCGTAGGTGCTAGCCAGGCTGGCCAGTTCCGTCATCGCCTCCGCATTGAGGCGGCCCATCGGCACGTGCAGACCCACCCAGTGCAGGCCCGCCTGCTTCTGGTGCTGCACACCCAGGCCATCGCGGGGCGCCCGGTTGACCAGATGGCTGCCGTCATGGGGAAAGGCCTCGACCGAAGCGCCGGCCAGCTCCGTCGCCAGCTCCACCCAGGTGCTGAGCACCGCCTGGCGGTAGGCCTCCAGGCCGAGCTGGTCGATTAGGTACATCAGGCGGCTCTTGTTGCGCTGCTGGCGGTTGCCTTCGCGCTCGAAGTGATGCAACACCGCCAGGGTGAAGCCCGGTAATTGCTCTGCCCGCAACCAGAGCCCCAAGGGCATGGCCAGTTCGTTGCGCTGGGCCGAGAAGAAGCCCCCCACCATCACGGTGAAGCCCAGCTCGCCCTCGCGCAGGGCCGGCAGGAAGGCCAGGTCGTTGTGGAGCAGGAAGCTGTCAGGGGCGCCGCCCACGGCCACATTGAACTTGCGGGGCAGATTGCGCGGACCCGCCGGACCCAGCAGCGCCGCCTGGATGGCGTCCACCAGGGGCCGGGTGTCGATGATCTCCTCGGGGTCGATGCCAGCCAGGGGGTTGCCGGTGATGTTGCGGGGGTTGTCGTGGCCCGACTGGCGGCTGGTGAGCCCAACGCGCTCCAGCTGGGCCATCAGGGGAGCCATGTCCTCCAGCAACATGCCGCGCAGCTGAATGTTCTGGCGGGTGGTGAGGTCGGCGCTGCCGTGCTCGCCGCAGCGGTCGATCGCCTCGGCCAGCAGCGCCAGCTGCTCGGCGCGGATCACCCCATTGGGCAGGCGCAACCGCACCATGAAACGACCGGGCGTCACCGGCCTGAAGAAAATGCCGAGCCACTTCAGCCGGATCGTGAGGGTGGCCTCATCGAGACTCTCCCAGCCCTGGCGTCCCAGCTCCTCGAGCCGGGGGGCCAACTCCAGGCCGCAGAGCTCGGCCTTGGCCTGCTCGATCTTGCTGAGCTGGGGCTGATCCGCTGCCGCGGCATCGGGCAGGGAGGCGGACGGCAGGGTCATGGCAGGCGGCTGCAACGGGACGAACGTCGACGGAAGATCCACCACAGAGGGGACTGCAGAGGGTCCGAGCCAACGCCAATGAGGGCTGCGCCGCTGGGAACGAAAACGAAACAAGATTGGCGGGCGGCGACTGAAAAAACTGCGACCACCCGATGTCTGAGAATCTCCAACCTGGAGATGGCGACATCTTCTGCCGACAGGCCGCCCTTCCGTGTTGCAACCGCTACCAACCACTTCGGTCACGCCAGCTGAGGGTGCTGCGGCCAGCGGTGATGGCCGGCAGAGGCAGCGGCTGGAGGCCCTCGGCCCCGAAAGGGCGCGCTTCCGTCAGCTGATCGGCAAGGTGGGTAGCGGCGAGCACACCAGCACCGGGCTCAGTCGCGAGGAGGCCCGGGAAGCCATGGATCTGATGCTCCAGGGCCGGGTGAGTGACGCCCAGCTGGGGGCTTTCCTGATTGCCCACCGCATCCGCCGGCCGCTGCCGATCGAACTGACCGGCATGCTCGACAGCTATCGCAGCCATGGCCCGGTGCTCCAGACACCCGGCCGCCGCGCCATCTGCTTTGGTGTGCCCTACGACGGCCGCAATCGCACAGCACCGCTGCTGCCGCTGACAGCCCTGATGCTGGCCAGCAGCGGGCTACCTGTGGTGCTGCACGGGGGAGACCCGATGCCGGTGAAGTTCGGCGTCACCCTGGTGGAGCTGTTCGCCGCCCTGGGCATCCACTGGCAGGGCCGGAGCCTGGAGGCGGTGCAGGAGCGGCTGCACCAGCACAACCTGGCGCTGACGCACCAACCGGACCAGTTCGCCGCAGCCGAACGCCTGCTGCCGGTGCGCGACGAAATCGGCAAACGCCCACCGGTTGCCAGCCTGGAACTGCTCTGGACACCCCATCAGGGCGACCATCTGCTGGTGAGCGGCTTCGTGCATCCCCCCACGGAAAAACGGGCCTGGGAGGCCCTGGCAGCAGCGGGTGAAACCGATGTGCTCACGGTGAAAGGTCTGGAGGGCTCCACCGATCTGCCCACCAGCCGAGCCGGAATCACCGCAAGGCTGCACGAAGGTGCGGTGGACCGCAACCTGCTGCACCCACGCGACCACGGCTGCCACAGCGACGATGCCCCCTGGCAAAACCTCGACATCTGGCGCCAGGACGCCCTGAACGCCCTCCAGGGGGAAGGCCCCCTGGCCCTGGCCCTGCTCTGGAATCTCGGGTCTTACCTGTGGTTGGCGAATCAGTTCGACACCCTTGACGCAGGCCTCGACCAGGCCAAGGCCCTGATCGCAGCCCGCAGCGGCGAACGGCTGCGTCAAACCCTGGCGCGCTGAGGTCGAACCTGCAGGGTCAAACCTGCGGATCGGTAACAACAGCAACTCTCAAAGCGTTGGCGGTTGTGGTGTTTTGGATGGGCCGGTCAGCTTTTGCGCCGGCTGAATCCAACGCCGGCACGGAGCGCTTTGTTGTGGAGCCCGTCCGGAGTGCTGAGCCGTCACTCCGGCAACACCCATCAACACGCCATGTCGAATCTTTCCCGCCGCAAGTTTCTGATCACCGCAGCTGGCTCAGCCGCCGGCACCCTGTGGCTGGCTGCCTGCGGCGGCGGCAGCAAGCCCTCCAGCAAGAGCGCCGCGACCGGGTCGAATGCCCCCGAGGTGACCGGCGCCACCCTGGGCTTCATCGCCCTCACCGACGCCGCCCCACTGATCATCGCCAAGGAGAAGGGCCTGTTCGCCAAGCACGGCATGCCTGAGGTGAACGTGGTCAAACAGACCTCCTGGGCCGTCACCCGCGACAACCTGGAACTTGGCAGCGCCAAGGGCGGCATCGATGGCGCCCACATCCTCTCGCCCATGCCGCTGCTGCTCACCGCCGGCACGATCACCAAGAGCAAGCAGCCGCTGCCGATGGTCACCCTGGCGCGGCTCAACCTGCAGGGTCAGGGCCTGTCGGTATCGAAGGACTTCCTCGCCGACAAACTGACCATCGACAACAAGGCCGGCCTGACCAAGGCGGCCCAGCAGGCCAGCGGCAAGGGCAAAAAGTTCAAGGCCGCCGTCACCTTCCCAGGCGGCACCCACGACCTGTGGATGCGCTACTGGCTCGCCGCCAACGGCATCGACCCCAACAAGGACGCTGATCTGGTGGTGGTGCCGCCGCCGCAGATGGTGGCCAACATGCAGACCGGCACCATGGACACCTTCTGCGTGGGTGAGCCCTGGAACCAGCGCCTGGTGAACAAAAAGCTGGGCTACACAGCAGCCGTGACCGGTGAGCTGTGGAATCTTCACCCGGAGAAGGCCTTCTCGATGCGGGCCGACTGGGTGGAGCAGAACCCCAAGGCTGCCAAGGCACTGCTGATGGCCGTGCAGGAAGCCCAGATGTGGTGTGAAGACCCCGCCAACCTCGACGAGCTCTGCGAGATCACCTCGAAGGACAAGTACTTCAAGGCCAGCGTGGCCGACATCAAGCCACGCCTCGCCGGCGACATTGACTACGGCGATGGCCGGGTGGTGAAGAACAGCCCCCTGAAAATGCGCTTCTGGAGTGAGAACGCTTCCTTCCCCTTCAAGAGCCACGACAAGTGGTTTGTGACCGAAGACATGCGCTGGGGCTACCTGCCTGCCAACACCGACATCGACGCCCTAGTGAACAAAGTGAACCGCGCCGACCTCTGGAAGGAAGCCGCCGCGGCCATCGGCCAGCAGGCCGCAATTCCCGCCAGCGATTCCCGCGGCAAGGAAACCTTCTTTGACGGGGTGGTGTTCGATCCCGAAAACCCGAAGGCCTACCTCGACAGCCTCAAGATCAAGGCGATGCGTTAAGGCTTTGAGGGGAGTCTCAGCGCTCCCCGTCCTAGCTCAATTGCTGCTCATCGCAGCCTCCACGACCGCTTCGACAGCGATTGCTGCCGATCTCTTTGACTTGACCGACGTCCACGATGACCACTCTCACTCCCGCGACCCACTCCAGACGCTCCTCCAGATTGCGCCGCCTACAGCCTGGCCTGCGCAGCCTGATGCCCTATCTAATCTGCATTGGCGGGTTTTTGATCGCCTGGCAGATCGTGTCGCTGGTGCTGGGTGTGGCACGCCTGCCGGGGCCGGTCAATGTGATCGTGGACACCTGGGATCCCTACATCAGCCAGCCGTTCTTTGATGAAGGCGGCACCAGCAAGGGCCTGGGCTGGCAGATCCTGATCTCGCTGCAGCGCGTGGCCCTGGGTTATGGCCTCGCCGCACTGGTTGGCATCGCCATCGGTGGTGTTCTTGGCCTTAATCGGTTCATCGGCAAGGGCTTGGATCCCGTGATCCAGGTGCTGCGCACCGTGCCACCCCTGGCCTGGTTTCCGATCTCACTGATGGTGTTTCAGGACGCCAACACCTCGGCGATTTTCGTGATCTTCATCACCGCCATCTGGCCGATCATCATCAACACTGCCGTGGGCATCAAGGAGATCCCTCAGGACTACACCAATGTGGCCAGAGTGTTGCGCCTGAGCAAGCGCTCCTACATCCTCAACATCGTGATCCCCGCCACCGTGCCCTACGTCTTCACCGGTCTGAGGATCGCCGTGGGTCTGGCCTGGTTGGCGATCGTGGCCGCTGAAATGCTCAAGGCCGACGGCGGCATTGGCTATTTCATTTGGGACGCGTACAACGCAGGCGGTGACGCCAGCTCCAGCCAGATCATCCTGGCGATCGTGTATGTGGGTGTGGTGGGCCTGATCCTCGATCGACTGGTGGCCTGGGTGGGCCGCAAGGTGAGCAAGGGGGCGAACTGAGATGGCAACGCCCACGGGCCTGATCACTGTTGACGCTGTAAGCCAGGCGTTTCCCCTGGATGACGGCGGTCGCTACGTGGCCCTCGATCGCATCGATCTCGACATCGCCGAGGGTGAATTCGTATCGCTGATCGGCCATTCCGGCTGCGGCAAAAGCACCTTGCTGAATCTGCTGGCCGGCCTCAGCCAAGCCAGCGAGGGCGGCATCCTGGTGAACGGGCGCCAGGTGACCGATCCCGGCCCGGATCGGATGGTGGTGTTTCAGAACTACTCGCTGCTGCCCTGGCTCACGGTGCGCGACAACATCGCGCTTGCGGTGGACACCGTGTATCCCCAGCTGAGCGCGGCGGAGCGACAGGACACCGTGGAGCGCAACATCCAGCTGGTGAATCTCAGCGCAGCCACCCACAAATTTCCGGCCGAACTATCGGGCGGCATGAAACAAAGGGTCGCCATCGCCCGCGCCCTGGCCATCCGGCCCAAGCTGCTGCTGCTCGATGAACCCTTTGGAGCCCTCGATGCGCTCACCCGCGGCAACCTGCAGCAACAGTTGATGCAGATCTGCCAGGAGTCGGGGCTCACCGCCGTGATGGTGACCCACGACGTGGATGAGGCCCTGCTGCTCTCCGACCGGGTGGTGTGCCTGAGCAATGGCCCCGCCGCCCGCATCGGCCGGATCGTGGACGTGCCCCTGCCACGCCCCCGCGACCGGCTGGAGGTGATGAACCACTCCGACTACTACCACCTGCGCGCCGAGCTGATCCATTTCCTGCAGGAGCAGCGCCGTCTCAAACAACAAGCCGCCGCCCACCGATGACTAGCGCCACCAGCCAGCCCTTCCTGGAATTCCGGGATGTGGGCCAGGTGTTCCACACCCGCCGCGGCCCCTTCGAGGCGCTGCGCGACATCAACCTGCAGGTACACCAGGGCGAGTTTCTCTGTGTGATCGGCCACTCCGGCTGCGGCAAGAGCACCCTGCTGAACATGGTGTCGGGCTTTTTGCAGCCCAGCAGCGGCAGCGTGAATCTTCAGGGCACCCCGATCGAGCGGCCCGGCCCCGACCGGATGGTGGTGTTCCAGAACTACTCGCTGCTGCCCTGGCTCACGGTGTGGCAGAACGTGGAGATGGCCGTGCAGGCAGCCCGACCCGAGCTCGATGCTTCCAGCCGCCGCGACGTGGTGGCCCACCACCTGGAGATGGTGGGGCTGATCGAGGCCAACAGCAAGCGACCGGGCCAACTCTCCGGTGGCATGCGCCAGCGGGTGGCGATCGCCCGGGCCCTGGCGGTGTCGCCGGCGGTGCTGGTGCTGGATGAACCCTTCGGTGCGCTGGATGCGATCACCAAGGAAGAGCTGCAGGAGGAGCTGCTGGCGATCTGGCGCGAGCAGAAACCCACCGTGCTGATGATCACCCACGACATCGACGAGGCCCTGTTCCTGGCCGATCGAATCGTGATGATGACCAACGGACCTTCAGCCACCATCGGTGAAATCCTGGCGGTGCCCTTTGAGCGCCCGCGGCGCTACGAAGCCATTCAGGACGACCCTCGCTACGGCCAGCTGCGCAACCACGCCCTCGATTTCCTCTACCGGCGTTACGCCCACGACGTGGACTGAACACTCCACAGCCAGGGGCGGATGCCCTCAGCCGGGAGTGAGGGCCACCGCCGCCCCCTTGAGCTCGGGCTGCTTGGAAATCGGGCAGCCCAGCTCGTGCATCAGCCGGTTGGCCTCGCAAGCCAGCTCCCCCTGGGAGGCACCCCAGTGCATCGGCAGAAACACCGTGCCGGGGCGAATGCGCTCCGTGAGCAGCACCTTCACGCTGAGGGAGCCACGGCGGGAATGGACCTGGGCAAGACGCCCCTCATCAAGCCCGGCGCGGGCGGCATCGTCGGGATGCACCTCCAGCAGGGGTTCGGGATGGGCTTTGGCGACCCGGGCCACGTGGGCGGTGCGGGTCATCGTGTGCCAGTGGCCCAGCACGCGCCCCACGGTGAGCACCAGGGGATAGGCGGCATCGGGCGGCTCAGCCAGGCCAAGCGGCGGATCGGCCCAGAGACGGGCCTTACCGGAGGGCGTGGGGAAGCGACGGCCATCGCAGCCGGTTTCGGTGTAGAGGCGCGCCTGACCGCCGCCCGGCTCCGTGCCGGCAGGAAACGGCCACTGCTGGGGGCCGTGGTCAGCCAGGAGTTGGTGGCTGAGGCCACTGCTGTCGCACAGCCGGCCGGTGGTGAGCGCCACGAAATCCGCGTACACCTCGGCAGCGGAGCCGTAGTTGAACGCATCGCCGAATCCGAGTCGATGGCCCAGCTCCGCAAAGATCGCCCAGTCGGGCCGGGCCTCGCCCGGGGGCTCGCGAAAGGCAGAACAGAGGGTGACGCGGCGCTCGGAGTTGACCATCACCCCCTGCTTCTCGCTCCACTGGGCCGCCGGCAGCACCAGGTGGGCTACCGCTTGGGTTTCGGTGCCGGCATAGGCCTCGCTCAGCACCACCAGGGGGCAGTTCGCCACCGCCGCCCGCACCCGATCCAGCGACGGCAAGCTCACCAGCGGATTGGTGGCCGCCACCCACCACAGCCCCAGCTCCCCGCGCTCCATCGCCTCGATCTGCTGCCACACCGCCAGGCCCGGCTCAGGGGCGATCGAGCCGGGCGCGAAGCCCCAGTGGCGCTCCACCTCGGCGCGGTGCTCCGGGTTGGCCACGGAGCGATAGCCGGGCAGCAGCTGGGCCAGGCCGCCCACCTCGCGGCCGCCCATGGCGTTGGGCTGGCCCGTGAGCGAGAAGGGCCCGACACCAGGCCGGCCGATCTGGCCGCTCACCAGGTGCAGGTTGCAGATCCCGGCCACGGTGGCGGTGCCCTCGCGGCTCTGGTTCACCCCCATCGACCACAGGCTGAGCGCAGATGCGGCCTCACACCACCAATCGGCCAGCAGCTCCAGATCGGCTTCGGCAATGCCGCACACCGCCGCCGCCCGCGCCGGCTCCCAGGCCCGCCACAGCACCTCCAGCTCGGCAAAACCCTCGGTGTGGGCGGCCACAAAAGCCCGATCCACGCCGCCCCGATTCAGCAGCAGATGACCCAGGCCACAGAGCAGGGCCAAGTCGGTGCCGGGGGCGATCGCCAGGTGCAGATCCGACGCATCACTGGTGGCGGTGGCGCGCGGATCCACCACCACCAGCCGCGGCCCATCCCCCTTGCGCCGGCGCTTGAGCAGCCGCTGGAACAGCACCGGGTGGCACTCGGCCGTGTTGGTGCCGATCAGCAGCACCAGATCGGCCAGGTCGAGGTCGTCGTAGCAGCAGGGCGGGCCATCGGAGCCCAGGCTGCGGGCGTAGCCGGCCACCGCCGAACTCATGCACAGCCGCGAGTTGGCGTCGAAGTTGTTGCTGCCCAAGGCCCCCTTGAGCAGCTTGTTGGCCACGTAGTAGTCCTCGCAGAGGAACTGGCCGGAGCCGTAGATCGCCAGCGCCTGGGGCCCCTGGCTGGCCAGGGTGGCCTGGATGCGCTCCACTAGGAGGGTGAAGGCCCGCTCCCAGCTGATCGGCGCAAAGGGCTGATCGGTGCGCTGGCGCCAGAGGGGCGTGGTGAGCCGGTTGCGGTGCAGGGTTTCCCCCACCGTGGCGCCTTTGACGCACACCTGACCCAGGGACGACGGGTGGTGGCGGTCGCCGCGGGCGGTCCAGGTGCCGCCGGGCTCGGTAGCAGCAGCGTCGAGAGGGGGCTTTAGCTCCAGGCCGCAGCCCACGCCGCAGTAGGGGCACTGGGCTAGGGCAACCGGGCTGGCAACTGGGCTGGCGGCGGGATCACTGGCCATCACGCCATTCGACCAAGCCGGGGCACCCGATGATGGTGGCGGTTGTTACCTGGTGGCGCTTGCTGCCGCGGTTCCCCTGAGCACATCCCTGGCCAGCACCTGCTTCGGCTTTGAGGCCGACTTCACCGCCGATCTGCGCTGCATCCCGATGGCAGTGCGGCGCAAGCTGGATCTGGCCGGCGTGAAGCTCAAGCTCCAGCACTGGAGCGAGCTGGGCGAAGCCGAGCGGGGCGAGCTGCTGGCCTGGGCCGACGATGCCGCCGCCATCGCGGCGTTGCGTGAGCACCTGCTGGCGCGCACCACCAGCCTCAGCGCCGGCCAGGCCAAGCTGCTGCCACTCCCCAGCGGGGAGCCCTGGCAGCAAAGCGAGGAGCTGCCCGACGTGCTGGCCGCCTCCTGCGCCCAGCTGGGTCTAGGGGTGCGGGCCGGCGGCTGGGCAGAGCTCACCGAGCTGCAACGCTTCGCCCTGGTGAAACTCAGCCACCCCGGCCACGAGCACCGCAACCTGCCGCGGGCCCTGGCCGAGTTCGGGTTGGTGGCCGGACCTGCCTGAGCGGCTGCCCGGCCGGCCCCTTCACCACTTGCGGTAGGGCAGAAACTTGCCGTTCATCGTCACCACCACCCGATCGCCCTTGGGGTCCTCCTGCTTGGCGACCGTGAGGCTGAAGTCGATCGCCGACATGATCCCGTCGCCGAATTGCTCCTGGATCACGTCTTTGAGCGGCAGGCCATACACCTGCAGGATCTCGTAGAAGCGATACAGCAACGGGTCGGTGGGAATCACCGGATCCAGGGCACCCTTCACCGGATAGGTGCTGAGGGCCGCCATCAGGGCAGGCCGCTCCGGCTCGGGGATCTGCAGGGCCTCCAGCAGCGCCTCGGCCTGATCGGCTGAAGCGGTGGCCTGCCCGTAGAGGAGGCTGGCGGTCCACACCTCGTCCTGCCCCAGGCAGGCGCCCAGGTCGGCGAAGCTGAGACGGCTGCGGCGCTTGGCGTCGAGCAGTGCCGTGGTGTGGGGAGGCAGAGCCATGGAGCAATCGGGGGAACGGCGGGACCCTATGGGGGGGCGGCGACCGGCCTGGCAGCCGTTGCTACAGCTGCCCCTGCGCGCCTGCCTGCTCAGCGGTGGCGAGAGCCGGCGCATGGGCCGCGACAAGGCGCTGCTGCCCCACCCCGAGGGCGGCACCTGGCTGGAGCGCAGCCTGCGCCTGCTGGCCCAACTGCAGATGCCGATCACCCTGCTGAGCCGCCATCCGGCCCATCTGGACCTGGCCAAGGCGCTGCAGACCGAGCTCAAAGCGCGCGGCGTTTGCCTGGAACGGATCGCCGAACCGCCCCCCTGGGAGGGGCCCCTGCTGGCCCTGCACCGGCTGATGGAACACCATCCCAACGAGCGCCTGCTGCTCTGCCCGGTGGACATGCCGGATCTCAGCCTGGCCGCCCTGCACACCCTGCTGGCGGCTGCAGACGATCCAGCGCCAGCGCAGGAGCCCACCCGGCTTTATCTGGCCCACGACGGAGCGCGGTTGCAACCGCTGCTGGGCCTGGTTCCGAGCAGCGCCCCGATCCGCACCCACCTGGCCGCAGCGGTGGGCCGAGGCGAACGGCGCCTGCAGAGCTGGCTGGTGGAGCTGCCCTGCCAGGCGGTGCCGCTGGATCCGTGTGCCGTCCGCAACGTGAACCGGCCCGAAGCCGATCAGCCGGCCTGAGTCCGATCAGGCGTCCGATTGGCCAAGCGCCTCAACCGCCCGCTGACAGCGATCCAGCTCCGCCTCGACCAGCGCCAGCAGCTCCTGCCGCGGCGCGGGCAACGGAAATGGGCCCTGCTCGTAGCGGGCCTCCACCGCAAACACCTGCAGCTCCAGCAGCAGGGGATCAACCTGCTGACCAGCCAGAGCGTCCAGATCTTCGAGGTCATGGACCCGCGGGGGCTGGCGATCACCCAACACGATCCAGGCCTTGAGCAATTTCTCCACCGCCTGCTGTGCGGTGAAGCCCCAGTCTTCTGCTGGATAGGCAGCGTCAAGCGTCAGCTGCAGGCTACGCAGATGGCGTCGCACGATCGCCAGCAGCAGCAGCGTGTCTTCAGCCGGCGACATAGAGCACACGGCCCTCCCGGGCCACATCACCGAACACATGCCAACGGGAGCCGCTCAGTCGCTCGGCATCAGCGCTGCCCGCCACCACCAGGTCGACACCCACTCCCTGCCGACCCAACGCTCGGTTGAAGCGCCTCCAGCAGGCCAACTTGTCAGCCGGCGTGAGCTGGGGCTGGCGCACGATCACCGCCAGATCCAGATCCGAGTCGAGCCGCGCCTCACCCCTGGCCCGCGAACCAAAGGCGATCACCGCCTGCACATCGGCCTCAGCGCAGAGACGCGCCAAAGCTTCCCCGCACCTGTGGGGATCCAAACCCGGACCCAGGTCGGGAGCCGACTCGAGCGCCAGGGACTGGCGCCAGGGGATTGTGGGTGGCGTGAAACGCTCAGCAGCGGAGGCGACCATGCTGAAACGCTACCGCCAACATCCGGCCAGCACCCATAGCGTGGAGCCATGGGCCGCGCCACCGACCAGCTCAACCGGCCCCTGGGGGTGCTGCGGCTATCGCTCACGGCCCGCTGCAACCTGGCCTGCCCCTACTGCCTGCCCGATGGCGTGGAGCCACCTGGCCTGCTGACGCTGGCGCAGCGGCTGCAGCTGATCGAGGCGGCGGTGGCCCTGGGGGCGCGCAGCCTGCGGCTCACCGGCGGCGAACCCTTGCTGCACAGCGGCCTGGAGGAGCTGATCACTGCGGTGCAACCCCTGCGCGCCACACACCCGGAAGGCCCGGGCCTGCGCGAAATCGCCCTCACCAGCAACGGCACCCTGCTCAGCGCCGAGCGGGCCCGGAGCCTGCGCGGCGCTGGTCTCGACCGGATCACCCTCAGCCTCGATGGCACCACCGGAGCGTCGGTGGCCCGGATGGCTGGAGTCAGCGACGGCGAGGCCCTGCTGGCCAAGGTGCTGGCGGCGATCGAGCATGCCCGGGCCGCTGGCTTCGATCCGGGCCGCGGGGAGCTCAAGCTCAACGCCGTGATCCAGCGCGGCGCCAATGACGACCAGCTGCTGCCCCTGGCCGAGCTGGCCCGCGAGCGGGGGCTGGAGCTGCGCCTGATCGAATTCATGGACGTGGGCAACCGCAACGGCTGGCGGCCCGAGGCGGTGCTGAGCGCCGCCGAGATGGTGGAGCGAATCGGCGCGCGCTGGCCATTGGAGCCCCAGGGGCGCGCCGGCCACGGCACCGCCAGCCGCTGGCGCTACCGGGATCGCGAGCCAGAAGGAGGCGGCATCCTCGCCGTAGTGGCGTCGGTGAGCGCCCCCTTTTGCGGCGACTGCAACCGCCTGCGCGTCACCGCCGACGGCATCGCCTACACCTGCCTGTTCGCCGCCCCCGGCAGCGGCCTCGACCTGCGCCCCTGGCTGCAACCGGATTCTGCGGCCGGAAAACTGCAGGGTGCCCTCGCCGAACTCTGGCGTGAGCGCCGCAATCGCTGGAGTGAGGAACGCCAGGAGGCATGGCAAATCGGTACTGCCGCTGGAGCGACGACCGCGCCGCCCCACGCCGAGATGGCCTACCTAGGGGGCTAAGCGAAGCCTTAGCTAAGTCTTGGCCAAGGCACGACTGACCATCACCCACCTCCTGAGAAGTCTCACAACCAATGGTGCGGATAGGGCAGAGCCCCCTTCACCCAGCGGCTGAAGGCCGCGGCGATCAGCACCAGCAGCAGCGAGCCGCTGAGCACGGGCGTCAGCACAAACGGCGGGCTGGCCCCCAGGGCCACCCCCAGAAAGGCCAAGCCACCGGCGGCGCCGCCAACAGCACCATGCCGCTCCAGGCGCTGAGCAGGCCCAACAGCGCAAGGGCCAGCAACGCCCCCAGCCAGGTGACCGAGAGATGGCGACGCCGAAAGCTGGGCTGATAGGCCCGCCCGCGACGCCGCTGCTCCACCAGCCAGGTCTGCAGCATCACGATTCGCGCAGCCGCGGCAACAGCTGCACCAGGTTGCAAGGGCGGGTAGCAGCATCGAGCTGGGCGCGGATCAACCGGTCCCAGGCGGTTTCCACCGCATCGAGGGAGCCCGGCAGCACAAAGATCACTGTGCCGTTGGCCACCCCCGCCAAACAGCGGCTCTGCAGGGTGCTGGTGCCGATCGTGTCAAACGAGAGCACCCGGAACAGCTCGCCGAAGCCCTCGATCGTCTTGTCGAGCAACGGAGCCACCGCTTCCGGGGTGCCGTCGCGGCCGGTGAGGCCTGTGCCGCCGCTGCTGATCACCACCTGCACCGCCTCATCGGCGATCCAGCGGCTGAGTTCGGCGCGGATGCGATAGCGGTTGTCGGGCACCAGCGCCCGCTCCGCCAGGCAGTGGCCGGCCGCCTGCAGCCGCGCCTGCAGGGCATCGCCGCTGCGGTCGTCGGCCAGCGTGCGCGTATCCGACACCGTGAGCAGGGCAATGGCAAGGCTCACCTGGGCGTGCGGCAGCGATCTCAACATTGTGCGCCGGCCGAATTGTGCGCCGGCCGAACGCCCGCCCCAGGCGCTGGCGCTCCAGACTGAACACCATGCCGCACCTGACAATGCTGCAGCCCCTGCCTACCGCTGCTGAGCCGACCCAGCAGGTGCGGGTGCGACTGTTCGCCTCCCTGCGCGACGCCATGGGCTGGAGCGAGCAGCTGGTGCGTCTGGAGACGGCCACCGCCACCCCCCTGGCCCTCTGGCATCAGCTGGGCCTGGGGCCCGAACACCAGGGGCCAGACGAACCGCCCACCGAGGTGCGGGTGGCGATCAACCAGCAGTTCGCCGCCTGGGATGCCCCGCTGCAGGCCGGCGACGAGCTGGCCTTCCTGCCGCCGATCAGCGGTGGCTGAGGCAAATCCACCCATGGCCGCCCCATGGCGGAGCATTCGGCTGGAACCTGAGCCCTTCGAGCCGCTGCAGGCCCTGGCCGCCTGGCACGCCGCCCTGGCCACCGCCCTGGGCGCTCTACCGGCGGCCGAAAGCCATTTCATCGGCCGGGTGCGCCCGAGCAGCGCCAGCGGCGAACCCCTGGCCGCCCTGGAACTCGAGCACTACCCCGGCATGACTGAGGCCCAGCTCCAGGCCCTGGCCCAGGCTGCGGCCGCCCAGCACGGCGCCACCGCCGTGCTGGTGCACCACCGGGTGGGGCGGGTGCTGCCGGGTGAACCGATCGTGCTGGTGGCGGTGGCCGCCGACCGCCGCGGCCCAGCCCTGCGCTGCGGCCAGGAGCTGCTGGAGGCGCTCAAGCACGAGGTCCCCTTCTGGAAGCGGGAGTGGCTGGCCGATGGCCGCAGCAGCTGGGTGACCGGCAACACGCCGCTGTGAGCTCCGGCCCCGGGTCAGGCCGCCCTCAGAAGATCGGCAGCCGCAGCAGCTGGGCCCAGAGCTCGGTGCCGGCGGCGAGGCTGCCCAGCTCCGCCGGGATCTCCAGCAGCAGGTCGGCCCCCTGCAACGAGCCGATGCGGGAGGAGGCCTGGGAGCCCTCCACCCGGGCCAGCAGAGCGCCATCGGAGGCCACCACCAGCTGAGCCCGGGCCAGTTCCGGCCGGCCGGCGCCCCGCCGCAGTTCCCGCTCCAGCCGCACCTTGAGGCGAGGGAGCTGCCGAATCTCAACGCCCTCCAACCGCTGCAGGGCCGGCCAGAGCAGCTGCAGGGCGGTGATCGCCGCCGCCACCGGGTTGCCCGGCAACCCAAAGAACGGCACCCCCGCCACCTGCCCCCAGGCAAACGGCCGCCCCGGCTTGAGGAAGAGCTTCCAGAAGGCCACCTCGCCCAGCTCCGCCACCAACTGGCGGATCCAGTCGCTGTCGCCGGCGGACACACCACCGGTGCTCACCACCACATCGCAGCAGCCCGCCAGCTCCAGCAGGGCCTTTCTCAGCGCCTCGGGTTGATCGGCCACCACCCGCCGCTCGGCCACCGCGTAGCCGAGCCGCTCCAGCAGGGCGGCCAGCAGGACGGAATTGCTCTCCCAGATCTGGCCAGGGCCGCGCGGCTGCCCGGGCGGCAGCAGTTCATCGCCGCTGATCAGCAGCCCCAGCCGCGGCCGCGCCCACACCGCGAGACGCTCCACACCGCAGCTGGCCAGCCGCCCCAGCTCCGCCACCCCGAGCCGCTGGCCCGCCGCCACCAGCTCCTGGCCCGGGGCGGCCTCCTCCTGCGGCCCGCGGATCCAGGGGTTGGCGCCGCAGGCGCCCGTTAGCTCGATCGCCCCGGCCTGTGCGCGCACCAGCTCCTGGGGCAGCACCCGGCCGCTGCCCTGCGGCACCTCCGCTCCGGTGAGAATCCGCACCGCCTCGCCCGCTGCCAGCGCACCGGCATGGGGAGCCCCCGCCGCCGAAACCCCCACCAGCTGCCAGCGCGCGCCCAGCTCCGGCAAGGCCTCGCCGGCAATGGCGTAGCCGTCCATGATCGAGGCGCGGAAGCCCGGCACCGCCGCCGCTGCCAACACCGGTGTTGCAGCCGTGCGGCCCAGGCAGGCTTGCAGCAGAAGCTCCTCCTGGCGGCCCAGGGGCTCCAGGGCAGCCAGGATCCGGGCGCGGGCCTGATCAAGCGGCAAGCCCTCGCGGCCGTAGGGCTCAGCGGCGGCGGCCGGCTCAGCCATCGCTGCAACCCTCGGGGCGCACCCAATCCCCCCCACGCCCACCGGATTTGCGCAGCAACCGCACCGGCCCGATCGTCATCGCCCGATCGGCGCTCTTGAGCATGTCGTAGAGGGTGAGCAGGCCCACCTGCACGGCGGTGAGCGCCTCCATCTCCACCCCGGTGGGGCCGGTGGTGCCCGCCGTGACCTCACAGCGCAGGCCCACACCAGAGCCATCCGGCAGCGGCGCCTCCGCGATCGCCACCTGGAGACTGCTCAGCGGCAGCGGGTGGCAGAGGGGGATCAGCTCGGCGGTGCGCTTGGCCCCTTGAATCGCCGCCACCCGCGCCACCGCCAGCACGTCGCCCTTGCCGGCCCGCCCCTCGCGCACCAGCGCCAAAGCCTCCGGAGCCAAGGCGAGAAAGCCCTCCGCCACGGCCTGCCGCACCGTGTCCGGCTTGGCCGCCACGTCCACCATGTGCACCTCGCCACGGCTGTTGAGGTGGCTGAGGTGGAGGGGAGTCAACTCCGGTGCAGCCATGGCCGCCTGGCATCCGATACCCAAGCATGAACCGCCCAGGGCAGCTGCAGCAGGGGCTCGCCCCATAACGTGAGGGTCCCCGAGCCAGTGCCATGACCGCACGCCCAGCCACCACAGCCCTGGCGCTGCTCCTGGCCGCCGGTCTTGGCCTGCTCGCCGCGCCGGAAAGCCAGGCGGGCCCGCTGCTGCGCCGCGCCCAGGAACGCAAGGCCTGCCAGGAGTTCGCTGGCAAGCTCCAGGGCGCCCAGGGCAACCCGGCCCCCTGAACGCCACCCCTTCGCCACCCGCCGATTCCGCCTTGTCGCTCTCCCGCCCCTCCACCTTCTTCTGCGCCTTTCTGACGCTGCTCAACGACCGGCTGGGGGAGTCGATCGTGTTCCCGCTGCTGCCGTTTCTGCTGGCGGGTTTCACCAACGACGGCCGCGTGCTGGGTCTGCTGGCGGGCAGTTATGCCATCGCCCAGTTCGCCTTCACACCCCTGATCGGCGCCCTTAGCGACCGTTTCGGTCGCAAGCCGGTCATCTCTGTGTGCGTGGCGGGCTCGGTGCTGGGCTTGGCCCTGTTTGCCCTCACCATCAGCCTGCCCTGGGCCACCCTCTGGCCCGCCGCCCAGGCCGCCGGTCTGCCGCTGGCCCTGCTGTTCGGGGCCCGGCTGATCGACGGGGTGAGCGGCGGCACCGCCGCCACCGCCAGCGCCGTGCTGGCCGACATCTCACCACCGGAGAAGCGCGCCAAGGCCTTCGGCCTGATCGGCGTGGCCTTCGGCCTGGGCTTCATCCTCGGCCCTGCCCTGGGGGGCGTGCTCGGCCGGTTGAACGTCACCCTGCCGCTGCTGGTGGCGGTGGCGATCGCCGTGCTCAACCTGGTGCTGGTGCTCACCCTGCTGCCGGAAACCCACCCGGTGGAAGCCCGCCGGGCAATGCCGCGCAAACGGGATCTCAACCCGTTTGCGGCCCTGCAACGGGTGTTCACCAATCGCCAGGTGCGGCGCCTGTGCGTGGCCTTTTTCCTGTTTTTCCTGGCCTTCAACGGCTTCACCGCCGTGCTGGTGCTGTATTTCAAGCAGGCCTTCAATTGGGGGCCCGGCCTGGCGGCCGCGGCCTTCCTGGTGGTGGGCGTGGTGGCCACGGTGGTGCAGGGCGGCCTGATCGGACCGCTGGTGAAACGCTTCGGCGAATGGCGACTCACCCTGGCCGGCCTGGGCTTTGTGATCGCCGGCTGCCTGCTGATCCCAATGGCCACCAGGGCCAATGCCCAGCCGGTGGTGTTCAGCGCCGTGGCGATCCTGGCCCTGGGCACGGGCTTGGTCACCCCATGCCTACGCAGCCTGGTGTCGCGCCGGCTGGATAGCGAGGGCCAGGGGGCCGCCCTGGGCAGCCTGCAGGGGCTGCAGAGCCTGGGCAGCTTCCTGGGCCCACCGCTGGCGGGCTTGGCCTACGAAACCACAGGGCGGCAGAGCCCCTTCTGGCTGGGCATCATTCTGCTGGTGGGCGTGGCCCTGCTGGTGGCCGGCGGCCTACCGGGCCGGCCCGCAGTAGCGATGGCAGCTGGAACACACAGCTCAGACGGGTGAAATTGCTACGTTGCGGCTCACGAGGGGTGGGTTGGCATGGCGGTTCACGAGGTAGATCAATCCCAGGCTGACGCGCGGGTCGGCCCCGAGCTCTACATCAACCGCGAGCTCAGCTGGCTGGAGTTCAACTACCGGGTGCTGGCCCAGGCCCTCGACGAGCACACCCCGCTGCTGGAGCAGGCGAAATTCAGCGCCATCTTCAGCAACAACCTCGATGAATTCTTCATGGTGCGGGTGGCTTCGCTGAAGTCGCAGATTGAAGCGGGCGTCAGCAGCCTCAGCGACGACGGCCTCACCGCCCAACAACAGCTCCAGGCCATCCGCACCAAGCTGCGTCCGCTGCTGGAGATGCAGCAGAAGCACTACCGCCACTCACTCAAGAGCCACCTCTCCGACTACGGCGTCCACCTGATCGACTACGCCAACCTCAATGGCGATCAACGTGAGTGGCTGAACAGCTATTTCCAGAACGCCATCTTTCCAGTCCTGACCCCCCTTGCGGTGGATCCCTCCCACCCCTTCCCGTTCATCAGCAACCTGAGCCTCAACGTGGCCGCCCTGGTGCGCGACCCCGACTCCGGCCAACAGGAATTCGCCCGGGTCAAGGTGCCGCAGAAAAACCTGCCCCGCTTCGTTCAGATCCCCCCCCACCTGAGCGGCAAACAACCCGAGCCCGTGTACACGGCCGTGCCGCTGGAGCAGGTGGTGGCCTTCAACCTGGGCCTGCTGTTCCCGGGCATGCACGTGGAAGGGCACTACTTCTTTCGCGTCACCCGCGACGCCGACCTGGAACTGCGCGACCTCGAGGCCGACGACCTGATGGAGGCCCTGGAGGAGGGCCTGCGCAAACGCCGCCGCGGCGGTGAAGTGGTGCGCCTGGAGGTGGCCGATGAGATGCCCGAAGCGGTGGTGCAGCTGCTGATGGACGGCACCGCGGTGGAGGCGGAAGACGTGTACCGGATCAACGGCCCCCTGGGCCTCGACGACTTGATGAGCTTGTTGGCCATCCCCTTGCCCCAACTCAAGGAAAAACCCCACAAGGGCCGCACCAGCCCAGCCCTGGCGCGCACCCAGAAGAGCCAGCTGGAAGACGGCTCAATCAAGGCCGAGGAGTTTGAAAGCATCTTTTCGGTGATCCGCCGCGGCGATGTGCTGCTGCATCACCCCTACGACCTGTTTTCCACCTCCGTGGAGGAATTCCTCAACCAGGCCGCCGACGACCCCTCGGTGCTGGCCATCAAGATGACCCTCTACCGCACCTCCAAGGATTCTCCGGTTGTGAAGGCCCTGATCAGGGCCGCCGAAAACGGCAAGCAGGTGATGGCCCTGGTGGAACTGAAGGCCCGCTTCGACGAAGACAACAACATCCAGTGGGCCAAGCAGCTGGAGGCCTCAGGCGTACACGTGGTGTATGGCGTGCTGGGCCTGAAAACCCACACCAAAATCCTGCTGGTGGTGCGCAAGGAAAAGGAGCGTCTCAACAGCTACGTGCACATCGGCACCGGCAACTACAACTCCAAAACCTCCAGCCTCTACACCGACATCGGTCTGCTCACCGCAAGGCCGGAATTCGGCGCCGATCTGGTGGAGCTGTTCAACTACCTCACCGGCTTCTCCAAACAACAGAGTTTCCGCCGGCTGTTGGTGGCGCCGGTCACCCTTCGCAACCGCATGGAGGGACTGATCCGCCGCGAGATCGAACACGCCCAGGCCGGCCGGGGCGGCCACATCCGGGCCAAGATGAATGCCCTGGTGGATCCGGCGATCATCGCCCTGCTCTACGAAGCCTCCCAAGCCGGGGTGACCATCGAGCTGGTGGTGCGGGGCATGTGCAGCCTGCGGCCCAACCTGGAAGGGATCAGCGACAACATCAGCGTGGTGAGTGTGATCGGCCGCTTCCTCGAACACTCACGCCTGTTCTGGTTTGCCAATGGCGGCGAACCTGAATTGTTCATCGGTAGCGCCGACTGGATGTCCCGCAACCTGGACCGGCGGGTGGAAGCGGTCGCTCCCATCGAAGATCCCCGGCTGCGGCATCAACTTGAACAGGTGCTCGAGCTCTACCTTCAGGACACGGGGGCCTGGCATATGGACAGCCAGGGAGATTTCAGTCAGCGACAGCATGCTGGCGAAGCAAACCTCGCGCAACAGCAGATGGTGCGTCGCTGGCGAGGCGGCTTGGCACCCACCAACTGATGCTGCAAAAACACAGGCATCCGTGTTAATCGGCAGCAATCCATACAGGAATTCTTCCAAATCAAACCGTTGCAGCATGCGTTGCAGTGCTACATTCCAGCCAAATCCAATACGGAGGCTGGGGTGTGGGGACGCCTTTGCAATCCGCTTCAGCCGTTGTTGACAACAACGGTTCGGAGCTTTCAGCAACGAAACTGGCAAAGGTGCGCGCAACCGGTCCCCGGGCCGGCGGACGTCTCAGTGCCGATTCAATTGGTTGGTATCTGAGCACCATCGGTCGTGTGCCCCTGCTCACAGCCGCCGAAGAAATCGAGCTGGCCCACCACGTGCAGGCCGGTAAGCGGCTGCAGGAACGTCCCGCCGAAGAGATCACGCCCAAACACAAGCGCCAGCTGCGGATGGCCCAGCGGGCCCGCGACCGCATGATGGCGGCCAACCTGCGCCTGGTGGTGAGCGTGGCCAAGAAGTATCAAAACCAGGGGCTGGAACTGCTCGATCTGGTACAGGAAGGGGCGATCGGCCTGGAGCGCGCCGTCGACAAGTTCGACCCGGCCATGGGCTACAAATTTTCAACCTATGCCTACTGGTGGATCCGCCAGGGGATGACCCGGGCCATCGACAACAGTGCCCGCACGATCCGCCTGCCGATTCACATCAGCGAAAAGCTCTCGAAGATGCGGCGCATCAGCCGAGAGCTCTCCCACCGGCTCGGCCGCCAGCCCAACCGGCTGGAGCTGTCCCATGCCATGGACATGGCCCCCCAGGACCTCGAGGAGCTGATGGCCCAGAGCGCTCCCTGCGCCTCCCTGGATGCCCACGCCCGCGGCGATGAGGATCGCAGCACCCTGGGCGAACTGATCGCCGATCCGGCCAGCAACGAGCACATGGACTCGATGGACCGGCACATTCAGAAGGAGCACCTGGGCGCCTGGCTCTCGCAGCTGAATGACCGAGAGCAGAAAATCCTCAAGCTGCGATTCGGGCTGGAGGGATCCGAACCCCTCACCCTGGCGGAGATCGGCCGACTGATCAACGTGTCGCGGGAGCGGGTGCGGCAACTGGAGGCCAAGGCAATCATGAAATTGCGGCTGATGAGCAACGTCCAGCAGGCCGCCTGAAGCCATGGCGATGGCCCTGGCCGGTGGCTGGCCGCAACAGCTGCTGGGTGTTGCGGCCGTGGCTGCCTGGCTGGCACTGCTGGCCGCGGCCGCGCTGACAGTGCGCCGGCGTTGGAACGGCCAGCGGGAATGGAGCCGCAAGCTGGTGCACATCGGCACTGGAGCCGTGGTGCCGATCGCTTGGGCCCTCGGCATCGACCGCCTGATCGCGGTGCCGGCAGCAGGCGTGATCACCCTGCTGGCCGCACTCAACCACCGCTTCCGGCTGCTGCCTGCCATTGAAGATGTCGGCCGCGCCAGCTACGGCACCATCGCCTATGGCGCCTCGATCACCCTGTTGTTGCTGCTGTTCTGGCCCCAGCAACCGGCTGCGGTGGCAGCGGGCGTGCTGGTGATGGCGGTGGGGGACGGCCTGGCCGGCTTGGTGGGGCCATTGGTGGCCTCCCCGAGCTGGCACATCTGGGGTCAGCGCAAATCGGTGGCGGGCACCACCGCCATGGCCCTGGGCAGCCTGGCGATGCTGCTGGTGGTGCGCCAATCGGCCCAGGCGGCAGGGCTGCCCCAACCGGCGCTGGGAGCCTTGCTGGCCATTGCCGCCGCGGCGGTGCTGTTGGAGCAGGCGGCCGTGCTGGGCCTCGACAACTTCACCGTGCCGTTGGCGGCGGGTTGGCTGTGGGCGCGGCTCAGCTGAGCACCAGGGGACGGGCCGCCTGAGCCTGCCGCACCGCTTCGGCCAACGTGTCGAGCACCGACCCGGTGGTGGCCAGATCGATGCAGGCATCGGTGATGCTCTGGCCATAGGTGAGCTGGGCAAGATCGGTGGGGATCTTCTGGTTGCCGGCCACGAGATGGCTCTCGAGCATCACCCCCATCACGTGGGTGGACCCCGCGCGCAGTTGGTCGGCCACCTGGATCGCCACCTCGCCCTGACGGCGGTAATCCTTGTTGGAGTTGCCGTGGCTGCAATCCACCATCACCCGGGGGGGCAGGCCCGCCTTGGCCAGCTCCGCAGCGGCCTCCTCCACGGCCTCAGGGTGGTAGTTGGTGCCGCGCTTGCCGCCCCGCAGCACCAGGTGGCCATCCGGATTGCCCGTGGTGGTGACGATCGCGGCTTGGCCCTCCCCATTGATGCCAAGAAAATGGTGGGGCCGGGCCGCGGCCTCCATGGCGTTGACGGCGGTGATGGCACTGCCGTCGGTGCCGTTCTTGAAGCCGATCGGCATCGACAACCCCGAGGCCATCTCCCGGTGGGTCTGGCTCTCGGTGGTGCGGGCGCCGATGGCGGTCCAGCTGATCAGATCAGCGATGTACTGGGGCACCACCGGATCGAGCAGCTCGGTGGCCGCCGGCAGACCCATCTCCGCAAGGTTCAGCAGCAAACCGCGGGCCAGCCGCAAGCCCGTGTTGATGTCGTAGCTGCCATCGAGATGGGGGTCGTTGATCAACCCCTTCCAGCCAACGGTGGTGCGGGGCTTCTCGAAGTACACCCGCATGACGATCTCAAGCGCATCCTTGAAGCGCTCTTGGGCCGCAGCAATGGCCGTGGCGTACTCCTGGGCCGCCGCCACGTCATGCACCGAACAGGGCCCGACGATCACCAACAGCCGGGAATCACGGCCATGCAGGATCGCCTGAATCCGCTGGCGGGCCTGCTGCACGGTGGCCGCCGAGCGCTCCGTGATCGGCAATTCGCGATGCAGCAGCGCCGGGGGCACCAGCGGCCGGGTTTCCACCACATGCAGATCGGAGGTGGTGGTGGTGGTCATGGGCCTGATGCCGCAGAAACGGCGCCGCGCAGGGGGATATCACCCTAGTCAGCAGCGATGGCGACCAAACGATGGCCCGGCCGCCAAGAACAATGGGAAACAGATTGACGCGACCGGGCATGACTGCAGCCAGCTTCCTCTCCAGCTACCGCGCCGCCGCGGCCGAGCGCGAGGCCCTGGGCATTCCGGCCCTACCGCTCAACGCAGAGCAGACCCAGGCCCTCACCGAGCTGCTGCAGGCCCCGCCCGCCGGCGAGGAATCCTTCCTGCTGCACCTGCTGAGTGAGCGCATCCCCCCCGGCGTGGATGAAGCGGCCTATGTGAAGGCCGATTGGCTCAGCGCTGTAGCCGAGGGCAAGACCGCCAGCCCCTTGGTAAGCCCCGTGGAAGCCGTGCACCTGCTGGCCACGATGATCGGCGGCTACAACGTGAGCGCCCTGATCGCGTTGCTGGAAAGCGCCGATCCGGCCATCGCCGAGGCCGCTGCCACGGGCCTGAGCCGCACCCTGCTTGTCTACGACGCGTATCACGACGTACTGGAGCTGGCGGAAACCAACGTTTACGCCAAGCGCGTCATCGACAGCTGGGCTGCCGCCGCGTGGTTCACCGCGAAGCCCGAGCTGCCGGCTGAGATCACCGTGACGGTGTTCAAGGTGGAGGGTGAAACCAACACCGACGACCTCTCCCCCGCCACCCACGCCACCACCCGACCCGACATCCCCCTGCACGCCACGGCAATGCTGGAAACGCGGATGCCCGGCGGCCTTGAGCTGATCGCCCAGCTGAAAACCAAGGGCCACCCGGTGGCCTACGTGGGCGACGTGGTGGGCACCGGCAGCTCCCGCAAATCCGCCATCAACTCGGTGCTCTGGCACACCGGCACCGACATCCCCCACGTGCCCAACAAGCGCGGCGGCGGCGTGGTGCTCGGCGGCAAGATCGCGCCGATCTTCTTTAACACCGCCGAAGACTCCGGCGCCCTGCCGATCGAGTGCGATGTGAGCGCCCTCAATTCCGGCGATGTGATCACGATCCGCCCCTACGCCGGCACGATCGAGCGCGCCGCCGTTGAACCGGGAGCCGGGGAGATCGTGGCCCGCTTCGAGCTCAAGCCCAGCACGATCACCGATGAGGTGCGCGCCGGGGGCCGCATCCCGCTGCTGATCGGCCGCTCTTTGACAGACAAGGTGCGCGCCCAGCTGGGGCTGAGCGCCAGCGACCTGTTCATCCGCCCGGTGGCCCCGGCCGACACCGGCAAGGGCTTCACCCTGGCCCAGAAGATGGTGGGCAAGGCCTGCGGCCTGAGCGGCGTGCGCCCCGGCACCAGCTGCGAGCCACTGATGACCACCGTGGGCTCCCAGGACACCACCGGGCCCATGACCCGCGATGAGATGAAGGAGCTGGCCTGCCTGGGCTTCAGTGCTGATCTGGTGATGCAGAGCTTCTGCCACACGGCCGCCTATCCCAAGCCGGTGGATCTGAAAACCCACGCCGAGCTACCCGATTTCATGGCCTCCCGCGGCGGCGTGGCCCTGCGCCCCGGCGACGGCATCATCCACAGCTGGCTCAACCGCATGCTCCTGCCCGACACGGTGGGCACCGGCGGCGACAGCCACACCCGCTTCCCGCTGGGCATCAGCTTCCCGGCCGGCTCCGGCCTGGTGGCCTTTGCCGCTGCCATCGGCGCCATGCCGCTCGACATGCCCGAATCGGTGCTGGTGAAGTTCACCGGCTCGCTGCAGCCGGGGGTGACCCTGCGCGATGTGGTGAACGCGATTCCCTATGTGGCCATTCAGCAGGGGTTGCTCACGGTGGCCAAGGAGGGCAAGCAGAACGTGTTCAACGGCCGGATCATGGAGATCGAGGGCCTGCCCGATCTGAAGCTGGAGCAGGCGTTTGAACTCACCGACGCCACCGCCGAGCGCTCCTGCGCCGGCAGCACGATCAAGCTCAGCGTCGAAACCGTGAGCGAATACCTGCGCAGCAACGTGGCGCTGCTCAAAAACATGATCGCCCGCGGCTACGGCGACGCCCGCACCCTCGCCCGCCGCATCCAGGCGATGGAGGCTTGGCTGGCCAACCCGGTGCTGCTGGAGGCCGATGCCGATGCCGAGTATGCGGCCGTGATCGAGATCGATCTGGATGCGATCACCGAGCCGATCCTGGCCTGCCCCAACGACCCCGACAACGTCAAAACGCTCTCGGAGGTCGCCGGCGAGCGGATCGATGAGGTGTTCATCGGCTCCTGCATGACCAACATCGGCCACTACCGCGCTGCCGCCAACGTGCTCAACGGCCAGGGCGAGAATGCCGCCCGCCTGTGGGTGTGCCCGCCCACCCGCATGGACGAGGAGATGCTCAAGCAAGAGGGTTACACCGCCATCTTCGAAGCGTCGGGCGCCCGCATGGAGATGCCCGGCTGCTCCCTGTGCATGGGCAACCAGGCCCGGGTGGACGACAACACCACCGTGTTCTCCACCAGCACCCGCAACTTCAACAACCGCCTCGGCAACGGCGCCCAGGTGTACCTGGGCAGCGCCGAGCTGGCGGCGGTGTGCGCCCAGCTGGGCCGCATCCCCTCCAAAGACGAGTACCTGGCCATCGCCGCCGAGAAGATCGATCCCTACGGCGCCGAGCTCTACCGCTACCTCAACTTCGATCAGATCGAGGGCTTCGAGGATGCCGGCCGGGTGGTGAGTGCCGAAGACGAAGCGAAGGTGATGGCGGAGGTGTAGTGCCCCGGGGCCGGCACCCTTCATACCATTAATATGATCATATAAAAACGCATATCATCCGTGCCAGTTGCTGCATCGAGATCTGAGCGCGTCACGGTGACCATGCCGGCTGATCTGCTTAATGGCATAGATCACTACGAACGCAACCGCAGCCGCTTCATCGCCGAAGCCGTTCGGCACGAACTCAAGCGACGCCGACGCCTGGAGCTGCAGCGCTCACTCGACACCCCGCATCCCGACAGCCTGGCCACCGCTGGGCTTGGACTGCAGAGCTGGGCCAAGTCGCTGCCACGAGCTGACGGCGATCTGCTCGACCCCACCGCTGGCGTGGCCGTGCGCTGGAGCGCTGACCAGGGCTGGCAGGAGCCTGCCGCATGAGCCTGCAACGGGGCGCCGTGGTGCTTGTGGATCTGGAACCCACCCTTGGGCACGAACAGCAGGGCACCCGGCCCTGTGTGGTCGTCAGCGACGCCGCAGTCAACAGCAACCAGCGCTTCCCCCTGATCGCAGTGGTGCCAGTCACGGGCACCCCAGCCAATGGGGCCCTCTACCCCGCTCTTGCACCTGGCACAAGCGGCCTCACCAAGCCATCCACTGCACTGGTCGACCAGCTGCGATCCATCGACAAACAGCGAATCCGCAGGCGCTATGGGCAGATCTCGTCGGCTGAGCTGCAGGCCATTGATGCCGGCCTGTGCCTGTATCTGGGATTGGAGCCTGAAGGCTGAAGCCGTCGTTGAACCTCATGACACGCTGGGGACAGAACCGCTGACACGCCATCCCTGAACCAGGAAACCCTGCTGTTTGAGCCCGCCCAATCCGAGGCAGGTGCCCTCAAAGCGGTGCTGGCCTTTCCCAGCACCTACACGGTGGGGATCACCAGCCTGGGCTACCAGGTGGTGTGGGCCACCCTGGCGCAACGCGCCGACGTGGATGTGCGTCGCCTGTTCACCGACCAGGGCGACCCGCCGCACCGGCACTGTGAATTGTTTGGCCTATCGCTGAGCTGGGAGCTGGATGGCCCGGTGCTGCTGGATCTGCTGGAGCAGCAGCGCATCCCGATCTGGGCGCGCGAACGGGGCGACAGCGACCCGATCGTGTTCGGCGGTGGCCCCGTGCTCACAGCCAACCCCGAGCCCCTGGCGCCCTTTTTTGATGTGGTGTTGCTGGGTGATGGCGAACAGCTGCTGCCTGCCTTTGTGGAGGCCCTGCAACAGCACCGCGGCGCCCCGAGAGCCGAACGGCTGCGGTATCTGGCCCAGGTGCCGGGCGTCTACGTGCCAAGCCTTTACGCGCCCCGCTACAGCGCGGATGGCGAATTGCTCGCCTTGGAACCCACCGAGCCCGGCATCCCAGCCACCATCGCCAAACAGACCTGGCGCGGCAACACCCTCAGCCACTCCACGGTGATCACGCCGGAGGCGGCATGGCCCTCCATCCACATGGTGGAAGTAGTACGCAGCTGCCCTGAGCTGTGTCGCTTCTGCCTGGCCAGCTACCTGACGCTCCCTTTTCGCACCCCCAGCCTCGATGACGGCCTGATCCCGGCGGTGGAGAAGGGGCTGATCGCCACCCAGCGGCTGGGCCTGCTGGGGGCGTCGGTGACCCAGCACCCCCAATTTGCCGACCTGCTGGCCTGGCTGGATCAGGATCGCTTCGAGGGCACCCGGGTGAGCGTGAGCTCAGTGCGGGCCGCCACGGTGACGCCCGAGCTGGGACGGATCCTGGCGAAGCGGGGCAGCAAGTCGCTCACGATCGCGATCGAGAGCGGCAGCGAACGGATGCGCCAGGTGGTGAACAAGAAGCTCGCCACCGAGGAGATCTACGCCGCCGCCCGCTACGCCAAAGAAGGCGGCCTCACCGGCCTGAAGCTCTACGGAATGGTGGGGTTGCCCACCGAGGAAGACACGGATGTGGTGGCCACCGCCGAACTGCTGCTGGCCCTGAAAAAAGCGACGCCGGGCCTGCGATTGTCGTTGGGGGTGAGCACCTTCGTACCCAAGGCCCACACGCCCTTCCAATGGCAGGGGGTCCGCCCGGAAGCCGAAAAGCGGCTCAAGCTGCTGGCCAAGCGGCTCAAGCCCAAGGGCATCGAGCTGCGCCCTGAGAGCTACGGCTGGAGCGTGATCCAGGCCCTGCTGTCGCGCAGCGACCGGCGCCTGGCCCCGGTGATCGCCGCCGCCCGCGGCCGCCACGAGAGCCTGGGGGGATGGAAGCAGGCGTATCGGGCAGCAGTGGAGACCAGCCCCACACCCGCCGAAGCCCCGCCAGCCTGGGACGACGTGATCCACTCCACCTGGAACACGGAACGGGCACTGCCCTGGGCGCACCTGGAGGGGCCCCTACCGACAGCCACCCTGGCCAAACACCGCAGCGAAGCCCTGGGCGAATCGCACTAAAGGCCTAACCCAGGCCTCAATCAAACACCGCCGTCCGCCCCCGATACACCATCACCTGACGGCATAGATGGAGCCGCAGGGCCCTTGCGAGAGCCAGGCGCTCGCAGTCGCGGCCCTTGCGGATCAGGTCGTCCACGTCGTCGCGGTGGCTCACGTGCACGGTGGCCTGCTCGATGATCGGGCCGCCGTCGAGCTCCTCGGTCACGTAGTGGGCGGTGGCGCCGATCAGCTTCACGCCCCGCTCCCAGGCGCGGTGATACGGCTGGGCGCCCTTGAAGGCTGGCAGGAAGGAGTGGTGGATGTTGATCACCTGGTGCCCCTGCATGCCCTCGCCGCGGAAGCCGGCCAAAAAGCTGGGGCTGAGCACCTGCATGTATTTGGCCAGCACCACCAGCTCGATCTGGTGCTCGGCCAGCAGCTGCAGCTGGGCCTGCTCGGCCTCGTCTTTGCTGCCAGCGCTCACCGGCAGGTGCACGTAGGTGGCCCCGAAGCCCTCGGCCACCGCGCGCAGGTCCGGGTGGTTGGACACCACCAGCGGCACGGTCATCGGCAACTCACCGGCCCGGGTGCGCCAGAGCAGGTCCACCAGGCAGTGATCTTGCTTGCTCACAAAGATCGCCACCCGTGGCAGCTCGTCGGAGAAGTGCACCTGGCCCTCACCGCCCAGGCGCTCGGCCAGAGCCGCCACCGCCGGCGCAATCGCCTCTCGAGACAGGCCGAAGCCCTCCAGCTCCCACTCAATCCGGCTCAGAAACAGGCCAGCGCCCAGATCGGTGTGGTGGTCGGCATGGCGAATGTTGCCGCCGTTGGCCGCCACCCAGCCCGAGAGCTCACTCACCAGGGCGGGGCGATCCGGGCAGATCACCTGAAGGATGGCGGTGGGTGCAGACATGGCCGCGCGCTTCGTCAACTGCAGACGTAGCACCCCGAGGTGTCGCCAACAGGTTGCGAGGGGCTACAGAGAGGGGCTTGGAGCCAGGGGGCACCGATACACTCAGCGCCACGAATCTGGTGTTGGTGATGGTGATGGCTTCTGCACGGATCCCTGCAGTGATCTCTGCGGCAACCGCTGCGCTCGCCCAGCAGCTGCGCCGCTTGGTGGTGATCGCTGTGGCAGCAGTGCTCTGCCTGGGCCTCACGGCCTGCGACGGCGGCCAGAGCAAAAAGCCCCCAACCATCAGCCCGGAGGACATGGCCCTGATCGAGCGGCAAGCCGAAGGCTTCCTGGCCGCCCGCAACCGGCTGCCCGAGCTGGCCGCCCTGGTGAATGAGCGCAACTGGGTGTTCACCGCCAACCTGATCCACGGCCCCATGCAAGAAGTGGGCCGCGAGATGAGCTACATCAACCAGCGCCTGCTCCCCGCAGACCGCCCCGAGGCTGAACAGCGCGCGGCAGCTCTCAAAACCGCCCTGGCCCAGCTCGATGAGGCCGCCCGTCTCCAGGACGGCGACAAGCTGCGCAAGGCCTACATCAAGGTGGCCAGCGGCTTCGGCCTCTATGCCCAAGTGCTGCCCGCACAGGTGCAGGAAGACCTGAAGCAGGTTTGAGCGTTTGATCGCGCCGGGCGGGCCGATCCGCCCACCCGGATCGGTGATTGTTGTGGGAGCTGGCCTCGTGGGCCGAGCCTGCGCCTGGCAGCTCCAGCAGCGCGGCCACCAGGTGCAGCTGCTCGATCCCGGCCTGAACGGCAGCCCAGATCCCAACTCCGGCAGCTGGGCGGCCCTGGGAGTGCTGATGGCCCAGGTGTTTCACCGCAGCAGCGGCCGCGGCTGGCGCCTGCGCCAGCGCAGCCTGAGCCTCTGGGGCGAATGGCGCCAGCAGCTGGGCGCCCAAGGCTGGCCCCTGGCCTGGCAACCGGGCCTGCTGCTGCTCGCCAGCGGCGCCGACGACCTGGAGCGCCAGCAACGCCTGGTGGCCAGCCGCCAGCTCCAGGGCCTGCCCCTGGAGCTCTGGGGCCGGG
>Ga0194130_10000959_pt1 | contig 49722 bp, 59 predicted proteins | sample TA2KigsurfametaG_FD_160084 | JGI IMG/M metagenome (GOLD analysis project Ga0194130, IMG submission 160084) | Freshwater microbial communities from Lake Tanganyika, Tanzania - TA2015050 Kigoma 12 surface | ecosystem: Environmental > Aquatic > Freshwater > Lake | place: Tanzania: Lake Tanganyika...
AGTCCAACTCCAGCTCGTGCAATTACTTTCAAATTTGGAGCTGATTCAATCAATTCTCTTGTGACCTGTGTTCGATTGCGCACGACTAGAGCTTGCGCGCTAACGAGTGCCTTCTTCAAATCTTCCTTGCGGTTCCAGAGATCTGGCTCATGAGTAATAGGAAAACGCTTTTGCAATGAGGCAAAATCCTCACTCCAAACATCCTCGCTAATAAGAATCATGAGCCATTTCTCGCTTCAGTATCGAGTATTTAACTATGCTGAGATGTAGAGCTTGGTGAAGGTGAATTCGCGATGTCCAAGCGCTTCGGCAGCGCAGAGGCGACCATTTACGGTCCGCTCAATTACCTCCATCATCATGTCTCCAGCTTTTGTCAGGTTGTATTCCTGACGAAGTAGACCTGAGACATCAAGATCAATGTGCTCTCTCATTGATGCTGCAGTCTTCTTATTTGCAGTCAACTTAAGAACTGGCTCGATTGGATTTCCAATCACATTTCCCTGTCCGGTTGGGAAAAGATGAACTACGGCTCCAGCAGCTGCCATCAGCGTTACACATTCAGCCGCAGCTGATGATGTATCCATGAAGTAAAGCCCAGGCTTCTTACGATCAGGGGCTTCCGCTGGTTTCAAGACACCCACTACGGGGACCGATCCAGTCTTTGCAATATTGCCAAGTGCCTTCTCTTCAATCGTAGTTAGGCCACCAGCGATATTGCCTTGTGTTGGTTGTGAACCCAAGAGATTTGCACCTGTTGATTCAATAACCTTAATGTAGTTGTCGTAAGTATCTTGAAATAACTTGCGACAAGCATCGTCAATACAGCGCTCGGCAATTAGATGCTCGCCACCAGTTAACTCGGAGGTCTCACCAAAGAAAACTGTTCCACCAGCTGCGACCCAGCGATCAACCGCTTGTGAAGTAGTTGGGCAGGAACCTAAACCTGAAGTGGTATCTGATTCGCCGCACTTGATTGACATAATTAAGTCGCCTGCAGTTGCAACTTCGCGCGTAATCTCAGATGCATCTTGAAGGAAGATTTGGGCAACACGAGATGCATCAGCAATAACTTGCAGATCACCTTTCCCTTCAATTGAGAAGGAGGCTACCGGCTTGCCAGATTTTGCAATCCCAGCAGCAACCCGCTCAGTCCACTTTGGCTCAATACCAATAACAACGACTGCTGCGACATTGCCATTTAAACCCGTGCCAATAAGTGTTCTAAAAGTTAGCTCTAAATCTTCACCAAATTGAAGTCGCCCATATCCATGAGGAAGTGCCAACGTTCCAGGCACAACCTTTGCAACTGCTTCGGCAGCGGCGTTAGATAGGTCATCAACCGGCAAGATAATTACATGATTACGGATACCCATCGATCCATCTGGTCGACGATATCCGGTTAGGCGCGGCTTGCTTCCCATCGATAACTCCTCATATTGTGTGTGTGGACGTAATCACCTTTTTTGATCGGCTGTGATGCGATGCCGACCTTAATTCCGTACTTAATAATTGCTTCACCCTCTGCATGATCCTTCAATGCAAACTTATGTCCTAATGGAATTGCATGATTTAGGAGTGCGGTGTGCTGGGTCTGCTCTTTCACTGATAGCCCTTGAAGCGTTCCCGGCTGCAAATCATCATTTGCAACCGCGACCGAGTCGCCATCATGGTGAAGGAGGAAATCAGGCACTTTTGCCATCACTACTTCCCTTCTCGCTCTATTACTGAAGACATCCCCATCAACTGCGCGCTCCTGCAAAATATGCATCGAGCTCGGCCTTGGTAGGAATTCCACTTTGTCCATCTAGTGCGCGGCAAGAAAGTCCCGCGACCACATTTGCAATTTCAACGCTCTCTCTTGGTGACTTGCCCCAAACTTGAGCTGCTACTAGCGCGCCATGAAAGACATCACCGGCACCTAGAGTTGAAACAATCTCACTTTTTAGAGCAGCAACTTCTCCAGAATCTAATCCATCGCTATAGATACTTCCTTCGCTGCCCTTTGAGATAACAACTAAATTCTTATCCGCTACAGCCGTTGATACATCGGTAGTTATATTTTCTGATGGCGCATAGAGATCGTAATCTGATGACTTTAAACCAGGATACTTATAACCAATATCAATAGATAACTTAGAACTTCCGCCACGCTTTATTCCCCAGGTCTTCAAAGCGCTCATTCCAAGTTGATCAACATGTATCCAACTATATTCGCCAATATTGGCCGGCTTTTCGCCCACTTCAGAATGTGGTTGCACCATGATTGCTCTACTTTGAGTTGCTTCTGAGACAACTATAGTTCCAATTGCAGTTTTGATATCAGGGCGAATCTCAACATTGCGAGTATCAACTCCTTCGCTCTTCAAGTTATCGAAAATCTTCCGTCCCGCTTCATCATCGCCAATTACGCATGAGAGTGAAACATCTACGCCAAGTCGCGCCATAGTGACGGCTGCGGTTGCAGCTGGTCCGCCAAAACCTTGGATTGTTTCCTTAGCAACTACTCGCTCATTTGCATCTGGATAGCGTTCAACTAGAACAATCCGATCAAGCGTCGCTACACCGACGGCGAGAACTTTAGCCATCAAGCTTCAGCTTTCTTTGAATACTTAATCCAAGCGTCACGTGCATTATGAATATGTTGGATAATCATCAATCTTGCAGTTAGGGCATCTCGCTTCTCAATTGCATCAACAATCACTCCATGTTCGTGCTCTGAAGCCTCGAGTCGCCCGGGTAACTTCAAGGTGTTATCCATCGAACGGAACATAATTTCCTGCAGTGTTCCGAGAGTTTGATTTAAGAATTGATTCTCAGCACTTTTTACTATCGTTAAGTGAAAGTTCATATCGAGTAAACGAACTCTTTCGAAGTCAATTGGCTTATCAGCGACTGCAACGCGCAGCGCCTCTGCCGCACGCTTTATCTCCACTAATTGCGCTTCACTCCTTCGTTCTGCTGCCCACTCAACGGCTGGCGCCTCTAAAATCTCACGCATCTCAAACAATTCTTCGATTGAGTGATGAGGTTCTTGATGCTCCAAGAGAAAAACCCCAATTCCGTGACGTACCAAAAGCCGTCCTTGGGTTTGCAGCACCTGAATCGCTTCACGTAGCGAAGGCCGGCTAATACCAAGCTTTTTTGCTAGTTCTCGCTCTGGGGCAAGTCGATCGCCGGGTGCAAGGTGCTCTCGCTCAATGTAATCAAGAAGCAAGCGCGCTTGATTAGCCGAACGCGGGGCAGACTTGAGTAGCGGTGGATTCATCAGCCCTTAACTGCTCCTTGGGTTAAGCCGGCGATAAATGAACGCTGGAAGGCGATATACATAATGATCATTGGCAGTGATGCAACCAAGATTGCGGTAAAGATCATGCTGTATTCCGTCAAGTACTCACCGCGGAAATCAATTAGAGTCAATGGCAGAGTTTTCTTATCTTCGCGCGTAATCAACATCAACGGATAGAGAAGATCGTTCCAACAGATTACAAAGAGAAAGATTCCGGTTGCACCAATAGCTGGACGAGATAAAGGAAGTGCGATTGAACGATAAACGCGCCATGGACCTGCGCCATCTATTCCGGCAACTTCAAACATCTCTTTAGGCAAATCCCTAAAGAATGCACTCATTATGAAGATAGAAATCGGCAAAGTAAGGGCAATATTTACAAGCACAAGACCTGTGAGTGAATTAGTAAGGCCCAAGTCAACGAAGAGCAAATAGATTGGAATGATGTTGACCTGGCCTGGGATTGCTAGCCCCACAGAGAAGAGAACAAAAAGAACTTTTCCGGTCACCGTAATCAAACGTGCGATAGCAAATGCAGCCAAGCTCGCCAGAAATAGGGTGATGAATACGGAGAAGAAAGCAACAATTATGCTGTTCTTTGCCGGGGTATAAACCGAACCAGAATCAACTAAACGTTTGAAGTTATCAAAGTTCCAGCTCTCTGGAAGTGCTAAGGGTTCAGAGATAATTTTTAGATCTGTTTTAAATGCGCCCATAATCACAATTGAGCACGGGATGATGATTGCTAATGCAAAGACAGAGAGTAGAAAGCCCTTAATTGTCTTATAAATCATCACTTCGCCCCATAATCAAGACGGAGCGTGCGTCGTTGCAACCAAGTGAGTGAGAGCACCACAACTACGAGAACAACAGTTTGGGCTGCGGCATATCCGTACTGGTAGCCAAAGAAGGCATTTCTATAGATGAGAGTAACGAGAATCTCAGTTGAGTTTAAGGGGCCACCATTTGTCATCGTATATACAAGATCAAAAGCTCGGAAAGTTTGGATAGTTGTGTAGGCAACTACAACTGCTGTTGTAGGTAACGCCATCGGCCAGCTTACGTGCTTGAATTGTTGCCATTTACTTGCGCCATCAACTTGAGCTGCCTCATATAGTTCTTGTGGAATTTGCTGAAGTCCAGCGACATAAATAACCATCATCTGTCCGGTGTGAAACCAAACTTGGGTTACAGCTAACGCATAAAGGGCATAACGAGAGTCTCCTAGCCAATTAAGCGCAAGAGATTCAAAGCCAAGCGCATTGAGAGAGGCGTTGATGAAGCCGTAGTTCGGATCATAAAGAGCTAGCCAGATAAGTCCGACTGAGACCGAAGAGAGAATTGTGGGAAAGAAGTAGAGAGTCCTTAAAAATATTGTGGTGCGGGTGTTCTTCGTCAGATAAGTAGCAAAGAGCAGTGAGAAGCCGGTCTGAAATATGACCACAAGGATCATGAAGCGGAAGTTGTTACCAAGAGATTGGATGAAGACATCATCATTGGTAAACATGTATGTGAAGTTACGGAATCCAACTGCTTCTGGTTCGGACTCCGGGTTTCCATCCCACCTTCGAGTAGCCCAGAGAAGGTTTGAGAGCGCGGGATATAGATATAGAACGGCGTATATTGCAAAGGCTGGAAGTGCCATCAGCAGGAGAATTTTTGATTCTCCCTTTCGAATCACATTCTTAGGTTTGCGCACGCCAGTGGCGTCCTTGCTGCTTTGGGCAGCAAGGACGCTCTGGTTGGTGTTATTGCTAATGGCTTACTTGCCTAGATTCTGCTTGATCTTGGCAGAGGTATCTGTAAGTGTCTTGTTTACATCAGCGCCACCGCCGATTGCGATCAATGCATCTTCCATTGGATCGCGGACCTGGGCAACGTTGAGGAACAAGAAGCGTGGAGCAAGAAGCAACTTCTTCCCCATGATGTCAGAAACGTTGAGTAAATCAACATTGGCCGAGTAATCAACGTTTACAATGGAAGTGTGCTGCGATGTTCCAATTGCATACTCTTGGGCAATATTTGATTGCGCAAGGAACGAAATAAAGGCTCGCGCAATCTGTTGATCGCGCGAATTTGACTTCGGATTGACGCTCAAGATAAAGGTGTTGTTAGTAATTCCTTCATACAGCGGTTTATCGTCAGTTGTAATCATTCCAAACATCTTGATCTTGCCCTTCATATCGGGATTTGCTTTAGTCACCGAGCTGATACCGAATGAGCCTGTTGGGTATATCGCTGCCTTGCCAGTCGCAAAGTCAACTGGAGCGACTGAATCGTTATAGCCAGTTACGTTATTGGGGAAGCAGCCAGCATCATTCATCTGCTTGTACTTACTTGCCATGTCCTTAAACCAAGCGGAGTTGAGATCTGCCTTGCCTGACTCAATATCAACAACTCGCTGCTCTATTGTTGCTAGATCAGGAGCTGAGTTCATTAAGAAGGAATTTAGGATCTGACCTGCGTTACCACGGGTGCCTGCTGGCCAAGCCATAGGAATAATTCCAGCAGATTTTGCGGTCTTACAGAATTCAAGGAGTTGGGTCCAGTTCTTTGGAACCTTCCAGCCCCTCTTAGCAAACATATCCGCGTTATAGAGCGGATTATTGAAGAGTGATTGATAAGGAATCCCGTAAACCTTACCCGCAACTGTTGCTGGAGCAAGCGCGCTCTGGATAACGTTGTTCTTTACAAAGCGCTGGCTGCTGATGTCAACGACCATATTCGCTTTGAAGAAGTCATTGAACTGACCCCCACGGAAGGTAGTGAAAACAGCTGCCTTTGGATTACTACGGATAGTTGTTAGTGCGGTTGCTTGGTATGAAGTTGAATCCTTAATTACCTGGGTGACTTTGACACCTGGGTTTGCAGCTTCAAACTTTGCGATGATGGAATCAAATACGGTTCTATCTTCACCACGCCAGTGATGAAACTCAATTGATCCAGATGGAGCGCGTGATGCTGAGACTGGACTTTGACCGCTTGAGCTCAACTTAACACGAGCCCAGCGGAGTTCGCCTGCACCAGTTTTCACGCAGACTAGCGAACGAGATGTGGTGCCGGTATTGACACCTTCATCTGTACATTTCGCTCCAAGATTCGGGGTGTTGGCAATTGCACCCGAAATTGGAACGGTTGTGGCTGAGAGTGCAAACGCACCAACAACCAGCAATTTGAGCACTTTCGTGCTCTTGCTTACTTTCATTCTTTCTCCTTATTTGAGGGGTGGTGAATCATTTGATTACCACTCGGTTAGCGGAATGGCGAGCCGTTCCGCCATCCTTCGTACTTCAGGTCGGATATCGCGCCAAGAAACAACAGTGTGATGAGGGAATCCGTTTTGGATTAACCCATTCACCAGCTGTCTCGCTGGAGCGTTTGTCCGCACTGTAGCGGTATTACCTTGGAACCGATTAGGGGCCGATAGTGATTCACCACTAGTCATTACCAATCGGAGATTGCTCTTGTTTGCTGGATCGATATCGGAATCCAGCCTCACAAGAACAACCGGACCGGTCTTCAATGGGAAGTTACCGGCCACACCTAGCTTTCTATTGCAGTGTATGTACTGCGTCGCATTCTTCGGGTCGACTGCGAGTTCAGTGGAAGCTGAGCCACAATGCCAAATCCGAATGATGCCCTCCTTCTCGTCGAGATCGACGGTATCGACCAGGTAGTTCGTACCCGAGCCGAAAGCCTCCAAAAGCAGCATAGTTACTGCTCCATATACATCTCGCTCACATGCAGCTGGGGTACCACTCGTCGCGGTTCTGCCCATCGCACCACAAGGACATGCGCCTAAATCAACGGCGAAGTCAGGCCAACAGCGCATCGCAATCGCCGAGAGCCCATTCGCACTAATCCAATCTCTTAGCGCAACCCGAGTGCTGGCATTAACTCGCGCTTCCTTTTCTGGGACTGAGGTTAGCGAAGGCTGTGCTTCGCACGCACTTCTATATTCAGCGCTCTCCTCATCTAATGAAACTGCAGCGATATCAGCAAAGATTTCTGGAATTGATTTATTAACTACTTCAAGTCCAAAGTACTCTTTCAATTTCTGAGCGTCATAATTACATGGAGTAAAACCAGCTGGTGCATCACCAATCGCTCCAACTTTCTTTCCCTTTAGTGATGCCAGCGCCTCATCCACTTTTGTGGAATCCGCAAGCGCACCTTCAACTAAAGGCGGTTGCCCAATAGTTGGCATCGCTCCTGATATTGCAGAACGAAGCGACTCTTTAATGTTAACTTCGTCGGGATTTCCATGAATATGTACCGAACTTTTTCCAGCAGTCCTTAGAGCATGAGATGCAAGATTTGATCCGCACATCGAATTTAGCAAGAGTCGGTCTCCAACATTTCCAAATTCACGTACCGACCAGAGCAAGACATTTCCGCTTACGCCAGATAGAAGTGATACGGCTGGTGAGGCATCAGAGAAAGATGCGTTTAGAAGAATGTAGAGACTCTCATCGCTCTTCATTGAGTCTTTAGCAGCTTGCGTATCTTCAGGAGTCATCACAAGATTATTTGGGCCGTTAACCGTGACTCCCAGGCTTTCAATTAAAGCGCGCGCTTCATCAAAGAATTTTTGGGCCGCATCTACTTGGAAGGTAGGGCGAGCAAGTGCAATCAAGGTGCAGCTACTCATTAATTCCACCCCGCAGGCAGAACTTCACTCATTAAAACCGGGCGAGCCTCATCAATGCTCTTATGCGCTGCAAGTCCAACAGCCACGCTACGAAGCCCTTCTTCCAGCGTCACATCAGGCTTTTTGCCCTCAAGAATGGCGCTGTGAAACTTCTTATGTTCTAAGTATGAAGCACCGTAGTGACCGCCTAAATACTCAATTGAATCGTCCCAAACTTTCTTAATCTCTAAATCCTTAGTCTGACGAGCGGCATAAGTCCACTCTTTGAAGTTTCCAACCGATGCCCGCTTTCCATACCTAACCTCAAGAGAGGGAAGAAATGATTCAACTTTGCCTTCGCTGCCAGTTACAGAGATATATTCTTTATCAACAGTGTTCTCTGCGAACATACAGAGATCAAGCATTGCTCTCTTGCCACTTGCATATTCAAGAATTACATAAGCGCTATCTAGCATGTCAGAAGTTTTGCCATCATAAACTTCATCTAAGAAATTAACGCGCTGGCCCCCAGATGCAAAAACTCGAACTGGGGTCTCCCCCGAAATATGATCCATTAGATTGAAATAGTGGCAGCATTTTTCTACAAGAGTTCCACCAGTTTTAGATCGAAAGCGATTCCAATCTCCAACTTTCGGATAGAAAGGTTCACGGTGCTCTCTAATTGTTACTTGGTGAACTTCGCCTACTCCACCTCCGTGGACAATTCGGATTAACTCAGCGACTGGGGGCATGTATCGATACTCGAGTCCCATCCAGACAATTCCAGTTCTACCCTTTGACCAATTAATTACCGAGAGACAATCTTCAATTGTCGTGCAGAGCGGCTTTTCGATAAATACGTGAAGAGAAGTTGCAAGGGTATCTCTCAATACATCCACATGTGTGTAATTAGGTGTCGCGATAATTACTGCATCAACTAATCCAGAATTAAGAAGATCATTGTGATTTGAAAAACTCTTTACCTCACCAGCTACTACGCCTTTAGCCCGCTCGAGTGATTCTGGGAATGGATCACTAATTGCGGTTACCGAAGTTCCCGGAATGTGTTTTAGGTTCTCGATATGTTCACGGCCCATGGCGCCCACGCCAATCACGCCGTACCGAACCATTAAGACTCCTTAGCTAAGAGGTCTGACCACTTCCGAGTCTTCTCGCTCGCCTCTGGTAGGTCAATGAGGGTTAGATAACGATTCGGAGAAGCCGTTTTACGCTCAACCTCAGCAGATTGCTATCCCGGGGCGGCTTCGACCTGCGACTTCTATCGCCGGCCAGTCCGGGCTACCGGTTACAAATTCAAAACCTTCATTATTGGTGACAAGGGTGTCCTCAACCTTCAACCCCATTGCACTGGGATTCCAGGCGATCGCATTTCTCGAAGATATTAATTGTGAAGTTTTCTCGTGAGCGGGGAAATCTCTTGGCAGATATCCAGTGAATCCGCCTTGGTGATGCTTGGTCCACTCTTCTCTCTCAAAACCTTGCCTTAGATATTCTGCCTGTCCAGCTTTAAACGCATCAGAAAGTTTTACACCTGGCTTAGTCGAATTCAAGAATTCCGCTTCCACATTTAAGAGTCTTCGATAAGCGTCGTCTAATTCGCTATTGAGAGCAGAGAAACTTACTATTCGAGTGACGCTAGCAATAAGACCTTTTCTTCTTGCACAGATTACACCCATCGCCATATCGCCCACCGCGATTTGTGTTGGGAGAGGATGACGAAATTTATTCATTCGCTCTTTGCCGGCCACTAATAGAACTACCGGCTCAAGATTTCGCTCCCACAATTCTTCTGCAATCTCACCAGCAACTTCAACTTCACTCATCTCTGAATCGATATCTAGCATCGCTTCTTCTAAAGCTGAAGTTGCATCGCTCCCAATCTCCTTTAATCGATTGACTTCATACTCATTTAAGTTGCGGCGCAGCTCTTCAATTTCGTTTGCGAGATTTATACGTTCGGCATCAGCTCCATCAGTTCCAATTTTGCTTCCCTTTGGTAGTAAGGCATCTCGACCCTCAAACCAATTCACAATTAGAACTTCCTCATCGCCGGTTAACTCTTCTTCTTTTAGCCTTGGGGCTTCGATTTTATTTGTGACCACAATAATTCGATCCTGATAAACAATCACATCCATGCAAGAAAGCTCAAGAGTGGTCGGTATATGTGCACGGCCGCCAGTTATCCAAGCGACATTTGCGCCTTTGCGAAGAACGACAGCATCGAGGTCTTTGGCCTTTAAAAGAGCTGATATTCGGGCTCTTTTTTCGCGCTGCTCTAATTGGCTCATTGTCGGAATCTAGGAGAGAGCCGTTGAAACTTCTATGCCAAATCTCGCCAAGTTGGCCTTTCCGCCATCTTCCTCAGTAAGAACAAAGGGCTTTCCATCGGGTGCGATGCAGTAAGAATTCTCAAAGTGCGAGCCCCGAGACTTATCAACAGTTACAACGGTCCAATTATCTTCTAGCACTCGAGTTCGTTCAGAACCCATAGTGATCATTGGCTCAATCGCAAAGACCATTCCGGCTTCAATCTTTGGGCCGTTGCCTGGCTTTCCATAATTCAAAATGTGTGGCTCCATATGCATCGCAGTTCCGATTCCATGTCCACCATATTCGCGCAGAATTCCGTAGCTACCTTGGGAGTTAACATACTTTTCGATTGCGTGACCAATATCAGAAAGTCTTGCGCCAGCTACGCCGGCAGCAATGCCGACCCACAAAGATTCTTCACAGACATCGAGCATCTTCTTAGTATCAGTATCGATTGGATCAACCACAACAGTGAATGCGGCATCGCCATGCCAACCATCAATGATTGCACCGCAATCAATTGAGACCACATCCCCCGGCATAATCATCCGCTCACCAGGAATGCCATGCACAATCTCATCATTTACCGATACGCATATTGTTGCGGGAAATCCGTGGTAACCCTTGAAATTAGAAGTACCGCCACCCCGCTTTATGTTGGCTTCAGCGATTGCATCAAGTGCACTCGTTGTGATTCCCGCCTTTATCTGAGACTTCACTAATTCAAGAGTACTTCGCACTAGTAATCCAGCGCGACGCATCGTCTTTAGCTGATCCAAAGTCTTTATCTGAATCGCCATAAATCAATTTACCTTTGAGGAAAGTGCTCGAAGTGCGCTCTCAGTAATAGATGAGACTGCGCCAAGGGCAGAAATAGTTATTAGAAGTCCTTCGGTCCGGTAGAAGGAGACGATTGGAGCTGTCTGTTCGGCATAGACTTCTAAGCGTCTAGCAATGACTTCTTCCCTATCGTCATCACGTTGATAGAGATCGCCGCCGCAGGAGTCGCACTTATCTAAGTTGCCGGCAAAGATCTTTCCGCAGGACTTACATGTCCTTCTACTTGAGAGACGCTTAATGATTTCGCCATTATCTATTGCGAACTCAACTACCGCATCAAGTGGGCGGCTACGTTCACCAAGAAATGCACGGAGTACTTCTGCTTGTGCAACATTTCTAGGAAAACCATCTAGAAGAAAACCGCTCTCAGTATCGGCGTGAGTTAAACGATCCTTGACCATGGCGTTTGTGACTGAGTCAGGAACAAGTTCACCCTTATCCATATAACTCTTTGCTTGTAGCCCAAGTTCAGTTCCAGATTTGAGATTAGCGCGAAAGATATCTCCCGTTGAGATATGAGGGATTTTGTAATGAGCAGCGAGGAGAGTTGCTTGGGTTCCTTTGCCTGCACCTGGTGGGCCTACCAGGACTAAACGCATTAGCGGAGGAATCCCTCGTATGAACGCTGTTGCAGCTGGCTCTCGATCTGTTTTGCAGTATCAAGACCAACGCCGACGATGATAAGGATTGCGGTACCACCGAATGGGAATTGCTGTGATGCGCCAAAGAGAATTAGAGCAACGATTGGAAGAATCGCAACGATTGCAAGGTAGAGCGAACCTGGGGCAGTTATGCGAGTTAACACATACTGGAGGTAATCACTTGTGGGCTTGCCAGCGCGGATACCGGGGATAAAGCCACCGTACTTACGCATATTCTCAGCGGTCTCTTCTGGATTGAAAGTAATAGCAACATAGAAGTAGGCAAAGAAAATAATTAGAAGTGCATAAGAGAGGATATAAATTGGATGATCGCCGCTTACAAAGTTGGTGCTAATCCATACTGCCCAAGCCGCTTGTGAGTTAGTGAAGTTAGCGACTAGAGACGGGATGTAGAGCAGAGAAGAGGCGAAAATAACTGGGATAACGCCTGATTGATTAACTTTGATTGGAATGTAAGTTGTAGTTCCACCGTATTCACGGCGGCCAATCTGCTTCTTTGCATATTGGACTGGGATACGGCGCTGTGATTGTTCAACAAAGACAACTGCGGCAACGATAAGAATTCCGACCGCCATGATGAAGGCAAAAGTTAGCCAGCCGCGTGAGAGGCGAATTGCCCAGAGTTGGCTAGGGAAAGTCGCAGCGATTGAGGTGAAGATAAGGATTGACATACCGTTTCCAACACCGCGATCGGTGATTAACTCACCGAGCCACATAACTACAGAAGTGCCGGCAGTCATAACAAAGACCATGGTGAGAATTCGAATCCAAGAAGTATCAGGAATGATGTTTTCGGTACATCCCTGGATCAAACGTCCTGGGGTACGAGCAACAGCGATCAAACCGGATGTTTGCAGAATTGCAAGCCCAATAGTTAGGTAACGCGTGTATTGAGTGAGCTTTGCAGTTCCGGATTGGCCTTCCTTCTTAAGCGCATCAAACCTTGGGATTACGACGGTTAGAAGTTGGACGATGATCGATGCGGTGATGTAAGGCATGATGCCAAGTGCAAATACCGAGAGCTGTAGTAATGCGCCGCCGCTAAAGAGATTGACTAGTCCAAGTAATCCACCAGTATCAAGATTTGCGAGACACTTTTGAACAGCTACATATGAAACTCCTGGGGTCGGAACTATTGATCCGAAACGGAAGAGCGCCATGATGGCAAGGGTGAAGAAAATCTTGCGACGTAGGTCTGGCGTTTTAAATGCCTTACCGAATACTGATAGCAACACTTTCTTCTCCTCGAGTCTGTTCTAACTAAAGCGTCTTTGCACTTCCGCCAGCAGCTGCGATCTTCTCGCTAGCTGATGCAGAGAAACTATGTGCAGTGACATTCACCTTAACTGAGATATCGCCATTTCCAAGGACCTTTACTGGATGACCAGCACGAGCTGCGCCAGCTTTGTACAGATCCTCAACGCTTACATCTCCGCCTTTCGGGAAGAGCGCGTTAATTGTGGAGACATTTACAGCTTGGTATTCGACCTTCTCTGGATTCTTAAACCCACGAAGTTTTGGAAGACGCTGAACAAGCGGCATTGCGCCACCTTCGAAACCAGCGCGAACAACGTTACGAGCACGCGTTCCTTTTCCACCACGACCAGAGGTCTTTCCTTTTGAGCCTTCGCCGCGACCCTTACGAGTCTTCTCCTTCTTAGCACCAGGTGCTGGACGGAGATGATGCGCCTTTAGCACCATTACTCGACCTCCTCGACTTTGATTAGATGACGAACGTTGTAGACCATTCCACGAATTTCTGGACGATCTTCTTTAACGACGACATCGCCGACGCGCTTTAGACCAAGTGAGCGAAGAGTTTCGCGCTGATCTGGGGCGTTACCGACTTTGGAACGGACTTGAGTTACTTTCAAACGTGGCATTAGGCACCTGCCGTTGTTGTCATAGCGCGGATGATTGCTGCAGGAGCAACGCGCTCAAGTGGAAGTCCGCGACGAGCTGCGATTGCTGCTGGATCTTCAAGATTCTTCAGCGCAGTTGCGGTTGCGTGGACCATGTTGATCGGATTATTTGATCCGAGAGATTTAGTTAGAACATCAGTGATTCCAGCGCACTCAAGAACAGCGCGGACTGGACCGCCGGCAATAACTCCGGTACCAGGAGCAGCTGGGCGAAGTAGAACAACGCCGGCAGCATCTTCTCCTTGTACTGGGTGAGGAATAGTTCCTTGAATGCGTGGGACTTTGAAGAAGGATTTCTTCGCCTCTTCAACTGCCTTTGCAATCGCTTGTGGAACTTCCTTTGCCTTGCCGTAACCAACGCCGACCATTCCATTTCCATCACCAAGCACTACAAGTGCAGTGAAGGAGAAACGACGACCTCCAGATACGACCTTTGCAACGCGATTGATGAATACAACGCGCTCGATGTATGGCGACTTCTCGCGAGTATCTCCGCCCTCACGACGTTCACGCTTATCGCGACCGCGCTTTGGCTTCTCGCCGGTTTCTGGTGCTTTGATTTCTTCGTTGGCCATTAGAAGTCCAATCCATTCTCGCGAGCACCATCAGCAAGTGCAGCAACGCGTCCGGTGTAGCGGTTACCACCGCGATCGAAGACGACCTGGGTGATTCCTTTTGCCTTTGCGCGATCAGCAACAAGTTGGCCAACTGTGCGGGCCTTCTTAGTTTTATCTGCTGATTGAGCGCGAAGATCTTTCTCCATTGTTGAAGCAGAGGCCAAGGTGTGGCCCTTTGAGTCATCAACGATTTGGGCGACGAGGTGACGAGCAGAGCGAGTCACAACAAGACGTGGACGCTCAGTTGTTCCGGCGATCCGCTTGCGGACTCGGAAGTGACGGCGTGCGCGGGCAACTTGTGTTGAACCCTTAACAATCTTCTTAGCGATACTCATGCCTTCTTACCTGTCTTTCCAGCCTTACGACGGATGCGCTGACCGAGAAGATGTATGCCCTTACCCTTATATGGATCGGACTTACGGAGCTTCTGGATCTTTGCAACAGTCTCACCGACGAGTTGCTTATCTACGCCAGATACAGTCAATTCAGTTGGAGAGTCGACCGTGAAAGTGATTCCGGTTGGTGCGTTAAAGACGATTGGGTGTGAGTAACCAAGTGCAAACTCAAGATCCTTACCCTTTAAACCAACTTTGTATCCCACACCAGTAATCACAATCTTCTTTGAGTAACCCTGGGTTACGCCAATAATCATGTTTGCCACGAGTGTGCGCGATAGACCATGTAGTGACTTCGCCAGACGCTCATCATTAGCGCGCGAAATAGTGATACCACTATCGTCCTTCGCAGCCTTGATTAGCTCTGGAAAATTATGTGTGAGCGTTCCTTTTGGCCCTTTGATTGAGAGCGCTTGGCCTTCGAGTGTTACCTCTACTCCTTTAGGAATTGTGACCGGCATCTTTCCGATACGTGACATAACAATCACCATACGTAGGCGAGAACTTCTCCGCCTACGCCTTGCTTATTTGCTTGTCTATCGGTCAAGAGTCCTTGAGAGGTGGAGATGATCGCAACGCCAAGTCCACCGAGAACTTTTGGAAGTCCAGTTGACTTTGCATAAACACGAAGTCCGGGCTTTGAAACGCGACGAAGTCCTGCGATGGAGCGTTCGCGGTTTGAGCCGTACTTCAAATCGATTACAAGGGTCTTACCGAAACCTTCTTGGTTATCGGAAACCTTGTAACTTGCGATGTATCCCTCTTTCTGAAGGATTTCTGCGATGCGCGCTTTAACCGATGAGGAGGGCATTGCAACCGTCTCATGGTAAGCAGTATTCGCATTACGCAGACGAGTGAGCATGTCTGCGATTGGATCTGTCATTGCCATTTGGCTTATCGCCTTTCTTCGGGTGGTTTCTCTTTCGAGACCTATCCGATAGTTGTTACCAGGAAGCTTTCGTTATGCCAGGAAGTTCACCGCGGTGTGCCATCTCGCGGAAGCAGACTCGGCAGATGCCGAACTTGCGATATACGGAATGGGGACGACCACAACGTTGGCAACGTGTGTAACCGCGCACCTTGAACTTTGGCTTGCGGCTTGCTTTGACCTTAAGTGATGTCTTTGCCATTTAGTTTGGTCTCCTATTTATCCCTGAATGGGAATCCGAGCGCGCGAAGAAGTGCGCGACCTTCATCATCATTCTTGGCCGATGTGACGATTGTGATGTCCATACCGCGAACGCGATCCAACTTATCTTGCTGGATTTCTGGGAACACGACCTGCTCGGTTAAACCGAAGGTGTAGTTACCGCTTCCATCGAACTGCTTTGGTGAGAGTCCGCGGAAGTCGCGAATACGAGGTAGAGAGACAGAGAGAAGGCGATCCATGAACTCCCACATCCGGTCTCCACGTAGCGTTACGTGTGCACCGATTGGTTGTCCTTCACGAAGTTTGAAGTTTGCAATCGACTTACGAGCCTTAGTAACGACTGGCTTTTGGCCAGTAATCGTTGTTAGGTCCCGGACTGCTCCTTCAATTAACTTTGAATCCTTTGCGGCTTCGCCAACGCCCATATTCACAACAACTTTGGTGAGAGTAGGGATCTGCATCCGATTCTTGTAACCAAATTGCTGTTGTAGGTGCGCGGCGACATCGCTCTTGTAGCGAGACTTAAGACGTGGCGCAGTAGCGGTCGTCATTAGATATCTCCTCCAGTTCTACGTGAGACGCGGACATTCTTTCCATCCTCATCTACGCGCACACCAATTCGTGTGCTCTGATCATCATCTGCAAGCAGCATGACATTTGAATAATGAATCGGGGCTTCAACGGTAAGGATTCCGCCGACCTTTGCACCACGTTGGGTGTTCTCTTCCTTGGTGTGGCGCTTAACTCGGTTGATTCCTTCAACGGTGACACGACCAGTCTTGGTGTTCACGTTTAGGACAGTTCCGGTCTTGTTCTTATCTTTTCCGGCGATGACAAGGACTTTGTCACCCTTCTTGATACGCACTAGAGCACCTCCGGAGCAAGTGAAATGATCTTCATAAATCTCTTGTCGCGAAGTTCGCGTGCAACCGGTCCGAAGATACGAGTTCCGCGTGGTTCGTTATCTTCCTTAATGATTACAGCGGCGTTCTCATCAAACTTGATGTAGGAACCATCTGCGCGACGATTCTCTTTTGCAGTGCGGACGATTACAGCCTTTACGACTTCGCCCTTCTTAACCTGGCCACCAGGGATTGCATCCTTAACGGAGCAGACGATGATGTCGCCAATTCCAGCGTAGCGGCGCTTAGCACCACCAAGAACGCGGATACAGAGAAGCTCGCGAGCTCCGGTGTTATCCGCTACACGTAGACGTGATTCAGCTTGAATCATTTTTACTTCGCCTTCTCGATGATCTCAACAACTCGCCAGCGCTTTGTTGCAGATAGTGGACGGGTTTCCATGATGCGTACGCGATCGCCAACTCCGGCTGAGTTACTCTCATCGTGCGCCTTGAATTTCTTATTCTTTGTGATGACCTTTGAGTAGAGACCATGCTTTGCGCGGTCTTCAACTTTCACAACGACGGTCTTATCCATCTTGTCGCTCACGACGATTCCTTCACGAACTTTGCGGAAGTTACGGTCTTGATCTTTTTCTGCATTACTCATGCAGCACCTCCGATACCTAGTTCGCGTTCACGGATAATCGTGTAGATACGAGCAATCTCTTTGCGGACAGCGGTTAAGCGTCCATGGCTCTCAAGTTGACCAGTTGCGGCTTGGAAGCGAAGGTTAAATAACTCTTCCTTCAATTCCTTGAGCATCTCTTGCAGATCCTCAGTTGTCTTACCGCGGAACTCTTCGGTCTTAGTAATCTTCGCCATTTCTATGCCTCCTCACGCAATACAACGCGAGACTTAACGGGAAGTTTGTGGGCTGCACGTGAAAGCGCAGCATTTGCAACATCAAGGGTTACGCCCGAGATCTCAAATAGAACTCGGCCGGGCTTGATATTTGCTACCCAGAATTCTGGGGAACCTTTACCGGAACCCATACGAGTTTCAGCCGGCTTCTTTGTTAGTGGGCGATCTGGATAGATATTTATCCAAACTTTTCCACCACGCTTGATGTAACGAGTCATTGCAATACGAGCAGCTTCAATCTGACGGTTAGTGACATAACCACCTTCAGTTGCCTGCAAGCCAAAGTCACCGAATGCAACAGCAGTTCCGCCCTTAGCTTTTCCAGAACGCTTTGGGTGATGTTGCTTGCGGTACTTAACGCGACGTGGAATCAACATTTACGCCTCGCCTCCTTCAGTAGCTGGAGCAACTTCTGTTGCTGGGGCTTGCGCTACCGCTTCTTGGGCGCGCTCTTCAACGGTTGAAGTTGTTACTTCACCGCGAGGTGCACGTGGTTGGCGACGAGGACGATCAGCCTTTGGAGCCTTTGCTGCTGCAAGTGCAGCTGCTTCACGCTCAGCGCGTGACTCGATTACCTCGCCCTTATAAATCCAAACTTTCACACCAAGGCGACCGAAAGTTGTATGTGCTTCATGGAAGCCATAATCAATATCGGCGCGGAGAGTGTGTAGTGGAACGCGACCTTCGCGATAGAACTCAGAGCGTGACATTTCAGCGCCACCAAGACGGCCACCGCACTGGACGCGAACGCCCTTTGCGCCAGCCTTAAATGCAGTCTGCATTCCCTTACGCATTGCGCGACGGAATGAAACGCGAGCCGCTAGTTGTTCTGCGATTCCTTGTGCAACAAGTTGGGCATCAATCTCAGGGTTCTTAACTTCGAGAATATTTAGCTGGACTTGCTTACCAGTCATCTTCTCTAGATCAAGGCGGAGACGATCTGCTTCAGTTCCACGGCGACCGATGACGATTCCGGGGCGCGCGGTATGAAGATCAATACGGACGCGTTCGCGGGTACGCTCGATTTCAATTCGAGATACACCGGCTCGCTCCATCTTCTTCTCCATAAGACGACGGATTTCGACATCTTCTTTTACATAATCTTTGTAGAGCTTCTCGGCATACCAACGTGACTTAAATTCAGTTGTGATTCCAAGGCGGAAGCCACGTGGATTTATCTTTTGACCCATTTACTCGGCCTCCTTCTTCTTAGCTGGAGCTTTTTTAGCTGTTGATTTAGCTGTTGATTTCTTTGCTGGAGCTTTCTTAGCTGGAGCCTTCTTTGCTGGCTTGCTTTCAGCGCTAGCTTGCGTTGCTTCAACCTCAGTTGCGCTCTCAACAACCGCTACCTCAGCAGCAGCTTTAGCGCGCTTGCGCTGTTCTGCCTTTGAGATTGGGCGATAGTTCTTATCATCAGAAAGCGTCACAGAAATTTGTGAAGAGCGCTTCAAGATTTGGTAGCCACGGCCTTGGGCGCGTGGGCGATAACGCTTCATTGTGTAACCCTCATCAACAAGGGCCTCGGTTACCCATAACTCAGAAGCATCGCGAATTGCTGGGTTCTTCTGCTTTGCATTTGCAACCGCAGAGTTAAGAAGTGAATAAACAGATTCTGAGACAGCGATTTGTGGTGAGAATTTAGCGATACGGATCGCTTCATCTGCACGACGACCGCGGATTAAATTCACTACGCGACGAGCTTTCTGTGGCGTAACGCGGACGTTAGTTACAGAAGCTTTTGCGATTAGTGGCGTACTACTCGGCACGGGTCACCGTCCTGTCTTCTTGCTTAACGTGACCTTTGAAGGTGCGAGTTGGAGCAAACTCTCCAAGCTTGTGACCGATCATCGCTTCAGTGATGTAAACCGGAACATGTTTGCGTCCATCATGGACTGCAATTGTGTGGCCGATCATTGAGGGAGTAATCATTGAGCGACGAGACCAAGTCTTGATTACATTCTTGGCGTTCTTGGCATTCAACTCATCAACCTTCTTCTCAAGGTGATGGTCTATGAATGGACCCTTTTTCAAACTACGTGGCACTTAGGGATCTCCTATCGGCTCTTATTACTTGGACGGCGACGGACAATTAATTGATCGCTCGCTTTTTTCTTGCGAGTGCGAACTTCAGGCTTACCCCAAGGTGATACTGGATGGCGACCGCCTGAGGTCTTTCCTTCACCACCACCATGTGGGTGATCGACTGGGTTCATAACAACTCCACGAACAGTTGGACGGCGTCCCTTCCAGCGAGAGCGACCAGCTTTTCCGGAGTTGATATTTGATTGTTCTGCATTGCCAACTACGCCAACTGTGGCGCGGCAACGAACATCAACATTTCTGATTTCACCAGATGGCATACGTAGTTGTGCGTATGGACCATCTTTAGCAACTAGTTGAACGCCGGCTCCTGCAGAACGCGCGATGCGTGCTCCGCCACCTGGACGTGTCTCAATTGCATGAATATTTGTACCGACTGGGATGTTGCGAAGCGGCAAGTTATTGCCTGGCTTTATATCTGCAGATGGACCATTCTCGATCTTGGTTCCTTGAACTACGCCATCTGGGCAGATGATGTAACGCTTCTCGCCATCGGCAAAGTGAAGTAGCGCGATCCGAGCAGAACGATTTGGGTCATATTCGATATGTGCAACGACAGCTGGAATTCCATCTTTATCGTTACGGAGGAAATCGATTACGCGATATGCGCGCTTATGTCCGCCACCTTGGTGGCGAGTAGTGATTCGACCAGCAGCGTTACGACCGCCCTTTGAATTAATCGGACGGACGAGCGACTTCTCCGGGGTGGTTCGTGTGACTTCAGCAAAGTCAGGAACGATGCGACCGCGTGAGCTTGGTGTGACTGGTTTCAGATTACGAAGTGCCATTTTGTTATCCCTTCTCCCTTACCTAATCGCCAGGCGACTAGGAGACGGGACCTCCAAAGATGTCGATGCGATCGCCAGGTGCGACTTGAACGATTGCTCGCTTGGTGTCGCTGCGCTTTCCTTTTCCAAACCGGTTGATCTTGCTCTTTCCTTCCCGGTTATGGGTGTTGACCTTTAGTACGCGAACCTTAAATACCTTCTCAACCGCAATCTTGATCTCGGTCTTGTTGGCATCTGGTGCAACGATGAAGGTGTACTTGTTCTCATCGAGCATGCCGTATGACTTCTCAGATACGACTGGCGCGATTAAGACTTCGCGATGATCTTTCATGCTGACACCTCAACTAACTCTGATTCGCGACCTACTCCTTTTGCAGATGAACCCTTTGCAGGTCCAGCAACAAATTCAGTAATCGCTTTCTTGGAGAAGACGACATCATCAGAGACAACGACGTCATAAGCATTTAGTTGATCTTGGCGAATCAAGTGCAGTTCGCTCTCATTACGAAGTGAGCGCCATGAAGCCTCTTCGCCATGCGCAAGAACAACAAGCAGACGAGCGCGATCTGAGAATTGGCGGACGGCAGCAATTGCGGCCTTGCTATCAATCTCAGCGGTAACTTCAGTAACGATATGGATGCGCTCATTGCGCGCACGATCAGAGAGAACTCCGCGAAGAGCTGCCTTGATCATCTTCTTAGGTGTGCGCTCGTCGTACTTACGAGGTACTGGACCTTGAGCAACGCCACCATGGCGCTGGTTTGGTGAACGAGTTGAACCCTGACGGGCGCGACCAGTTCCCTTCTGTTTGAAAGGTTTCTTTCCACCACCGCTTACTTCACCGCGGTTCTTCGCCTTATGTGTTCCTTGGCGAGCTGCATTTAATTGTGCAGTTACGACTTGGTGAATTAGTGGGACATTTACTTGGACATCAAAGATTTCTTCTGGGAGTTCAAAGGTTCCCGCCTTTGCTCCTTTTGCATCTTTGATTTCAATGGTTAGCGCCATCATGCACCTGCCTTCTTCATGACTTCACTTGCAACGCTCTTTGAAGCAGTGCGAATGACAACTTTTGAACCATTGATGCCAGGGATTGAGCCCTTAACGAGAATCAAATTCTTCTCAGCATCAACCGAATGAATTGTGAGATTTTGTAGCGTTACGGTGTCGATACCCATGCGTCCGCTCATTCTCTTTCCGCGGAATACGCGACCCGGAGTTGTACGGTTACCGATCGAACCTGAGGTGCGGTGCTTTCGCTCAACACCATGGCCATCGCCAAATCCACGGAAGTTGTGGCGCTTCATAACGCCAGCAGTTCCCTTACCAATTGAGGTGCCCTGGGCATCAACAATCTCGCCGGCAGCGAAGATATCTGCTTTAACTTCTTGACCGACTGTGTAATTTGCAGCGGCAGCAGTGCGGATTTCACCGACATAACGGCGTGGAGTTACGCCAGCCTTTGTGAATTGGCCGAACTCTGGCTTTGAAACTTTCTTTGGATCAATTGCGCCAAAAGCGAGTTGAACAGCTTCATAGCCATCCTTCTCAACAGTGCGCACCGATGTGACTACACAAGGACCAGCTTGTACAACGGTCACAGGGATCACTTTGTTGTTCTCATCGAAGACCTGGGTCATGCCGAGCTTCACGCCAAGGATTCCCTTGATGGCGCTGCCCTTTGATTGTGTGGTTGTCATGAGGTCCTCTTAGAGCTTGATCTCAATATCGACGCCGGCAGGAAGATCAAGGCGCATCAATGAATCCACGGTCTTTGGCGTTGGATCGATGATGTCGATTAGACGCTTGTGGGTGCGCATCTCGAAATGTTCGCGGCTGTCTTTGTATTTATGAGGAGAGCGGATCACGCAGTAGGTGTTCTTCTCTGTTGGTAGCGGAACTGGGCCCGCGACCGTTGCACCAGTGCGCTCGACAGTCTCGACGATTTTCTTCGCCGAGGTATCGATCACTTCATGGTCATAGGCCTTGAGCCTGATGCGGATTTTCTGTCCCGCCATGATCGTTTCCTCTTTCTTCTATTAGCTGGGGCGAGATTTCCCGCCCCAGCCCTTTTTAATTGATTACTTCGTGATCTTTGTAACGCGACCTGCACCAACGGTGCGGCCACCTTCACGGATTGCGAAGCGGAGTCCTTCTTCCATAGCAACTGGCTGGATAAGAGCAACAGACATCGAAGTGTTGTCGCCAGGCATAACCATTTCAGTTCCGGATGGAAGTGTTACAACGCCAGTCACATCAGTTGTACGGAAGTAGAACTGAGGACGGTAGTTGTTGAAGAACGGAGTGTGGCGACCGCCTTCATCCTTTGAAAGGATGTAAGCAGATGCCTCGAATTCAGTGTGCGGTGTAACTGAGCCAGGCTTGCAAACAACCTGACCGCGCTCAACATCTTCGCGCTTCAAACCGCGAAGAAGTAGACCGACGTTCTCGCCAGCTTGTCCCTCATCGAGGAGCTTGCGGAACATTTCAACACCAGTGATAACTGTCTTCTGTGAATCTGGACGGATACCAACGATTTCAACTTCTTCGTTGACCTTGACGATACCGCGCTCGATACGTCCAGTAACAACGGTGCCACGGCCGGTGATGGTGAATACATCTTCGACTGGCATCAAGAATGGCTTATCAACCTCACGGACAGGCTGTGGGATGAAATCATCAACGGCCTTCATGAGATCCATAATCTTCTCGCCCCATGCTGCATCTCCTTCGAGAGCCTTAAGAGCTGAGATACGAACGATTGGTGTGTCCTTACCTGGGAATTCATACTTGTTGAGAAGGTCGCGAACTTCTTCCTCAACTAGCGCGAGGATTTCCTCGTCATCAACCATGTCGGACTTGTTTAGCGCAACAACGATTGATGGAACGCCAACCTGACGTGCAAGGAGAACGTGCTCCTTGGTCTGTGGCATTGGGCCATCTGTCGCTGCAACTACGAGGATTGCTCCATCCATCTGAGCTGCACCAGTAATCATGTTCTTGATGTAGTCAGCGTGACCTGGGCAGTCAACGTGTGCGTAGTGACGCTTCTCTGTCTGGTATTCGATATGTGCGATCGAGATGGTGATACCACGGGCCTTCTCTTCAGGGGCCTTATCGATCTGATCGAATGCGCTTACCTCATTGAGGTTTGGATACTTGTCGTGAAGCACCTTGGAAATCGCAGCAGTAAGAGTGGTCTTACCGTGGTCGATGTGACCAATGGTGCCAATGTTTGCGTGCGGCTTTGTCCGCTCGAACTTTGCTTTTGCCACTGTGGATTCTCCTTATTCTTTTCTTTTGGTTGTACTACTCGCCGCGAATCTTCGCGATGATTTCTTTCGAAACCGCCGCAGGAACTTCTGCGTAGGAATCGAATTGCATGCTGTAACTCGCGCGACCCTGCGTTCTGCTTCGAAGATCGCCGACATAGCCGAACATCTCCGATAGCGGAACAAGCGCCCTTACGATGCGAGCACCGGCTCGCTCATCCATGGCCTGGATCTGGCCACGACGGCTGTTGAGATCGCCGATGACGTCGCCCATGAAATCTTCAGGGGTAGTGACTTCAACGGACATCATTGGCTCGAGGAGAACAGGACCGGCAAGTTTTGCCGCTTCCTTGAACGCCGCGATTCCAGCAATCTTGAAGGCCAACTCCGATGAATCAACATCGTGGTACGCGCCATCAAGAAGACTTACTCGTACATCTGTGAGTGGATAACCAGCAAGTGGTCCGCTCGCCATCGCCTCTTGGCAACCATCATCAACTGATGGGATGTATTCCCTAGGGATACGTCCGCCCGTAATCTTGTTTACGAACTCGTATCCACCTTCGACCGCGCCAACAGGAAGTGGCTCCAGTGCGATTTGAATCTTTGCGAACTGTCCAGAACCACCAGTCTGCTTCTTATGGGTGTAGTCATGACGGGCAACCGATTTACGGAGCGTTTCGCGATAAGCAACTTGTGGCTTACCAACATTTGCTTCGACTTTAAATTCGCGCTTCATGCGATCGACGAGAATTTCAAGATGTAGCTCGCCCATTCCACCGATGATGGTCTGGCCGGTCTCTTCATCGCTTCGCACGTGGAAAGTTGGATCTTCTTCAGCGAGGCGTTGGATAGCAACACCAAGCTTTTCCTGATCGCCCTTTGTCTTTGGCTCGATAGCAACGTGGATAACTGGATCTGGGAAGTCCATCGACTCAAGAATTACTGGATTATCTGGATCGCAGAGGGTGTCACCGGTAGTGGTGTCCTTAAGACCCATAACAGCGATGATGTCTCCAGCAGAAGCTTGTGGGATTTCTTCGCGCTTATTTGCATGCATCCGGTAGATCTTTCCGATGCGCTCCTTGCGATCCTTAGTTGAATTAAGAACGCCAGTTCCTGCTTCAAGAACGCCGGAGTAAATACGTACGAAGGTGAGCTTTCCAAGGTGTGGATCGCTCATGATCTTAAATGCAAGTGATGAGTAAGGCTCAGCAGCATCAGGCTTGCGAGCAATTTCTACTTCCTTATTACCCAACTTTGTACCGACGATGGCATCAACATCAAGTGGGCTTGGGAGGTAGCGAGTTACAGCATCAAGCATCGGCTGGACGCCCTTGTTCTTAAATGCAGAGCCAGTTAGGACTGGGGTTAACTTGTATGAAAGTGTTGCGCGACGAATTCCGGCGATGATTTCATCTTCGCTTACATCTTCTCCGCCCAGATATTTCTCCATGATTGCATCATCACAATCTGCAAGAGTTTCAATCAGGTCGTGGCGAGCCTTGTCGCACTTATCCTTTAGATCTGCAGGAATCTCTTCGACTACGTAATCCTCACCCTTCTGGGTTTCACCGCGCCAGGTAAGAGCCTTCATTGAAATCAGATCAACTACGCCGATAAAATCAGCTTCTGCTCCGATTGGAACTTGTAGTACAAGTGCAGTCGCTCCAAGACGTGAGCCAATCATTTCAACGCAACGATCGAAGTTTGCGCCAGTTCTATCTAATTTATTTACAAAACAAATACGAGGAACGCTGTACTTATCGGCTTGGCGCCAGACAGTTTCAGATTGTGGTTCAACGCCAGCAACGCCATCGAAAACAGTTACTGCGCCATCAAGAACGCGAAGTGAACGCTCTACTTCAACGGTGAAGTCAACGTGGCCGGGGGTATCAATGATGTTGATTGTGTGGTTCTTCCATTGGCAGGTAGTTGCCGCAGAAGTAATCGTGATTCCGCGCTCTTGCTCCTGTTCCATCCAGTCCATCGTGGCTGCGCCTTCGTGGACTTCACCGATTTTGTAGTTAATTCCGGTGTAGAAAAGGATGCGCTCGGTTGTAGTCGTCTTACCAGCATCGATGTGAGCCATGATGCCGATGTTGCGGACTTTTGCGAGATCAAGTGCGGTAGCTGTTGTCATCGTTACCACCGATAGTGAGCAAACGCCTTGTTTGCTTCAGCCATTTTGTGAGTATCTTCGCGCTTCTTAACGGCAGCGCCCAAACCATTTGAGGCATCAATCATCTCGTTAGCAAGACGCTCTGCCATCGACTTCTCGCGACGGAGACGAGCGTTATCAACTAACCAACGAAGACCAAGAGTTGTAGAGCGCGCAGCTTTAACTTCGACTGGGACTTGGTAGGTAGCTCCACCAACGCGACGTGAACGAACTTCAACAGCTGGCTTGACATTATCTAGCGCGCGCTTCAATGTGATGACTGGATCAACTTCAGTCTTAGCGCGGCAATTTTCTAGAGCATCATAAACGATGCGCTCTGCGGTTGAACGCTTTCCATGTGAAAGAACTTTGTTAATTAACGCGGTGACGACAGGTGAGTTGTAAACCGGATCGGCAACAACTGGGGATTTAGGAGCGGGACCTTTACGTGGCATTACTTCTTCTCCCTCTTTGCTCCGTAGCGTGAACGAGCTTGCTTACGATCCTTAACACCTTGGGTATCGAGTGAACCGCGAACGATTTTGTAACGAACACCAGGAAGATCTTTAACGCGACCGCCACGAACAAGAACGATGGAGTGCTCTTGGAGATTGTGGCCTTCGCCTGGGATGTATGCAGTTACTTCCATTCCGCTTGTTAGACGAACACGTGCAACTTTGCGAAGTGCAGAGTTCGGTTTCTTAGGGGTCGTTGTGTAAACGCGCGTGCAAACGCCGCGACGTTGTGGACTTCCTTTTAGCGCAGGCGTTGTTGTCTTGTCAGACTTATCAACGCGACCCTTGCGGACCAACTGCTGAATTGTTGGCACTACTTATCTCCATCCCGTTCAATCTCCGACCCACGCGGTCGGGTGTGTCGCCTCTTCGGACACAAGGGCGCGAGGCTATAGGAAGCCCTGCGAGACGGTCAAAACGGGATAGTGAGCCAAACACGCCGTTTTTTACCCCCCGACACGCCGACCAAAAAGCGGTTAGCCTTTACTTATGGCTAACAAAGTAAAGGCTAAGCGGAGCCCTAAGAAATCCGCATCTCCCCGTCCTCGGCGCGGAAGAGCCACCTCATCTCGGATAAGTTCAAAGAACCAGATAACAATCCCGGTGGAGGTGCTGCGAGAGATGTCTTTAAAGCCTGGAGATCGAGTCCAGTTTCATCTCGATAAGAGTAATCGACTAGTAGTTACACCGATTGATAGCGAGTGGTTAAAAACTCTTGATGAAGTGCTTGGAAGTATGTCGGGGATGTGGGATGGCTTCGATCTCCGGAAAGAAAGAGAAGAGTGGGACAGCAAATACTTTTAGATTCAACAGTAGTTATCGCAGCTCTGAGTGATACAGACTCGCACTACGTGAATGCCCAAGAAATATTCTCACAAACTTCACGAATGCAAATCGCGGTAAGCGCCGTGTCTGTAGGGGAGATCTTGATTCGGCCCTCGGCTGCTGGCGAAGAATCAGTAGAGCTCTTTCTATCTAGGCTCGATAAATTAATTTACCGAATTATCCCGTTCGAGAAAGACCATGCTCGACTGGCTGCTTTGATTAGATCTAAACAGAAGGCGACATTTGTGGACTCTATGATTATTGCAACCGCAATCCTCGAGAATCGGATGCTAATTTCCTTTGACCGAAAGATGATGGGTATCTATGAACGTATTAAGTAGACCGAAGCTGCGCGGCATCATCCATTTAGTTATGTCACCACTTGCGTTGGTTGCGGGACTTACTCTCATCACAATTACAAGTGAGCTGCGCGGTCGAATCACGTTAACTATCTTCACCTTGACTGCGGTATCACTCTTTACGTGTAGCGCTATCTATCACCGAGTTCCTTGGAGCCCCACTGCTAAAGCAGTCTGGCGCCGGATAGACCACGCAAATATTCCGCTCCTTATTGCTGGCACCTATACCCCGTTCTCCATTTATCTATTGGAAAAGCAGCAAGCGGTAATACTTTTATCGATTGTTTGGGGTGGGGCGCTGCTCTCTGGAATCTTTCGAGTCTTCTGGCTAAAGGCGCCTAAGTGGCTCTATGTTCCTATTTATCTCGCTCTGGGTTGGGCCGCATTTATCTACTTTCCCGACTTCTACCGCGCAGGCGGATTATTGGTCTTTGCCTTGATCGCCTTGGGCGGTGTTCTTTACTCAGTCGGCGCAATCATCTACGCCTTCAAAAAGCCCAACTTCTCAATTAATTGGTTTGGATTTCATGAGCTCTTCCATGCGCTAACCGCCGCGGCTTTCATTTCGCACTTTATCGCTGCAGTTGTTGTTATTGTTCGCTAACTATGAGCGTACATATCGGAGCAGAAAAAGGCGAAGTCGCCGAACGAATACTTCTTCCTGGTGATCCCCTAAGAGCAAAGTGGGTCGCTGAGAACTATCTTGAAAATGTTAAGCAATACAACTCAGTTCGCAATATGTTCGGATTCACCGGAACTTATAAAGGCGAGCGCGTTTCGGTCCAAGGTACCGGAATGGGACTTCCCTCTGCATCTATCTATGTAACTGAACTTTTTGATGAATACGATGTTCAAGTCGCTATTCGAATTGGAACTGCTGGTGGCATCCAAGATAAAACTAAGGTTGGCGACCTCGTGCTTGCTATGACCGCATCTACCGATTCAAATATCAATCGCCGTTTTACAAATGGCCTTGATTTTGCGCCGCATTGCGATTTCCATCTTCTGATGGCAGCTTATGAAGCAAGTAAGAAGTTTGATCGGGTTCACGTTGGTGGCGTCTCTTCTATGGATTTCTTCTATGACGAGACTGATTCAGCTAAGAAGCTCGCTCAACACGGAGTTCTTGCCCTTGAGATGGAGGCAAATCAGCTCTACTCAATCGCCGCTCGAAAGAACCGGCGCGCCCTTGCAATTATGACTATTAGCGATCATGTCTTTACCCATGAAGCAATGGATTCAGCTGCGCGCGAGCGGACCTTGAACGATATGGTCGAAGTAGGGCTACACGCGTTAATTAAGGGTTAATCCCTTACGGCATCACCAAACCGCCATCAACTGGAACGGTAATTCCAGTTACATAGCTAGAGGCATCGCTAACTAGCCAGATCAAAGTGGCGGCTAGCTCTTCCGGCTCCCCTAATCGTCCAGCTGGTGCAAACATCTTGAGCATCTCGACCATTTCTTTTGGTAGTTCATCGCTCATCTCAGAGGGAAAAAATCCAGGGGCAAGAGCATTTACTCGGATCTTCTTTCTTCCGGTCCATTGCGCTGCAAGATCTCTAGTTAATCCAATTAGCCCAGCTTTACTTGATGCATAAGCAGCTTGTGGAAGGCCTTGTGGTTTTATCCCAAGAATGCTTGAGATATTAACAATTACTCCGCCATCTTTATTTGCCTTTGCAAATGCTTGGGCCATCCAATAGGCACCAAATAAATTAACATCAAGCACATCTCTAAATTGTTCAGGAGTTTCGCGCGTTGCCGGTATTGCAGTGCCAACGCCTGCGTTATTTACCAAGATATCTGCCTTACCAAATTTCTCGATTGCAAATGCAATTAAGGCTTCACACTCTTGCGGACTAGTTACATCGGTGCGTTTTGCGGCGTACTTTCGCCCCGCAGCTTCTACTAATTTTCCAGTTTCGGGAAGGCGCTCTTCACGACGCGCGCCCAGAACAACATCTGCCCCTGCTTCAGCAAGTGCTTTTGCAAATGCAACACCGAGTCCAGATGAGGCGCCGGTTACGACAGCGACCTTTCCATCAAGGCGAAAGCGGTCTAGAACACTCATTTTCCCTCTCCTAATTTGGACGAAGTATGCGTACGGTACTCGCATGGATTTCGGCCTCAGCCCCAAGGCAACCGAATATGCCGCAAAACTGCAAGCCTTTATGGATAACGAGGTCTTTCCAGCAGAAACGATCTATCACCAAGAGCGCGCTGCCTTCATCAAAGCGGGTAATCCCCACAAACTCCCACCAGTTATTGAAGAGTTAAAGAAGAAAGCTAAGGCGCAAGGACTTTGGAATCTCTTCTTGCCTCATCTTGGTCATCATTTAAAAGTAACTGATTATGCAACGCTAGCTGAGATTACTGGTTGGTCACCTGATATTGCTCCCGAAGCAATCAACTGTGCAGCTCCTGATACTGGAAATATGGAAGTTCTAGATATGTTCGGAACGGAATCGCAGAAAAAGAAATGGCTTGAGCCACTTTTAAATGGCGAGATTCGCTCGGGCTTTGCAATGACAGAGCCGGATGTTGCTTCAAGTGATGCCCGAAATATTCGCACCAGTATCAAACGTGAGGGCGAGCACTACGTAATAAATGGAACTAAGTGGTGGACAACTGGGGCTATGGACGAGCGATGCAAAATTTTGATTGTCATGGGCAAAACCAATCCTGAAGCAGATGAACATAAACAACAATCCATGGTCTTAGTTCCAATAGATACCCCAGGTGTGAAAGTTATTCGCAATCTTGATGTCCTTGGATACGTAGACCAACATGGCCACGCCGAAATCTCATTTACCGATGTAAAAGTTCCAATCTCTAATTTGATTGGAAAGGAAGGCGAAGGTTTTGCAATCGCCCAAGCGCGACTTGGTCCAGGACGAGTTCATCACTGTATGCGCGCCATCGGAATGGCTGAGCGGGCCCTCCAATTAATGATTAAGCGCTCACTAGTTCGAAACCCATTTGGAAAAGAGTTGGCGCGACAAGGGGTAATTCAAGAGTGGATTGCGAAGGCTCGTATCGATATCGAGCAGGCCCGGTTATTGGTCTTAAAAACAGCGTGGCTTATTGATAATCAGGGAGCTAAAGCAGCACGTAAAGAAATCGCTGCAATAAAGGTAGCGGTACCGCAAATGGCACAAGAGATTATTGACCGCGCGATCCAGGCCCACGGCGGAGCCGGAGTAAGTCAAGACACTCCCCTTGCGGCGATGTTTGCCGGTATCCGGGTGCTTCGAATTGTTGATGGGCCGGATGAAGTTCATCTCCGCGATTTAGCAAGGTTAGAACTCAAGCCTTACATTTCATGAGCGAGCTAACTCCGGTTCGCGCGGAAGATTCCTTTGATATCGCGAAAGTACATAACTGGTTAAGCAAATATATTTCTGAAAGTGAATTACCTAAAGTAGAACAATTTAGAAGTGGCGCATCAAACCTAACCTATTTGTTAACTTATCCAGATCGTGAGTTAGTTCTTCGCCGCCCGCCAGTCGGAACTAAAGCGATTTCGGCTCATGACATGAAACGTGAATTTCTAATCCAATCAAGGTTAAAGCCAGGCTATGACTTAGTCCCAAAGGTAATCGCGCTCTGTGAAGATCATGAAGTTCTCGGCTCTGATTTTTATGTCATGGAGCGGATTAAAGGAGAGATTTTCCGGCGTGATGTTCCGGAATCACTCACTAGAGAAGATATCTCAATTATGGCTACCAGCCTGGTGTCAGGGTTGGCCCAACTTCACAGCGTTGATTCAAGTGTGCTACAAGAACTCAATAAGGGTTCTGGATATGTAACGCGCCAGGTTGAAGGTTGGTCAAAGCGTTATCGAAATGCGCTTACCGATGATGTTCCGGATGGCGAAGTTGTAATGAATTGGCTAGCGGAAAATAAGCCCGAAGATGTTGATTCCTGCATCATTCATGGTGATTGGCGAATAGACAATATGGTCTTTGATTTAGGGCAGAAAAAGCTAGTGGGCGTGCTCGATTGGGAGCTTGCCACTGTAGGCGATCCCCTCATGGATCTTGGCTCAGCTCTTGCATATTGGGTCGATCGTGATGATGATCCAGAGTTTGCTTCGTTGCGCCGGCAACCAAGTCATCTTGAAGGTATGCCCACAAGAAACGAATTCATTAAGAAATATCTCGAGTTAAGCGGGAGAAGTTGTGACGACTTTACTTTCTATGAAGTATTTGGCCTCTTTAGATTGAGCGTAATTATTCAACAGATCTGGGCGCGCTATAGAGCTGGCCAGACTTCAAATCCGGCCTTTAAGGGTTTTGGTGTCGGCGTCAAAATTCTCATCAATCGTGCGCAAGGATTAATCGCATGAAGGCCGGACGTATCACCGTAGCAACTCGCAACTTCGAAGTGAAGGAAGTACCAACTCCAACTGCGCAATCTGGTCAAGTTCGGATAAAGGTCGGCGCTGCCGGTGTTTGTTTATCAGATGTTCATTTCTTAGATGGAACTCTAAAACCAGGATACTTAAAGAGCGATGAGGTAACTCTTGGCCATGAGGTAGCAGGAACTATTGATCAAGTTGGCCCGGAAGTAAATGAGTTTCAAATCGGAGATCGAGTTCTTGTAATTGCTGGTGAGCGAAATGAGTTAAATCAGATAACAACTCTTGGTTTTGATTATGATGGTGGTTATGCCGAATATGTAATTGCTAAGCAATCGCTCGTTGTAAAAATTCCAGATAATCTTCCCTTTGAACAAGCAGCGATCATCCCCGACGCTGTCTCTACTCCTTGGGCTGCAATATCTACAACTGCGAAAATCAAAAGCGGTGAGAACGTTGCAGTTTTTGGAGTCGGCGGTCTAGGAATTCACGCAGTACAACTCCTTAAATTGCTCGGCTGTAGCAAGGTAATTGCAATCGACCCAAGAAGCGATGCTCGCGATAAAGCCCTAGAAATAGGGGCTGATTTGGCCTTTGATCCCAGCGATGAGGCCCTAAAAAAACACCGGGGGCTTAACGCTTGCTTCGATTTTGCTGGTGTAACTGCGGTTAGAAAACAGGCATTATCTCTTCTTGGTGAAGAAGGAAGATTGGTGATTGTGGGAATCGCAAATGAACCAATCACAATTCCAAATGACATGGCCTTTACCTATATGCGCACCCAAGTCCTTGGACATTACGGCTCTGAGCGTCATCACACTGAAGAGTTAGTGCAATTAGCTAGAGATGGGAAACTAAACCTTTCTAAATCAGTCTCTGAAATTCTCCCTCTTGCTCAAGCAGAGTTGGCCCTTGAGAAATTAGAGAAGAAGATTGGTAATCCAATTCGAATCGTACTTAAACCATAAAAAAACCCCGGCTATTTCTAACCGGGGCCTTTTATTACTTCTTATTTACCGTGAACCAGAATCAAACTCATCAAGGCGAACTGCTTCGCCTGAGCCAGTTGATTCAAATGGTGTGTAGTCATATTCATCGTAAGCGGCATAGACAGCTGCCTTTGCTTCCTCAGTAGGTTCAACGCGAACATTTCTATAACGCGATAGTCCAGTACCTGCTGGGATCAACTTACCGATGATGACGTTCTCTTTAAGACCTAGTAGCGGATCGCTTCGCTCAGAGAGCGCTGCATCGGTTAGGACGCGCGTTGTCTCTTGGAAGGATGCAGCTGATAGCCAGGACTCAGTAGCAAGTGATGCCTTGGTGATACCCATAAGTTCTGGGCGACCTGAGGCAGCCTTGCCACCTTTTTGAACTGCTTCGCGGTTTGCTGCCTGGAAGCGGAGTTGGTCAACCAATTCACCTGGGAGTAAATCAGTATCGCCTGGTTCAAGAACGGTGATACGACGGAGCATCTGCTTGACGATGATTTCAATGTGCTTATCGTGGATGCTGACACCCTGGGAGCGATAAACCTGTTGAATTTCATTTACCAAGTGGGTCTGGGTAGCACGAGGACCGAGAATACGAAGAACCTGCTTAGGATCAATCGCACCAACAACCATCTGTTGTCCAACGCCAACCTTCATTCCTTCTTCAACGAGAAGTTTCTGACGGCGAGTAATTGGATAAGCAGTTGCTTCGCCACCATCTTCTGGGGTGACGATGATCTTCTTGCCCTTTGAGTCTTCAGTAAATGAGACAACGCCAGCTGCTTCAGCAATCGGAGCAACGCCCTTTGGAGTGCGCGCTTCGAATAACTCAACAACGCGAGGTAGACCGTGTGTGATGTCACCTGCGGCAGAAGCGGCTCCACCGGTGTGGAAGGTACGCATTGTTAGCTGCGTGCCAGGCTCACCAATTGATTGGGCAGCAATAATTCCAACTGCTTCGCCGACATCAACAAGTTTGCCAGTCGCCATCGAGCGTCCGTAGCACTTTGCGCAGAGACCGACCTTTGAATCGCAAGTCATAACTGAACGAACCTTTACTTCAGCTACGCCATTTGCAACTAGATCGTCAATAACTCGATCACCAAGATCGCTACCTGCAGCAATAATTGTCTTGCCATCAACAACTACATCTTCAACAACGATACGACCGTAGATTGCAGTTTCAACATGGTCATCACGAGTGAGTTTGCCGTTAACAGTTTCAGCAATCACTAGTCCGAGGCCACGATCTGTTCCGCAATCCTCTTCACGGATGATGACATCTTGTGCAACGTCGCAGAGACGTCGAGTTAGATAACCAGCATCTGCGGTACGAAGTGCGGTATCAGCAAGACCCTTTCGAGCACCGTGAGTAGAGATGAAGTACTCAAGTACTGAGAGACCTTCGCGGAAGTTGGACTTGATTGGGCGCGGGATGATTTCTCCCTTTGGATTTGCCACAAGTCCGCGCATACCTGCGATCTGGCGGATCTGCATCATGTTTCCACGAGCACCGGAGTAAACCATCATCCAGACTGGATTGGTCCGTGGGAAGTTATCTTCCATCTCCTTGGCAACATCGTTGGTTGCTTGAGTCCAGATCTCGATTAATTCCTGACGACGCTCATCGTCAGTAATGAGTCCGAGGTCGTACTGGGATTGGACCTTCTCGGCCTTCTCTTCGTAACCAGCCAAAATCTCATTCTTGCGATCCGGAGTTACTACATCGACGATACCGATTGTGGCACCGGCGCGAGTTGCCCAGCGGAAACCGAGCTCCTTCAAATCATCAAGAACGCGCGCAACTACGACCTTTGGATAAGCCTCAGCGAGGTTATCAACGATTGCACCGAGCGCCTTCTTTGTGACTTCGTGATCTACATATGGGAAATCTTCCGGAAGAATCTCATTGAAGATTGCTCTTCCCAGAGTTGTTTCCTTCGTAACGGTTTCACCATTTACATTTACGCGAATCTTGATCTTCGCCTGAACTGAAACGCTCTTCTGTTCGTAAGCCATCAAGCCTTCTGCGATAGAGGTAAAGCTTCTGCCATCGCCGACTTGGTTCTCACGATTTGAAGTTAGGTAGTAAAGGCCAAGCACCATGTCTTGGGTAGGAGCAGTAAGTGGGCGACCAGATGCTGGCGAAAGAATGTTGTTTGAGGACAACATCAAGATGCGAGCTTCGGCTTGCGCTTCTGCTGAGAGCGGAACGTGTACCGCCATCTGATCACCGTCGAAGTCTGCGTTAAATGCAGTACATACGAGTGGGTGAATCTGGATTGCCTTACCTTCGATTAGTTGCGGTTCGAAAGCTTGGATACCAAGTCGGTGCAAGGTTGGTGCGCGGTTAAGTAGTACTGGATGCTCTGCAATAACTTCTTCAAGAACATCCCAAACTACTGCGCGCGAACGCTCGACCATACGCTTTGCGCTCTTGATATTTTGCGCGTGATTCAAATCGACCAAGCGCTTCATAACGAATGGCTTAAATAGCTCTAGCGCCATCTGCTTTGGAAGACCGCACTGGTGGAGCTTTAGCTGCGGGCCAACGACGATTACTGAACGACCTGAGTAATCAACGCGCTTTCCAAGCAAGTTCTGGCGGAAGCGTCCCTGCTTACCTTTGAGCATGTCAGAGAGCGACTTGAGAGCACGGTTTCCTGGGCCAGTTACTGGGCGACCACGGCGACCGTTATCAAATAGCGCATCGACAGCTTCTTGAAGCATGCGCTTCTCGTTGTTGACGATAATTTCTGGAGCGCCCAGATCGACAAGACGCTTCAAACGATTATTACGGTTGATGACGCGGCGATAAAGATCATTTAGATCTGAGGTCGCAAAGCGTCCACCATCTAGTTGAACCATCGGACGAAGGTCAGGTGGGATTACTGGAACGCAATCCAAGACCATCGAAGTTGGCTTGTTATTTGTCGTCAAGAATGAATTGACAACTTTCAGACGCTTGATGGCGCGGGTCTTTTTCTGGCCCTTGCCATTTTCAGCGACATCAGTGAGCTTGTCGTATTCAGCTTGAAGATCAAAAGTCTCAAGACGCTTTTGAATTGCAGTCGCACCCATGAAGCCCTTGAAATAGATGCCGTAACGATCGCGCATTTCGCGATACAAGTTCTCATCACCTTCAAGGTCGCCGACCTTAAGATCTTTAAAGCGTTTCCAAACTTCCTCGAGACGATCGAGTTCTTTCTGGGAGCGATCGCGGATTGTCTTTAATTCACGCTCGCCCGCTTCACGGACTTTGCGCTTCTGGTCAGACTTTGCGCCTTCATCTTCCAAATCGGATAGATCGTTCTCTAACTTCTCTTGGCGTGCTTGCAAATCAGTATCGCGCTTAGTTTCGATCTTCTTACGATCGGTGTTAACGCGCTTCTCAAGCTTTGCCATATCTTCTTCGCGACCTTCTTTATCTACCTCAGTAATCATGTAGGCAGCGAAATAGATGACCTTCTCCAAGTCCTTTGGAGCGAGATCTAAAAGATAACCAAGGCGAGATGGGACTCCCTTGAAGTACCAAATATGAGTGACTGGCGCTGCGAGTTCGATATGGCCCATCCGCTCACGGCGAACCTTGGCGCGCGTTACTTCGACGCCGCAACGCTCGCAGATAATTCCCTTGAATCGGACGCGCTTGTACTTACCGCAATAGCACTCCCAATCACGAGTCGGTCCAAAGATCTTCTCATCGAAGAGACCATCTTTTTCCGGCTTAAGTGTTCGGTAGTTGATTGTTTCTGGCTTCTTTACCTCGCCAAATGACCATTCACGGATGTTCTCTGCCGAAGCAAGACCAATCCTTAATTCATCGAAAAAGTTGACATCTAACATTGTCTATTCTCCCCCTGTCACACTTCTTCTACAGAGCTTGGCTCAACTCGTGACAAGTTGATTCCTAACTCTTCGGCCGTCTTGAATACTTCTTCATCAGTATCGCGCATCTCAATTGCGACGCCTTCAGATGAAAGCACTTCTACATTGAGACAGAGTGATTGCATTTCCTTAACTAGAACCTTGAATGATTCAGGGATTCCAGGCTCAGGAATGTTCTCGCCCTTTACGATTGCTTCGTAAACTTTTACACGTCCAAGAACATCGTCTGACTTAATTGTCAGCAACTCTTGAAGAGTGTAAGCCGCGCCGTATGCCTCGAGCGCCCAAACTTCCATCTCACCAAAGCGCTGGCCACCGAACTGGGCCTTACCGCCGAGAGGCTGTTGAGTGATCATCGAGTAAGGACCTGTTGAACGTGCATGGATCTTGTCATCGACCAAGTGGTGCAACTTCAAGATGTACATGTAACCAACTGTGATCTCTTCTGGGTAAGGAAGTCCGGTACGTCCATCAAATAAACGCGCCTTTCCATCCTTATTAACGAGTCTTTGGCCATCTGCATTTGGAAGAGTTGATTCGAGTAGTCCATGAATCTCATCTTCGCGAGCGCCATCAAAGACTGGGGTGGCAACGCGAGTTCCAGATGAAGCTGACATTGCGCCAATATCTTCAAGGCGGCCAGTCCAAGTTTCATTGGATTTCTCTACTTCCCAACCGCTCTTTGCAACCCAACCAAGGTGAGTCTCTAGAACCTGTCCAACGTTCATACGACCAGGAACGCCGAGTGGATTTAGAACTACATCAACAGCAGTTCCATCCTCAAGGAATGGCATATCTTCGACAGGGAGGATCTTTGCGATAACACCCTTATTTCCATGGCGACCAGCGAGCTTGTCACCATCTTGGATCTTTCGCTTCTGTGCGACGTAAACGCGCACAACTTGATTAACACCCGCAGGTAGGTCGTAGCCATCTTCAAGATCAAAGATTTTTACGCCAATTACTTTTCCACCTTCACCATGAGGAACCTTTAGTGAGGTGTCTCGAACTTCGCGCGCCTTCTCACCGAAGATGGCACGGAGCAAACGCTCTTCTGGGGTTAGTTCAGTCTCTCCCTTAGGAGTTACCTTTCCAACCAAAATATCGCCAGGGACGACATCTGCGCCGATGCGAATAATTCCGCGCTCATCAAGGTCAGCTAGAACTTCCTCGGAAACATTTGGAATGTCGCGAGTAATTTCTTCTGCACCTAACTTGGTATCGCGAGCATCAACTTCATACTCTTCAATATGAATCGAAGTTAGAACATCATCTTGCACAAGTCTCTGCGAGAGGATGATTGCATCTTCGTAGTTGTGACCTTCCCATGACATGAAAGCGACTAGAAGGTTTTTACCGAGGGCCATCTCACCATTTTGAGTAGATGGGCCATCAACAATTACCTGGCCAGCTGAGACTTTCTCGCCTTGATTAACAAGAACGCGCATGTTCCGCGAAGTACCCTGATTGGAGCGGATGAACTTCTGGATTACGGTCTCGTCATAAATATCTTCTTCGCCATCTTCACTCTTAATTACTAAGCGATCAGAGGCAACTTCTGTGACAACGCCACTTCGGACTGCGGTTACAACATCGCCAGCATCAACGGCTGCACGGTATTCCATACCGGTTCCGACGAATGGGGCTTCTGCACGAAGTAGTGGGACTGCTTGGCGCATCATGTTCGCTCCCATAAGGGCGCGGTTTGCATCATCATGCTCAAGGAACGGAATCATCGCTGTTGCGACTGAAACCATCTGGCGTGGTGAGACATCCATGTAATCAACTTCTTCAGCCGGGATGTATTCAACTTCGCCACCACGACGACGGACAAGAACGCGAGATTCTGCGAAGCGATTATCTTCGGTTAACGGCGCGTTTGCCTGGGCGATGATGTGCTCATCTTCTTCATCAGCAGTTAGGTAATCGACTTGGTCAGTTACCTTTCCACCAGAAACTTTGCGGTACGGAGTCTCTACGAAACCGAATGGGGTGATGCGCGCATAAGTTGCGAGCGATCCGATAAGTCCAATGTTTGGACCTTCAGGAGTTTCGATCGGACACATACGTCCATAGTGCGATGGATGCACATCTCGAACTTCGAAGCCGGCGCGATCACGAGATAGACCGCCAGGTCCAAGTGCAGAGAGACGACGCTTATGTGTAAGACCAGAAATTGGATTTGTCTGATCCATGAATTGGGAGAGCTGGGAAGTTCCGAAGAACTCTTTGATCGCTGCAGTGATTGGACGGATGTTGATCAAGGTTTGTGGAGTAATCGCCTCAACATCTTGAGTTGTCATACGCTCACGAACAACGCGCTCCATACGTGATAGGCCGACGCGAACTTGGTTTTGAATCAATTCGCCAACAGTGCGTAGGCGACGATTTCCAAAGTGATCAATATCGTCAATTTCAACACGGACTTGCTTACCAAGATCGATAAGCGCCTCGCCCTTATGTAGCGCGACTAAGTAGCGGATTGTGCCGACGATGTCATCGATTGCAAGAAGGTTCTTGCCGAGATCAAGTTCGATACCGAGTTTCTTATTTAATTTGAAGCGTCCGACCTTGGCCAAGTCATAGCGCTTCGCATTGAAATATAGGTTTTCGATGAGGTTCTGGGCAGCTTCCTTTGTTGGTGGCTCACCAGGACGCATCTTGCGGTAGATATCAAGTAAGGCTTCATCTTGAGTTGTGACGTTATCTTTTGCAAGCGTGTCCTTCATCGATGCGTATTCGCCGAACTCGGTAAGAATTTGTTCGTTAGTCCAGCCAAGCGCCTTCAAGAAGACGGTGACGGATTGCTTACGCTTACGATCGATACGAACGGCAACGAAATCTTTCTTATCGATTTCAAACTCAAGCCATGCACCGCGGCTTGGGATGATTTTTGCAGTGAAGATATCTTTATCTGCAGTCTTCTCAACGGTGCGCTCAAAGTAAACGCCAGGTGAGCGAACGAGTTGTGAAACAACTACGCGCTCAGTTCCATTGATTACAAATGTTCCGCGCGGAGTCATCAACGGGAAGTCACCCATGAAAACTGTTTGCGACTTGATTTCACCGGTTACATTGTTTGTAAATTCAGCAGTTACGAAGAGCGGAGCTGCGTAAGTGATGTCGCGCTCTTTGCACTCTGCGATGCTGTACTTCGGTGGCTCGAAACGATGGTCGCGGAATGAGAGCGACATCGATCCTTGAAAATCTTCAATCGGGGAAATCTCTTCAAAGATTTCCTCTAGACCGGATTGCTTCGGGATTTCTCCACGGTCTGGTCTTTCATTCTTACCAATTCGCGAACGCCATGCCTCATTACCGAGTAGCCAATCAAAGCTCTCGATTTGAAGTGCAAGGAGATTTGGTACTTCTTGTGGTTCGCGGATCTTGGCGAAAGAAATTCGGGCTGGTGCAGTTGATTTCTGTTTCGCGGCCAAGTTCTGTCCTTCCAAAGTTCGTCACTACTTATGTTTTTCGGACTTCGTCTTAATTACTTCCGCACAGCAAACGAAAGGCCACGGCCGCTATATGCCTGTACCTAGGAAATTGTGCGAAGGGGGAGCATAACCCCCGCGACACGCCGATGTCTAATCCGGGGTAAACGAAAGGCCCCCCGTATAAGGGGGGCCTTGCGAATGACGGAATGACTACTTAACGGAAACCTTCGCGCCAGCTGCTTCAAGAGCTGCCTTTGCCTTATCCGCGGTCGCCTTATCTGCCTTCTCAAGCACAGTTGCTGGAGCCGCATCGACAAGGTCCTTTGCCTCCTTGAGGCCAAGGCTTGAGTTGAGCGCACGTACTTCCTTAATAACGGCGATCTTCTGTGAGCCTGCATCCTCAATGATGATGGTGAATTCATCTTGGGCAGCAGCAGCTTCGCCACCACCGGCAGCTCCACCTGCTGCAGCGACTGCTACTGGAGCAGCTGCGGTTACATCAAATGCCTCTTCGAAAGCCTTTACGAAATCTGAAAGCTCAACGAGGGACATCTCCTTGAACTGACCTAGTAGGTCATCAGTACTTAGTTTTGCCATTTCTTTATTCCTTTTCTCTACGCTTCTAACTACGCGTTCTCTTGTGATTCTGGAGTTGCTTCAGCTTGCGCTGGTTCTGCAGAAGTTTCTTGAGCTGTTGCTTCAGCAACTGGTGCTGCTTCGGCTACAACTTCAGGTGCTGCTTCTGCAGCGGGGGCAGCTTGGGCAGGTGCAGCGGGTGCACCAGCTTCTGCTTCTCTCTTGATACGAAGTGCATCAAATGCGCGTGCAGCTTTTGCCATCGATGCCTTCATAGCACCAGCCAGCTTGGCCAAGAGAACTTCGCGCGATTCGAGATCGGCGAGCTTCATGATTTCAGCTGTGGTTACAGTCTTACCTTCAAAGATTCCGCCCTTGATAACAAGAAGTGGATTCTCTTTCTGGAAGTTCTTTAGGCTCTTCGCAGCGGTAATCGGATCGCCTTTTACGAAAGCGATTGCAGAAGGACCGGCGAGAAGAGACTCATCAACATTTACGCCTGCTTCTTTTGCGGCGATCTTGACGAGTGTGTTCTTCGCTACTTTGTACTTGGTTTCGGCGCCAAGTGAACGGCGTAGCTCTTTGATCGCTTGGACTGTTAGTCCGCGATACTCGGTGACAACTGTTGCATCTGCTCCTTTGAAATCTTCAACGAGCTCTGCAACTGCTGCTGCCTTATCAGGGCGAGCCATCTGGCTTCCTTTCTATTTGTTCCCCAGATTTGAAGTTGGTAATAAATGAGAAAAACCCCGTCGCATAGAAACGCGCGGGGTAACCGCTTGAACCTATGCGGGCTGTCTTTCGACATTTATTTCGATTCAATCTGGCAAACCATTTCGAATCGAGACCAGCAGTCTCTGGTGAGATGGCAGATATTAGGTGGGAGGTTGGCTCTCAGTCAAAACTGTGTTGGAAAAGAAGCTTTTTGAATGCCCAGTGCTTGTGTATGCGCCATAACGCCTATGCGTTAGAATGCATATGCTCTTCTGATGTCATGGGAAATCCTCATTCATCCAGAAGTTGAAGAGTGGCTTTCAACTCTTACAGATAAGGAGTACATGCAAGTGTCCGCCGCAATTGAAGCGCTGCGAATCAAAGGACCTCTACTTGGAAGGCCTCTGGCAGATCAAATCAAAGGATCTCGGATACATAAATTAAAGGAATTAAGACCGTTAGGCACGAAGATCCGAATTCTCTTCTATTTCGATAAGGCTAGGCGAGCAACTCCTCTCGTTGCCGGTGACAAATCAAGTGATTGGAAGGATTGGTACCGAACAAGAATCAATTTGGCGGAACGCAGAATAGAACTTAAGGAGTCAGAAAATGGCTAAATACTCGACTTGGCAAGATGTACGGAAAAAGCGCCCAGTAAACCAATCTGAACTTCGCAAATTAACCCGCGAGTATCTTTCTAAGTCTCAGAATGCAACGTTAGCGGAGATTCGCATTGCTCTAAACATTACCCAGAAGGAGTTAGCTGAAATCATTGGAATCGACCAGTCCAATGTCTCTCGAATCGAACGTGGTCCTATGAATTCAACAGAGCTTAGAACATTAGAGGCGTACGTACACGCGCTTGGTGGCGAATTAGAAATCCGTGCACGTATCGACAACGTCTCTCATAAACTAATAGATTCAAGTTACGAAAAAGAGATTTCACGGCGTAAGTAGGTCTAAGCGCGACAAATTACTTCTTTTTGTAGCCCTTCGGACACCTTGGATTCACGGCAGTTACTTTTTTTGTTGTCTTGCCCTTGACACAAGTGATTGTGGTTTTCTTAGCAGGCGAAATTGCAATCACTGTGGGGGTAGCTGATGAAGTAGCCGTGGCCGTTGCGCTCGGAGTTGGGGTTACAACTGGAGTGGGTGTTGGAGTTGGAGTTGGAGTGGGTGTTGGAGTTGGAGTTGGAGAAGGCGTGGGAGTAGCAACAACAACTGGTGCTGGAGTGAAACGAAGAACTCCGCGCGACACAACAAAAGTATTTCCCGGTCTCCCTTGTGAATAGTAAATTCGCCAAACATTGGGTGAAACTTCGTAGCCGGTTGGATCTAGCCCTTCAACACCCGGACCAGTCAGCATAAGCGGCGTAGTCCAGGTCAATCCATCTTTTGAAGTACTCACAAAAAGCATCTGACGATTAGAGGGCGTGCAAGCGATATCCGCCATGATCATGACGTAGTCATTTGCTTTCGCACGCAAAATCTCAGTATCAACATAACCATTCTCAAATCGCCAACCCGGCTCTTTTGTAAATGAGATGCCATCAGTTGAAATATATGAAGCAATCTTTTCAGTGCACTTTCCAAGTACTGGGCTTTCAACAATGTAGATACGAACTCGTCCATCTGGAAGAAGCACGGCATCCGGTACGCCCCAAGCTTTAGTAGTTGATGGAACTCTCATATCTGTGGTCGTTGCAGTTTTGACTCCAATACTTGTGCAGCCGGCATCATTACAAGGTGCCGAATACACCTGTTGGTTTGCACCTTCTACTTCCTTGAAGTAAGCGCGCTTTGTTCCGTTCGGAAAAGTTACAACAGTGAAATCGTTTCCTAGACGCCCTGTTACCGAAACATTTGTGCAGACACCCTCATCATTGCAATCACTTGCAACAGTCCCTGTCGGACCATCTGATCTCCAAACTCGATCAAGGCCATTGAACCTTTCAACATGTGGCGATACTCCACTCATGCCCATTTTCATCTGCAGGCCTGGGTCTTCTGTCATTGACCATTCAGTTGCGCTAGCTTGTTGTAGCGGAAGAAGTGTGACTAGAAGGGTTGCTGTTGCAAGGAATACTCCGAGACGTTTCACAGGGCTAAAAATACTCGCACTTTTGGTAAGAAAAAACCCCGCCACGGAAAGTGACGGGGTTTTCCTCTCTAATTCAAAAGTTGAACTAAATTATTGAATCGGTGCTGCGCCCTCGCGTGCAAAGTTGGTATCAAGCGCAACGCCTGGGCCCATAGTTGTTGAGACAACTGCTTTACGAATGTAGCGACCCTTTGATGAAGCTGGCTTTACTCGCATGATTTCATCAACGGCTGCGGCGTAGTTATCAGCAAGTTGCTCAGCTGAGAATGATGCTTTCCCGATTAGGAAGTGAAGGTTGCAATCCTTATCAATACGGAATTCGATCTTTCCGCCCTTGATATCGGTAACAGCCTTTGCCACATCAGTCGTAACAGTTCCGGTCTTTGGATTTGGCATCAAACCACGTGGTCCAAGCACCTTTCCAAGGCGACCAACTTTGCCCATCAATTCTGGGGTTGAGACAACTGCGTCATAATCAAGGCGGCCACCATTTACTTCTTCAATTAACTCATCGCCACCGACGATATCTGCGCCTGCTGCGCGCGCCTCTTCAGCGCGAGGACCGGTTGCGAAAACTAGAACACGTGCGGTCTTACCGGTTCCATGTGGCAAATTCACTGTTGAGCGAACTGCTTGGTCGGCTTTCTTTGGATCAACGCCAAGGAGCATCGAAACTTCTACCGATGCGTCGTACTTGGTGACATTGGTTTCTCTTACAACTTTCATCGCAGAGAGCGGCGTATATAACTTGCCCTCTTCGACCTTGGCCGCGGCGGCCTTGTATTTCTTACTGCGCTTCATATCTTCTTCTCCTTGTTAGTTGTGAAGTTGTGGTGTTAACGGACCAGCGTGGTCCTCCCACTTATTTCTATTTAGTTTTTCTCTATTACTAGTCCTTGACGACGATTCCCATCGACCGAGCAGTACCAGCAATAATCAATGCGCCAGCTTTTACATCGTTGGCGTTCAAATCATCCTTCTTCAAAGTTGCAATGTCTTCACACTGTTTCCAGGTAACTGAGCCAACTTTGTCCTTATGAGGAACAGATGATCCCTTCTCAAGCCCGGCTGCCTTAAGTAGCAAGCGCGATGCTGGTGGGGTTTTTGTAATAAATGTAAATGAGCGATCTTCAAAAACGGTGATCTCAACCGGAATGATCTCGCCCTTCTGCTTCTCAGTAGCGGCGTTATATTGCTTGACGAAGTCCATGATGTTTACGCCATGCTGACCGAGCGCAGGACCAACTGGTGGCGCAGGAGTCGCAGCGCCAGCTTGGATCTGGAGCTTGATGAGTGCCTGGACCTTCTTCTTCGGTGCCATTTCTTTTCTCCTTCTTCTCTCTACTTAAATCTTCTGGACTTAAATCTTCTGAACCTGGTGGAATGAAAGCTCGACTGGGGTTTCACGACCAAAGATCGATACGAGAACCTTTAATTTTGCCTGCTCTGGCATGATTTCTGAGATTGTTGCTGGCAGCGTTGCGAATGGACCATCCATAACCGTTACCGATTCACCAACAGAGAAATCAACAACCTTAATCTCAGGCTTCAAAGTCTTCTTTAGCTCACGAGGCATCAACATCTTCTCGGCCTCGCTCATTGGTAGCGGGCTTGGGTGATGCGAGTTTCCAACAAAGCCTGTGACTCCAGGAGTATTACGCACGCATGACCAAGATTCATCGGTCAAATCCATACGGACTAGAACATAACCTGGGTAAACATTTCGCTTTACCTGTTTACGTTGGCCATTCTTGACCTCGGTTACCTCTTCTTCAGGTACTTGGATTTCAAAGATGAAATCTTCCATATGCAGGGACTGAATACGCTGTAGGAGATTTCCCTTAACGCGTTTTTCATAACCGGCGTAGGAGTGGACGACAAACCATTCGCCCGGACGTGAACGAAGTTCATCACGGAACGCAGCAACTTCGGGCGATACTTGTTCTTCTTGAACTTCTTCCTCATCAAGTTCAAGATCGGTATCAACCGATGCTTCTACTAATTGCTCTTCGCTCATCTCCCCTCCTTCTTCTTAATTACTCGCCGAATATGTATAGAACTATTTGGGTAAGCCCGAGATCGAAAATAGATACGACCGCGATCACGAAGGTAACGAATACGAGTACGACGCCGGTGTAAGTAGTCAACATATTCCGTGAAGGCCAAACGACCTTGCGGAGTTCATTGAGAACTTGGCGATAGAAAAGGGCAACGCGTTGAAAGATGTTTAATTCTTTCTCTGAGTCTTCACTCATTTCGATTCCTTTCCTTCTCTTTCGTTACTCGTTCACTTCCGTACTAGTACTGCAACTACTGCGCAGGGCAGGAGGGACTTGAACCCCCAACCGCCGGTTTTGGAGACCGGAACTCTGGCCAGTTGAGCTACTGCCCTTCGTGGCACTTAGTTAGCGCTTCAACATGCGGACATGCAAAAGCCTTACCTTTTCATAATCGAATTTTCTATTTACCCGATCAATCAAGCGCCAGGACGCACAAGTCTAGGTTAGGACCCCCGTTTCGGTCTAACTCGCCTACTTTCACGCTTATGGAAGACTCCCGCCTGTGACAAAACCCCGAATCTCCGCACGAATCGCAGCTATCGCCGAATCGGCGACCTTGGCTGTGGATGCGAAGGCAAAGGCTCTAAAAGCAGCCGGTCGCCCTGTTATCGGATTCGGTGCAGGCGAACCTGATTTTCCAACTCCTGATTACATCGTTCAAGCTGCGATTGATGCGGCAAAAGTTGTTGCAAATCATCGCTACTCACCAACACCTGGACTTCCCGAACTTCGCGAAGCAATTGTTAAGAAAACAAAACGCGATTCAAACTTTGAGATCACAGCCGATCAAGTACTCGTAACAAATGGCGGTAAGCAAGCTGTCTACCAAGCATTTGCAACCATAATCGATAAAGGTGATGAGGTAATTCTTCCTTCGCCTTATTGGACTACTTATCCTGAGTGCATCAAGTTAGCGGGCGGAAGCGCTGTTGAAGTCTTTGCCGATGAATCCCAAAATTACTGTGTAACAGTTGAACAACTTGAAAAGGCTAGAACGCCTAAAACAAAAGCGCTTCTATTCTGCTCTCCTTCTAATCCGACTGGCTCGGTCTACACAAAAGAAGAAGTACAGGGAATCGCTGAGTGGGCGCTTAAGAATGAGATCTGGATTATTACCGATGAAATTTATGAACACCTTTTATATGACGGCGCCACAGTTCCCTCAATCCCAGTCTTAGTTCCCGCCATGGCCGATAAGACCATCATCTTGAATGGCGTTGCCAAAACTTATGCAATGACTGGATGGCGCGTTGGTTGGATGATCGGCCCGAAGGATGTAATCAAAGCAGCCACAAATCTTCAATCGCACCTAACTTCAAATGTCTCAAATATCTCCCAGCGCGCTGCAATCGCTGCGCTAAATAATGATCTCTCGGCTGTTAAGAAGATGGGCGAAGCCTTCGATAGACGAAGAAAACTAATAGTAAAAATGCTTAATGAAATCCCCGGTATCGAATGCCCCACCCCACAAGGAGCCTTCTATGTTTATCCATCTGTTAAAGGTGTTCTTGCGAAAGAGATTCGCGGCCGTCGCCCTGCCACTTCTGCTGAACTTGCTTCGCTCATACTTGAAGAAGCGGAAGTCGCCGTAGTTCCTGGAGAAGCCTTTGGGCCTTCGGGTTATATGCGACTTTCTTATGCAACTTCAGATGAGGACATCATCGAAGGCGTAACTCGGATAAAGAATTTACTTTCTGAGGCGAAGTAGCGCCAACGCTCCAATTCCAAGCAGTACAAAAGCAAATAAGAACCTAACCAAAAGATTCGGTCCATCTTCAGCAGCCGGCGAAATTGGCGCTGAAATAACTTCAGGGCCAGTAATTGTGAACTTATATTCCCCCTCAACTGGGTGGCCATCAGCTGAAACAACCCGATAGCGCACCGAATACTCACCACTCACCGCTATCTCTTTATTTATCAAAGTAAAAACTTCTGGGCCATTAACCATAACTTCGCCCGAAACGACTTCCCCAGATGAATCAGTTACCTCTAACTTGTTGGGATTCTCATTACCCAAAAGCAACAACTCTTCATTGAATTTCAAGCGCACTTCATCGGGCGCCTCACTTAAATCAGCACCGGCGGCTGGATTGGAACTTACTAAAGCAGAGTGGCTAAAAGCCATTGGTGAAGAGAGGGCTATAAAGCTGAATACTGCCATGAGAAAAAAGAATTTCTTAGCCATTAATTGATCCTCTCAACCTTTACTACATCGCCAAACACCCCAGACTCAACTACTGAAATCTTGTAACCATCAAAAGTTGTTGACTCTCCTTGCTTAAGCGCAGCATCAGAATTAATGAACTTCCGGTTCAAACCTTTCCAGGTCGGACTAATCAGCGCCCTTTCTGATGGCTTTAGTACTTGTGGAAGTGAGTGGCTAGTGGTAATTGTCGAATCAAAGCTGTAAACAAGCGCCCCCTCCATCCAAGTCGGCATCTTGTAATTCAGACCACCCGCCCGCATTGATTCAATAACGACAACCTTATTTGTAGAAGACCTAAGAACAATCAATTTCTTTTTATCTGTTTGGTAAGTAGAAGGCGCAATCCAATAAGTACCACCTCTTGTTGCATCAACACAGGAAATTCGATTATCACCCCACAAACCAAGTAGCCACTTCTGCCAACCAAGCATCTCGTTTGCACCGTAACTCATTAAACCCCACCAGTGAAGCCCTTTTTCAGACTCATGATCATTATCGTCAAGGCCTGCAGTCACATGGTGTAACTCATGAAGCCACCATGCAGGATGAATGAAATTCGCAGCATTGCTTATTGGTGCAGTTAAAGTAAATGGTGGAACGATCATCAACTTCACAAAGCCATTTCCATATTGAATCTGATTGAGTCCTACTTGTTCAGTTAAGTAGGTAGGCGATCCTGGCGGTAACACAATTATCGCGAGGTTTGCACCGGTCAAATCAATCTTTGGAACGACCCATTTCTCAATCGCCAATCTAAAGTTATCTGCAATCGATTGCTGTCTCGAGTGTGTTAGACGATAATCAACAAGCTTGTCTGGAAATTCTATATATCTATTAGGGCTTCTAACCGTTAACTTTCCAGAACCGTCGGAAGCATGGTCAATCCACTCCTTTAAGAAGTCGGTATAAGGCGCGTAATCAACTCCCGGATCTCCTCCCTTATCGGGCGCATCCTTTGCATAGATTGGAATAAGTTGAACCACTGAATTTAAAGATGGATGGCGCTCGTAACGATTCCAGAAATCAACAACTCTAGAAGGCCAAAGCACAACATTTAGCATGTTTTGATTATTTAGGATCTTACATTCACCGATGCCTTGCAGATTTTCCAAAAGGGTTGTTTTTGGTACCGAAATTGGCATCGCTTTTTTGACTATTCGATAAGGCCAGCTGCACTCAGTCTTGTTTGTGTTTACTCGCTCCTCCATCCCGCTCCATTTGGCAGGAATAAATGGATCTGGCTGGCAAATATCGTCAAAAATAAATGTGGCTTCGTTGTAGGAAGGTGTCGGTGAAGGGGTTGGGCTCGGCGTTGGAGTTACTGAAATCGATGGAGTTGGTGAAGGTGTGGGCGTTTCACTTATTGAAGGTGAGGGGGTTGCAATTGGAGTTTGAGATTGAGTTGGAATAACCGGCTTAACAAGTACTCCCTTGCCCCAAACTAACTTCCCAGATTTCTTGGTACATGTGTATTTGTAATTCTTATATGTGTTTACCAACCCAGCTTTATTGCACTTTGCTCCCGCTTTCGGAGCCACTGCTTCACTTGCTGAAATCAAACCAAACACGAGTGCAACTGAGAGAAGTACTGCTCTAAATCGCAAAATCAATCCAGACTTAATCCAACAAATTGAACTTCTGGCTCCAAAGTAATTCCAAACTTCTCCTTCACAGCCTTACGTGAAGCACGGGCCAATTCAATTAAATCCGAAGCCTTTGCATTTCCATTATTAACTAACGCTAAAACATGCTTCTTGCTTACGCCGG
>Ga0194130_10000968_pt1 | contig 49471 bp, 78 predicted proteins | sample TA2KigsurfametaG_FD_160084 | JGI IMG/M metagenome (GOLD analysis project Ga0194130, IMG submission 160084) | Freshwater microbial communities from Lake Tanganyika, Tanzania - TA2015050 Kigoma 12 surface | ecosystem: Environmental > Aquatic > Freshwater > Lake | place: Tanzania: Lake Tanganyika...
GCGTGTGTGTTTGCATGTCGTTTCGTTTGGTATGCCTTAGTATTGCACCGATCAGGGGGGAAGTCTAGGGGGTCTGTGCCACTTCCTAAACTGTCACAGCTGGCGGCACAAGATCGACCGAGATCTTTTTAATATTCAAACCACACAATTGGTTGTAGACACGCTTGCTGATAACATCGCAGGCATTCTTTAACTTTGAACGCTCATACCATATGGTACACAAACCGTCGTAAGTTTCAACCCGAATGCGAACGTCTTTCATGGAATTCTTTAGAACACGTATACATTACCTGATCATGAGCATCAAACAACAAACCCTGTGCCAGTTCGAAAAGTGGCACAGGGGCTATTGCAATATTCAGTTGGATATGTAAGGGTAGATAAGTGTTAGGAACTCACACCGACTTCGTAACACAAACCCTCCAGAACATAGTACTGGCAAAGTAACTCAAACTCAGGGTATGAGTTAACTAGATCGGTGTCCAGCAGATGCTGCACCAGATCTATACTTTCCTCAGTATCTAGACCAACATCAGTATACTTTTCGATGAGCACCTGGTACTTATCGAAATAGGGTGATTCACTCTTCATAGCTATAATCATCCTCATCGAAGTCTAGATCAACATTCTTAATCCTCTTAGAGTTACTTACCCTATCTAAGTAACCACTCTGAGCAAGATCGAGATAGTTAGCATACTCTTTCTTCTTCTGAGAAAAGGAAGAGTTTCTACCTTTTCCACGATTATTCCAGGTTTTAGCCATTTTTGTTAGTTTTAGCCTTTTTTGATCAGTTTACAGTTTTTTGCAGTAAATCTCCGTTTTTCAGAGATTCGTTATAAAATTTCCCAAGTGAAAAACTTTCAGGATCTTTCTGCAATTCTTCCAGCTTTGTCACAAGCTTAGAACTTGCAGGCTTCCAAGTAAACTCGTAGGTCTTGTCGTTTCCTACAAATTGTACGGTAACGTTGGAACCTTGCACTGTTACGTAATCGATGGCAGAGCTGACTCCTGTGAAGTCAAACTCGTAGGTTTTAGCAGTTCTGGGCATCTCTCTTCAGATGTGTACGAAGTAATTATAAGGGCAGCACTCGGAGAATCTCGGAGACCCTGTGACAGTTCAGAAAGTGTCACAGTACTGCTTGACTTTTCGATAGACTTCGGGCTTAGATACCAAAGCACTCGAAGGATCTCACGGAGAAGTGCAGGCACCTAGACAATCTCAAACGTCTCCGCTACTTAGCTCACACAACTACATTTTTTAGCACGTTTTTTAATTCTCAATAATATAACCTAATTGAGAATCAATAAGAGTCTTTATTGAGACTCAATAAGCGCATTTACTGAGAACGCCTCCGCAAATAGTCCAGAATGAGACTAAATCTCTCCGCGTTCCCATGGTTTACGACTCTATGCAAGCTACCAGAGGTAAAACAACAGAGCTTTCCTTCTACTTGTACTCTAGATTCGTTCTTCAGTTCAAGTATACTCTCACCTGTAGATTCTACTGGTAACTGTACTCTCACGTTAATAACATCAGGACCTGGTTCAGGATCATAGTGCCAACCTAACGATGCTGACGGATACAATACAGTAAAACCACTATACGTTAATGCTTCAATCTCTTTCAGTATTCTACATGTCTTAGGCATGTGTACTGCATTAGGATTGAATACATCACCTTGAAAGTATAATGGTGCTAGACCCCATTTCGTATCGTTATTGACTTTAGGTGCAGTGAAGTAAGACATATGATTAATTTCATATCCTTGACCTTCATTCCCTATAGTCTGTGCTTGATAGGATGTGAAATCACGAAACTCTATCTTGTCTTTTGCTTGTTGCCATTCCTTCTGAATAACAGGGAATAGTTGTTCTAACAGATAGAGTTTCGGGTGTACATCTTCAGGTCGTAAGAAGGTGCTTTGTGGTTGTACCATATTGAGAATAAAGCTTGGCATCGTTGATTGCTTGCTGGTCATTATTGAATGGACCATAGGACAGCTCTTCGACACCATCATAGGACCAATAGATACCCTTCCTCTTCTTGAAGATGTTAATGGTCAATTCTTTGTCTAGAGCAGTAATGATGGTTTTCATGAGAATACAGGATGAAGTTCAGTGTGAATAACTTTTGAGTCGTGCTGGCGGATTTGTTCTTCGTAATGGGATGCATCCTCTAGAGAAAAGAAGATCAATTTCTGCGTACTGATCTTTGAGTGTTTCTTCTTCCTCTTCAAGATAACGGCATACTTCATGATAGATGTCGTACATGGGATACGGATAACTATTTGTCCAGCCCGTGAATGCTGTTCCAGTGTTCACGAAAGACGAGGGGTAATGAGCCATTATTCAGACGTAGGACGATGTACTTGTGATCGATGTGATTGATGGTACAGGTGTAACCTTTCCATTCTACAATTTGCCCTTCATGAAAGGGGTTCAGGTTCTTTTCGGTTGTATTCGAGGGAGAGCTGTCGCTTGTATTCATAGAAGATCTTGTAGGCAGCGTTCTTCACATAGTCATTATACTCTAGAAGATCTGCAGTGTCAATCACTGCAGAAATTCTTGCCATCTGAGTAATCAGTAATTTCTCAGTTGCCGAAGCCATTACCTTTCCTTCTCCATCTACGCTCTTCTCTTAGATTGCGTAATGTACGCTTCAGATAGTGCAATTCATCACTATCATACAGATGATCCATCTTCAGAGCAGCTTTGACACCTTTGATGTTCTTGTGCAGATCAGACGTACTCATGTAGTCGATCTTGTCTTGTGAATAGTCAGGGATTTTCATTTGTCATTCCCCAGACGAGTTTCGAGTGTAGATTTGAGCATTTCATTTACCGTGTGTCTAGCACGATAATTTTGGATAATATCCATCACACAATAACCAAAGGCAAATCCTGCCATAATACTAACAATCATTTGTCGCGATCCTCAAGATAGAAAAGAGTGAGAAAAGAAGTGATGACAAAAGCGCCAATCACATAAAGACCAGTGGTGACCATCATCAGCACGCTCCGTTCATAGGATTAACATCAACAGCATCGAGATTGAAATCAACAACCTCGTAACCGATACCAATACGCTCGTCACATTCACGCCAGAAATCTTTCTTCGTGATGACTTTGGTGCTCATGGTATCTACACCTTGAAACTTCAGCACTTTGAAAAAGAACTGAGAGCTATTCTTGATCGGGAAATAGTCCACGACCATGGTGCCAGTGGTGGATTGAAGACGCATGTCCTTGTTTGAACTGAATACAGTATAGGGCATTTGGAGGGGGCAGGCAAGCCCCCTGTGCCAGTTCTTAAACTGCCAGCGCAGCAGCAGGAATCTCAACAGATTCCATGTAAGAATCATGCCAGGAGCAGGTGTCATAACAGATCCATTCTCCTTCCCTCGTAAAGAGATAAGCAAACTCTTCTGCACCTTCAGTCAGATACTGTGCAAGATCAGCATCATGACGAGGGGGGCAATCTTCACCACGCTGAGAATAGTATTCTGGACCATACACACCCTGCACTTTGCTACCATCAAAGCGATCATCAGTCCAGCAGCAAGACATGTCGCCGCCATCAATCAACTCAGAAACAAGAGAGCGAGTGTTGTAATGAGTGGTCAGAATGCGACCCAGCCACTCAGGATAACCATCCCAGTGGTGATACACAGAGAGCACAGAACCATTCTTGAGCTCGATACCGATGCGAGAACGAGTTGCCATGATTAAGAAAAGTAAGGTGAATCAGTAGTGTGCTTCAGTTACCCTCAGCGATGTGGTTGAGAACGTTGCGGGCAAAAGTCATGAAGGTATAAGGAGACACACCGTTGTGATCATAACCATCCAACAATTCAGATTGGTTGTAAGTATTCACAATCAGCAGACAGGCATCGTAGAGTGCTGCCTGATGCTCCTCTTTAGAATGAAAAGAGATTGCGCTGTAGGAAGGAAGCGTCACAGGTGTTTCCCTTGATTACCTTTGTATTATACTGCCGAGCACAGGCGATTGCCAAAGAACTGTGCCACCTGTCAAACTGGCACAGTCATTCGTCTTTGTTGAAGAATGTACCAAAGAATCCACTGTCACCAGATTTGCGGTTCTCTAGCTTGTCCAGAATAGCGTCAGTGTTCTGCAGCGATTCAATTCGTGAAATCAGATCTGCAATCACACTACACACCAACGGGCGCTCTTGTCGAGCAGCATAGGCTAGTGCATTACGCAACGATGCTTCTGCTTCCTTCAGTGATTCTTCTACAGATTGTGATAGTGCCATGATTAAATGTCTCCTCGTCTTTTGGGTTTTGGTGGTGGATCCTCCTGCCATTTACAATAGTCTGGCAGCTGTGAATTGTTATCCTCAAAATACTGACACAGCTGTGCTACATCAGGAGGATATTTTGGTCTCGCATGACTGCGGATATTGTCTAGATGACATGTAATATTCATGCCACAGAGAACATACTCAAACAGAAACATTTTCTTTTGGAATCGTTGCTGAGTATGGTGTAGTCTGATCTAGACTAACAGGCTCTCCGATGATACTGGCGCTGACTGCTGAATAGTATGTCTTGGTCTTGGTGTCGTAGAATCCCCAGATACTACGGACCTCATCACCAAGATTGTAATCATACCGACGATGATGACGAATCCAGATTGCAATAACATTACGCTTAAAGGGAGTAGCCTCATAACTGTATCCTTTGGGTGGAGTATGTGAATGCTGGTAATTCATGTCAGGTAAGCAGATTGTCTACAGCTTCAGCAGTGAAATCAAACTCATTCACCAATCTCTCCTTGAGAGTCTCAAATTGCTTCTTCCAGAATGGATCTTGAGTTGCAACAATATTTGCCCAGTCCTGATCCAATTCTTTCTGAAGATTGACTGCCTCATCGATCTTATGAGAGAGATCTTCAACAAGCACAAGATCGTACTCTTCTGCTACCTTACGCATATCTTCTTTGCTGTTCCAGTCACTGAATGCAGTGCCACATGCACCCTTCATGATGTTAAGCTCACTGTGACCAATAGCACGCATGAAGTTACTGAAGAAACGGAACACTTGAGTAGTGTTCAGATCCTCAGCAGGAATCTCCATGGTGATATGCTCCTCAGGCAGCATGTCATCATCAGAATACGCACCAGTGTACGTCCACTTGCTGTCAAATTGTACTTTAATCTTAGCTTCGTAAGTCATTTGTTGTTAGGGCAATCAGGATGATAAGTGAAGGCAGCACAGTATTCTTGCTGTGCTTTTTGATGATAGTATGCTTTGAACAACTTTGCATCCCTAACAATTAGGAATGCATTCCAACCGAGAATCGCAGCAAATCCTAGCACGAATGCTGCGACGTATTTGGGTGAGAGATTCATAGGAATCGCGTCGATACATGTATTATACAGGCAATTTGCCCTTGGACTTGCCTTTTGTACCACTTTTCAATCTGGCACAGTGCTGCTTGACAACCTTCATCGCAGCTGTAAGGGTTCGCTTCTCTTCAAATTGCTTCCCATCATGCAGGATGATCCAGCATTTAGGTTTCTCATACGGAAATGGGAAGATTGCCCACGTTCCATCACCTATAATCACAGGTTGTGCAAGAACTTTGTCTTCAAGTAGGGTCGGATTGTTGCTGTGCATGATATTTTTCCCAGGGATGTACGTACTGCTTGTTTGCATGAATTGTAATCGTGGGGTCGGAGCCCCAGTCGTTCATACGCCTGATCCCACCAAATGAAATCTCCAAGTCTGATGAGTCCCACTTTAATTCTTGAACAAATGGAGCTGCAATTGTGACATGAAGATTACCACTCTCGTCGTAAGAGTAGTCAAAATAACGTTGAATGTCTGGATTCATAACAAAATTAATGTAAAATTACCTTACCCATATTCTATGGATTGTACTGTTGCCGCTTGATGTTGAACTTTGAGCAGCAGGATAATCATCAACTTCCCATCTATCACCAAGACCTCTAATTCCCCAGTGTGCTCTTGGATTTCCGATTGTGGAGTTTCCATACATCGGGAAGTTGGTCATAGCAAGATCTCCCTGATTGCTAAATCCACTTACATCGTTATCAACAAAGAAAGGAAGAGATGCATTAATTCTAAGAGATCCATTTTGAATGGTAGTTGTATCCCTATAGTTTCCAGATGGAGAGTTCATGCCACCAGTTCCAGTTTTGATATATGACCTGATGTTTGCGTTATTTCCTCGGAAATGTATTACCCTACCATGAAAACTTGTTCTTCCATAGAACATGAATTCAGTCCAGTTATATGCGTCAGCTAATGTGTTACTAATATGCCCCCAATAAACTGTAGCAGCTTCATTTGGACCTAAAGTATATTGACTGTTCAATAATGGGAAGCTTGAAGTTCTAACATTAAGCTCTGGATTTGTACCACCTTGATGGACATAATTCAAGATCATCATCCAACCACCACCTTCCAATTCCATTTCACAATAAATTGGATAGACAGTTGATCCCCACTGAATAAAATAAACTCCAGATGGGGCACTTGGATTTACAGCTTTAATCGCTGCAGCACTAGCAGCTGGATATGCGGCAGATTTACCAAGAATACTTGGACCAACTGGGACCCAAAGTGTACCATCCCATATTTCTGTGGTTCCAGTTTGACTATTTAATCCCATTTCTCCAGTGAGAGGAGATACTGGTCTCGTTGATGTTGTCCAAATAGGAATTCTTAACTTACTAGGAGCTGAAGTTATATTAAGTGGACTAGCAACTTCAATACTTGGATCAGTATTGACAGCGATTTTATTGACTCTGAGTTCACTCATCGGTAGACACTTTGTTCCGTAAATATATTTATCAAACGAAGGAGATAGCAGGGATACCCTTCACAAAGATACAGTCTACCACATCTTGCAGACGCTTGGCAATACCTTTGCCGTGATTAGAATAGATGGGAACAGTCACAAACCCAGTGCTCTTACGATAGAGACCGAAAGAACCTGCGGGAATCTTGCCAGCAGCAATATCGGCAGCGTCGTTGCTATCCATACGAATCACACGACCGATCGTCTGTGCCATCTCAACAATAGGGAGCTGGCGCAGAAGAACACAGTGAGTCAGACCAGGCACGTTGATACCTTCAGACAGAATGCTGTAGTGGAACATAATGAACTTACGATTCACATCCTTACCCCAGGCAGTCAGAGTCTCAAAGAACTCTTCGCGACCGACTTTAGTCTTGTTGATGTAAGCACCGTGCTTGCTGGTGATGTGAAGCACATCGTAACCACGCTTATGGAACTCTGCGATCACGTTGGTGTTGCTGAGCATCCGCCACAGCACACGAGTGTTGGGCGCTGCCACAAGCACCTTAGAGGCGCTCTCAGGGTCCAGAGAGTCGATGATGTCCAGCAGGGTGGCACGATCGTTGTCAGCAGCGTACAGACCCGTCTGGCGCTCAAGATCGACCACATGGGTCAGCACAGTGGGAGCTACGATGCTACCATTCTGGATCAACTCAGGAGCAGGCACAGACTCAAGAACAGGACCGAACACAATACGATTGTTCATGCCACGACCGAAAGGATTGTTAGAATGCTTCGGTGTTGCAGTGAAATAGTAATAGTTCTTGGCGTTGCAGTTAGCTACCTCAGGAAAGAAGTGGCGACGAGTAGCGTTGTGTGCTTCGTCAAAGTATGCAACGTCAACCTGAATACCTGCTTCGTTGATGCGACGCAGAGAATTGTAGGTGGTAAAGATAATCTGATGCAGACCTGCAGTCTTACACACAGCATGGTGACACTGGATCTCTTGGATCTTAGTGGTGCTCAGGTGATGAGTCTCACCGCTGTGAACATGAAGAACTTCAGCGTTAGTGATGTGCTCAAGAAACTCCTCAGACAACTGATTAGCGAGGAGAATGCGAGGAGCACAGACTACAATAGTTTGTGGGGTGGTAGATTCTTGAAGACGACGTACAGCGTCGAGAATCATAACAAGAGTCTTACCACCACCAGTAGGAACAATAACTTGACCAAATGCAGCTTTAATCAGTGCATCGAGAGCACGCTGCTGGTGAGAGCGGAGAGTCAGGGGCACAAGGGACATCGCGTATGAATACAGTATAAAAGCAAAAGCGCCCCCGAAGGGGCGCTCTGTGCCAGTCGGCAAACTGGTACACCAAAAGTTCAACAAAACAACTTTAAAATCAAGCCTGAATCAGATCATCACCCTCCTCAACATCAAGAATCTGAGGAACAAATCCCACAAGATTGAACAACTTGAAGTTGCTGTCACGAAAACGCATCTCAAATGCCTTCTCAAAACAAGCGTTGAAATATGCAGCAAACTCAGCAGCAGAACGACGAGCTTCAGGAGCATTTTCTGCAGTAATATTCTGCAGGAATCCAATAACTTCGCTGTTCTTACCAGCGTAGAGAGCTTCCAGACATTCAACAGCAGTACGACGGAAGTAAGTGCTGTTACCGCTTGCATTCAAGGCGATGACGTTAGTACCCTTAGAGAGGATCTTTCGGGCATAGTTCTTCGTCTTGCTAGCATCAAACGACTCCATCGATGCAGCTGCAACTGCACTGGCGATCACACTCTCACAGAGGTTAGTAACTTGCTGCTGAGTGAAAGAGTGGGAGATGCTGTTAACCCAACGCACACATTCTTCGTATGCAGGGATCTCATCATGACGCCCAATCCAAGCGGCGAGACGCTTGCGGAAATCATCGATGTTAGCTGACTTGCTAGGGGGGTGATCGTTGGCACCAAGACCAACTTCATTCACCACATCATCGGCAGTAAAACCATCCTTCACTTCAACCACGTTGAAGATCCAGCGAGCATACTGAAGCTCAATCAGAGCTTGATAACGAGTGAAACCATCGAGCAACTTACCGTTCTCAAAGATGAACGGAGGCTGTGCATCAACAAGCACACCTTTTACAGTGATGCTGTTCTTGAGAGCGTCCTTATTCTTCTGATCGGTGCCAGTGGAACGAACAACATTACGCTCGTGACCATCATCATCCGTATTCAGAATGGTGCTGAGCTCACGAATCTCGCGACGAACAACACGATAGGAGTTCCCCTCAGGGAGATCAAGTGCATCAAACCACTCAACCTTAGGGGCAGTGGAAGGGGTGCTCAACTTAACAAATTTTACCATAATTAAAAATAGCAAAGGTGCATTTTTGATCAGTTTTAGCAGTGCGCTTGACTGATCTGTAGACAGTATAGCAACTTTGGGTGGGGATGCCAAGCCCCTGTCACATTTTGTTAGGATCTCTGGATATTTCCAGAAATGATCACGCGATCATGGTCACAGGTGTGCGGTGGTACATAATGGAGATCGGTGGGGCTGAAGAACACCAACTTTCCTACTGTAGGGGTGACCACGTTCGCGGGGGGCAACCAGGGGCGCTCTGGATCAGGAAAGATCAGCGGAGCACACTGGTCACAGCAGTCAATATAATAACAGAATGACTGCACATAGTTTGGATCTGGGTGCTGATGAATCACGGCATAATCACCAGTACGATACACAGCTCCCCACATCTCACAAACTTCAACACATCCATGCCTGTCCATCAGTATCTGATTGGCAAGGACATTAATGTGCTCGGTTAATCCCCATAGGGGTGCAAGAATGTGTATGGTCCAGTTAGTAACATCACACTTGAGGCTAGACTGCCTGTTGTTGTAGTCACCTAATTCATACACAAGCGATTTGAAAACGGATTCGGGCTCGTAATAGTATTCGGCAACATTAACTCTTCGCACCATTTGATAAACTCCTTGTAGATTTTAGATTCGGTTCCATGTGCTTCTACTTCCCAAGGCTCATCCTCATATGCAGTGTCATCAGATACGATGCGGGAATACCAATACTGCTTGTTGTACTTGGTAACATGCTCACGGAGAACACGCTGCTTGACGTGAATCAACTCATGAAATAATACCTCAAGATATGTATTGATGTCAAGGCGATTGTGAATCTCCACAAGAAACTCACGAGGGCGAGAACAAGAGTCTATGATACTGCAGCATCCATACATTCCCTCGCGAGCTAGACCACGGGCAACGAAGTCTATTGAAATCTTGTAGCGACTTCCAATATATCGAGAGATGTACCATTCAGCAGCGATGGATGTGATGCGCTTGCGGCAATTAGATCCTGAAAACGAGAGGGAAGTAGACATAACCAGTGAAGAAACCAAACTCCAGAAATTACAAAAAGGACTTTCATGAATTCCAATACTCCTCATACTCTTCTTCAGACATAGCAAATACTTTTGCCATCTCCTCACGATCCTCGTCGCTGATGTCGAAGATCTCGCCAGGCATGTCTTGGATTTCGTCCCACATGAGCGGTGTCCGTCGATTACCTTAGTAGTATAGCGTCAGTCGAGCTCGGCAAGGGCATCGTTGAGACACTTACACAAGTGGCACACCAGGTCGGTCTCCTTCACACGATGCTGCTCCGCCAGTTTCCTGGTGTCTTTAGGGTCATGACCCCAGAGCACGTCAATAATAAACTGAAGCTGTTGCGTATCCAGTTCAACAAGAGTAACTAAAGATCTAGTCATGATAATAAAAGGGGAAAAACGCGCACTCACGAACTGCGAGTGCGCTTGAGATATTCTAATGCTTGCTCAAGACCAGCAACTGTATCACCAAGCATACCAATACTGCGGTTACAGTTGTCACACAACCAACCACGATGGTGGAAAGTATAGTGATCGTGATCGAAAACGAGCTTTCTATCCGTGCGACCACAATTATCACACGGAGTTCCAAGAGGAGGGCGCTTTGGCTTACCTGCTAACTTGTAAGCTTCGCTCTTACCTTTAGACTCTTTCTTCGTGCATTCTTTGCACTCAGGACGATAGTATTTGTCTCCACCCGTATTAGTGGATTGATTGCGGGCAAAGAACTCCTCTGAGAGAGGGAAGGTCTTGCCACACTTGGAACAGGTACGAGATTCAGTCATGATCTGAGAGGTGTCTAGGAGCGTCTGTGAGGAGTCTCAACGAGCATACAGGTATCCACCAGACCAATCTGCATTTTCCAGCAGATATTCACGATCCTTAATGAGACGGAGATCGTAGCGCACACCCTTGGCAGGTGCTTTCCAAGATGCGGATTTATAGACTTCACCAGTCTTCTTATCCACAAAAGCGTGAACAGAACGGGAGCCACCACCATCAACAAAGATGATCTTGTGGTACTTCTTGCCGCTCTCGATCACATAATCGATGGGGCAACGACCACTCTGAAGGTCAGCAATACATGCTTCGTGATACTTAGTCTGAACAGAGTCAGTGGTGTCGTAAGTATAATTGAGATTCTCAATAGAACGCTTGTGACCACGCACAGAATACTCAACGTAGTTCTGACGAAGCGCGTCGGTAAGCATCCAGCACCACTTGATCACGTTCAACTGGATGGTGTTGCGAGCATCCTGCTCTGCTTGGAACTGGGCAAAGGTGGCGGTCATGGGGAATCCCGTGTTGATATGAATAGTATAGGGGATTCTGCCACCTGTGCCAAGAGCGTGTGCCACTTTCCAAACTGGCACAGTCACTCAAAATCCCATTCCTCCTCTCCATCACCAAACCAGGACTCATAATTAGCTTCATCTTCCTCATCAAACTCATTCAAATGCCACTGAAGAATGGTATGACCAGCTAAAGAGCTCACTGCAATCGTGCTATCTCCATCATTCATGCAAAATGCGTGTCTTAACCAGTCAGCTAATGGATGATCTGGATCATAACACTCTACAATATCAAGAAGTTCTTGAAATTGCTCTCTATCTAAATGCTTTCGTTTGATGCGGTCCATTTTGTACGCTCAATTACTTCCGTTTTTTTGTTGAAATACTGATTGGCATAGTCATCAAGTACGGAATTGATGTCCATCTTTTCCTTAGTGTACTCAATTATGTACCCTGGTTTGTGAAATTTTAGCACAGTTTCCTCGTTTTTGGAATAGAACAAGGATCCTGGTAGGAATTCAGCTCTACCATATGTACAATCCTCTGTTGGAATGATAATAGATTTCGTGCTGACTGGCGCAAAATTAATACTATCTTCAACTTTTATGACTCTACGTTGTCTACATGTGATGTTTTTCGCTGTTGGATCAACACCAACACAGATTGCAGACGCATTATTAGTTAGAGCTGTGAATCTCGTGATTCCAGACATGCGGAAACTTAAATGTGTCCCAGGTCTATAGCGTAGAGCATGAACCTGACCAGCTGTTTCACTCAACCATACGCCATTCGCGAATAGCAAACAGCGACTATGTGCATAGAATCTACGCAAGTAGTCTTGTGGAAATGCGTGAAGAAACTCAGGATATTTCTCAAACAGTCTATCGATATGTTCCTGCTTGACATAAAGTTTATCTTCCTCTGGATCATCACCTATAAATTTGAATCCTTGATTGCATCCAGAATAATAAAGAACCGTGATTTCATCTAGAGAATCACGGATTGTCACCATTTTATCCATAAGTTCTGTCAGTTATTTCAATAAGTCCTCTTTCTACTTGATCGAGCCACTCTTTAGTGAATCTTACCACATCTGGTTCTTCTTTTGTGAATTCAATTACAATACCAGGAGAGTCCAGAGTAATCGTAACTTCTTCTGGTTCAGTTACCAAAAATGGAAAGTGTTGTGGCATCTTTGTTTTATGATACCATCCATCAAACATAGGAACAAGAATAGAACCTACAGATGTAGGGGTAAACTTAGAATTTCCATCTACGTGGATAATTTTTCTATTTGTTGCTGCTCTACTCTCAAATCCAGAACAAGCTGCGACACCCTTATCTTCTAATGATGTCATTCTTGCCAGTCCAGTAGCTCTAAAGTGAGTGAATGTGCCAGCATGATAGATTAAAGATTTTGTTGCTGGTTTCAGTGAGTCACTTCTCCATGTAGAACCAAACATCACAGTTCTGTGGTGAACTTGAAAGCTATTCTCACCAAGACCAAAGATTACTTCTTGTTGCTGATCAACAACTCCACCAGGATGTTCGTTGATCCATTCTACCACTATCTGTGTTTGACTGTCAAGTACAATCTCTTTCAGAGGATCTGGATCATTTCCAAAAATTCTTTTACCGTTATGTGCATCCGTACAACTGAATACATTTAAACCATCTTTGAGGATTGTCCTACCGAAAGTGTACTCAGCGATTCTTGCATCTTTTATCTGAGTAAGATCAAGTGTCATTCTTCCTCCGCAGCTGCAGCAGATGCTGCTTCAAATTGTGCATTAAAATCATCTTCATTATGAACGTTGACAACTTGCATCACGTTCAATACTGGTTCAAGAGTTGTAACATTTTTCTTGAACATTCTTTCTCTATGTCTGTTCATGTCATCAGGAGAAACACTAAGCTCTGTGTTCATCAATCCTGTGATGGCAGCGACAGTTCCTCTCTTATCTGCTTCTTGCTTCTTAATTTGCTCAACTTGCCAGAATACAATCTGAGCAATTTGAAATAAAACAGGTTCTTCTTCTTCAGTCTTTAAATTGCTGACGCTATAAGAAATTGGTGGATACGAGTCTGCTTTCAATTCTGGAGAATTGAAGTGAATCTCAAAAGTTCCATCCTCTTTGTTAAATTTTTTAAGTGTAAATGTTGGTGCCAGAGAAGCATCAACAGTAAATTGTGGGTCAAATGACATCGTTAATACTCCTTAATTGATACTAGCTCCGCGACGGTCTCCGTTGGCTTGCCAATCATAAACAAATGATGCTCCATCTATGTATGCACCTCTACCTCCACCAGAACATGATGAAGAAACTCCATTTTCTCCTGGGTTTCCACCTTTTCCACCACCAGCAGATCCACATCCAGCGCCGCCAGCGCCGCCCCCGCCAGCGTCAGCATTTCCATTTCCACCGCCGTCAACGCCAGATCCTGCAGGATATCCAGCGCCGCCACCGCCACCCCCGCCATTTACTCCATAGAAATAAGTATACTGCCCAGAACAAGTACCACCTTTCATGCATCCATAATAATAAGTTCCAGTTGCAGAACAGGTTCCATTATTACCACCTCCTCCACCACCGCCGCCACCAAACATAGCACCTTGGTTGTTGATAGCTACTGGAGTACGAGTATACAAAGCTGTGCCGCCTGCTGCACCATTCCCACATCCACGAGTTCCACCATTACCACCTGGACCTTGAATGCGATTGTTTGCAGATATTCTAACAAAAACTCTAGAGTCTGCTGGAAGTGTACCGATATTCATTCCTGTTGATCCACCTTGATAGCAGTTAACTTGAACAACACCTTTAACTGCTTGAGATCCATTCCATCCTTGTCCAGACAACCAGGAACTCAGATTAAATCCATTAGTATTATTTGTACTGAGTGTTGCTTTAAATTTGAAATGATCTCCTTCATGAATGGATCTCCAAGTTCCACCAGACCTAATATAAACTTCCTTAGCTCTTAACCACGAGCCACCACTCTTTACATAAACATCCTGGAGATTCTGATATCCTCCTCCAGTTCTTACAGCAAGATGCCCATTCAGGACATCTGCTTCATAATTATCGTATGGATTTGCCATAATTCAATTCAACCTATCAGTATCTATACCAGATGTCACCATCGCTTCCGCCAGCTGATGGTGCAGCTGTGCTGATTGTTCTGCTTCCATATGCATTAGAGCTGGAACCAACAGTAAGAGTAACTGCCCCTGTCGATGCATTAACTGATGCACCTGCAAATCCAGAGATAGCATATGATTGAACACCAGTATTGTTGATGGTAATAGAGTTTGCGGCGTTAGTAATACTAATACCAGTAGTAGCACTCAGAGTTGCAAGAGCAAATCCTGAAGAAGCACCAATCAGTAACTGACCATTTGCAAGGGTTGATGTATCAATTCCAGTGCCACCGTAGTTTCTAGCAATAATCGATGCATTCCAAACACCAGTTGTAAGTGTACCAACAGATGTAAGGTTACTGAGAGTATCAATTGCTGCTTCGATTGTTGCCTCAGTGGTAGCATCAAGAGCATCAATATTCTTCAGTGTGCATGTTCCAGAGTTATCATTAATAAATGCACTTGAACCAACTGTAATATCTCCACCAGAAACAGTAAGATCCCCTGTAATTGTAGCATTTGATCCTACAGTCAGAGCACCAGTTAATGCAGTAGTAGCATTTCTAATTGTAGCAGTTCCACTTGTAGCTCCAAGAGTCAGTGATGTAGATGCATTTGCAATATTAACTGTAGTTGCATTTGCATTCACAAAATTAAATGTAGTTGCTGTAGTAGTAATATCTCCACCATTTACAGCAAGATCACCAGTCAGAGTAACGTTACCAGTCAGAGATGTTGTACCTGTGACTGAGAGTGACCCACCAAGAGTTGTAGCACCGCTGTTAACGTTTAGTGTGCCAGTATTCTGAATATCAAGACCTAAACCATTCTTGAGTTGCAGGTCTCCAGTCGCATCACTAGAACCAGATCCACCAGAAACAGCCATGTTTCCAGTATCAGAAAGACCAAACTTAACCCAATCAGCACCAGTCCAATACCAACCAAGATATTGACCACGAGTGATGTTTTCTAACAGTTTCCAGTCACCTGTGTTAGCAGCTGCGCCAATACTAGGAGTCGCTGCAACAACGTCAACGTTTTTAGATGATTCAGATGCACCGCCAATCGTGATGTCATTAACAGTCAGATTATTTTGAACTGTTGTCTCACCACGAACAAGTAACTTACCTTTGAAGTCAGACTCTAGAGTTTGTGATTCAACCGTAATCTTATCGCGAACGATAATCTCGTCGAAGGTAGGACGTAGGTTTGCAGTCTCACCAACAATAGACAGAGTTGGTGTATCTAAGTTTGCTTCTTCACCAGTAACCGAGCTAATTCTTGTGTTACCGATGAACAGGTCACCGTTAGAGTTCAGACCAGAATAGAAAGCAATACCACCTTCTTCTTTCTGTGACTGAGCGAGAAGAACTTCCTCGTCAGTAAGAACTCTGTTCTGTACAGATGGCAGACCAGTTGAATAGTTACCAGGACCAAAACCAACATACTCAAATGTGTGGTTACCTGATCTCAGAATTGATGGACGACGAAGTTCTGTTTCTGTACCACCAGTTGAATTAACTGGAATCATACGAAGAGAAAGATCTAATTCTGCTGCTTCTCCATCGCGAGCTTCAAGTGTGATGAATCCTGCAGTTGCTGGATTAGTTGTTGTGTAGTTAGTATAGTTATTTCTTTGCTCAGTAATATACTCACTGATAATTTCTTTAGTGATGGATCTTGACTTGTCTTGATTGTTAGATCCATCTGTGGTTGTTACCAATCCGATCGTAACACTACTTGCTATAGATGTAGCAGATAATGGATCTTCAGTTGGATTATCCTTATCAAGGTTTGGATAAAGATCATTAATATTCTGAGAGAATCCAAATGAGCTAACATTTGAATCGGTAGGTGAAATACTACCGTTCAACAGTGTCATATAGTAGATACCATTCTGTACACCCTTGATTAAGGTCTGTACTTTTTCAATATCATAGATGTAATATGTGTTGCTGTATGATTGCCCAGTTGGTACGTTTCTTGTTTGAACGATATATCCATTAATAGGATCTCTTTGCAGAGTTGCTGCAGCACTGTCTACAACGTAACGTACACGATAGGTTCTGTCTCTTGAAGATCTATTATCTGGAATACGGCGAAGGAATCCAGCTCCAGTGAACAGTGAGTTTGTATAGAAACTATCTGATGCTAGGTGCTCATGAATACCAGCATATCCAGTTGTTGCAGATACAGATGAAGATCCAGATGTAGCAGCAGTAACTCTTACATACCAGTTATCAAGTTCCGTGTCAAATTGTAGGGGATGTCCAGGATCACCAGGAATAAATTGCTGCTGAGTTACATTAGTATATATAGAATCTGCTGGTGTAGTGCTACTATCTGGTGTAATTAATGCTGCATAAATTGTTGGTGTAGAAGAATTTGAAGAATCAATCAGGGTTACATAAAGAATATCTTGCTTTCTTGCACCTAAATTAAAACCTTGCAATCTGTAGGGTGGTTTAGTAGCTTGAGATGTATAACCATACAGATACAATCTAGTATTAACTGGACCAATATATGCCCAGGCAATATTTCCATCAGATACAATTCCTGATGTATGCGTAGGAGCAACTGTACCAGCCTGAACTGAACCAGATGAAGCTGCTAACTGTGCAGAATAATATGCATTTCCGTTGTAAATACAAGAATGCTCTCCACCTGCAGCATTAAAGCTAGCAGATGCGGACCATGTTTTATTACCAACAGAAGATTGGTATTGTACTTTTTGTACGTCAAATGCAATATATCCAACTGGAATCTCATCAATTGTTCCTAAGAATCCAGTTGTAGATGCAGAAGTTGTTCCTCTATATCCTCTGTTCAGAGTAAGAACACCGCTAGTTGGGTTGACTGAACTTACATAATAAGATTCACCAGAGTCAATCGTTGCAAATCTTACATAGTCACCAACAGCAATTCCATGATTAGCATTTGCTGGAGTTGGAGTTGAAGTAACATTATTCTGAGTAACTGCAAAGGTATATCCAGCAATTTGATCATATGTTCTTCCAAGTTTTTTAGGTGGCACAATATGGGTGATCGTACCAGCTTTATCTTGGGTAAATGGTGCTGATTTGTATCCTTTTGCTCTCAAAGCGCAGGATCCAAAGTTAGAGTTTGAGTTGGTAATTGACTGGTCACCACCACTTAGAGCTACGAAGTGATCAGCGAAACCAACGGCGAAGACCGAAACTGCCTGAATAACAGAATCGTTTGAGCACTTAATGTGGAAGTTTCTATACGTTGCTTTATAAATGGCATCTCCATCGGTGTGACCACCAGCAATATAATTGGCACCGTCCCACTTGATAAATGCGTTATCGTCTTTCTGGAGAGAAACACCAGTGAACTGAGCAACAACCATGGATTTAAATCCTGTTGCTTTTGCACCATCTGCGTGCATACCGCAGATTCCCCAAGTAGAACGAAGGGAGATGTTGAAGACATATGGAGATGCAGAGTCTACGTTATCGATCTCTACTTTAACTGTTGCACCTGTAGCAGTTGGGTTGCCAGATGGAGCTCCAGTACCAGGATCTTTGATAATATATCTAAATTGAGTTGGAGTTGGAATCTCACTGATAAAGAAGGATCCATTAAATCTTGATGCTTCAGTTCCAGTGATTCCTTCCATAAGAACAGGAGTTCCTACTGAGAATCCATGTGGTGTTGCTGTTGTAACTTCTGCTGTTGTAGTGAAAACATTACTGGAAACGAAGTCAGTAACAACAGAAGTAACGGAGATAGGACCCGAAGTATTAGGACCAACAATACGATTTTCTTCAACCCTGGATTGAAGTTCATCCGCTGCAAGAACACCAGTCGTGTCGGGAATGTCTGCGAAAGCTTTCGCAACTTTTTGATAGTAAAGGTCAAGGTCAGTTACAGTTAATGGACTTGCATTCGTTCCATTAATACCAGACTGAACATTTCTACCATCAGCATATTCAAAACAAGTCAATTTGTGGTGAGAATATGAAGGTGGAGAAGATGCTGCAGGCTGTGCTGGGTCTTTATAAACACCAGACTGAGGACCATCAAAGAAGGAGAATTGCCAGAAATAGCAACCACCAGTTACACGCCAGATTGCAGTTCTACCGATAGCGCCAGCTGCAGGATCTGGAACATATAATGGACGAATCTTAGTTTTTCTTAGGTCCATACCGACCAGAGATGTACCTCTAGGTACGATAACACCGCCTTCAACAGAGTTGAATCTATAAAGAACGTTGTTTGGGTTAGGTGTTCCGTCAGGATTCTGCAGATCAAAGTTAGTTGCCGAGCTTAATGTAGAGATATCTGCTGGCAAAAATGCTTGACCGATTGTATTTGTTCCTGGACGGTTATCAATTACATATTCACCTGGATACAGGATGATAGTAAATGATTCAAATGCGTCGTTATATTGACCAGTTCTATACGAGAATCTAGATGCTTCAAGCAGTGCCCTTTGGATCGACTTAAATGGTCGGTTAGGCGAATTACCTCTATTATCAAACGAATCCGATGCATCGAAATCGTCTGGGTTAACATATAAGCAACGCCCCGTCTTTGATGTAAAGACGTTCTTAAGTCTGGTGAGTGCCATTTAGATTCTCTAAGTTATTAGTAAGGTGTTACGGAAATTGCTTCTTCAAAACCAACAAAACTACAATTCACCGCTGCGGAGCAAGCAACATACAGATGTTGATATTGACCGAGCACAATACCAGTCACTTCAAGTGTCGCATTATCAGATACAGATTTTTGTCTTACAATATAGTTATCTACTTTCACAGATGCAACGCTGGCAACTAAGAGTTCTACTCCATTATCATCAACAATTTCTGTTGTTGGAGTAGTTGAAGCTCCAGTTACAGCATTAAGACGAGTAACTGTATTTGTCCATGGAGCAAGCTTCAGATTAGTATGAGTTATAGTTACATAACAAGCACCATTCAGTGAACTTCTTCTTTCTCCAGATACTCCGCCACCAAGAGCACCTAATCTTTGGAAATCAAGATTATTAGCAGTCTCAGGATTATTCAAATATACAACACCTGAAGTTGCATCATAGTATCTAATCAAACCTTCAAATCCTGTAGTTACTGCAGTTCCAGCATATGCTGGACCAGCATAAATGATTCCACCACCAGCTCCAGTGAAAGTGGTATTTGCGGGAGCAGCAGGTTCTAATGCTCTTGGATGTGACATATCATATAACCACAATTTTGTGGTTCCTTGATCCCAACGTCTCACTTTTCCAGTGTGAGTATTGTTGCCAGTTGCAGGGTTTACAATATTTGTATTTGTCCAGGTCACAACTTCGTCTGGAGCAAATCCAGTAGAGTTCCAAGTTGATCCTTCAATAACAAAAGAAGTTGCATTACCATTCAGTGAGTAATCACTGAAATATGTTCCAGATGGTTGATTAACTGGTACATCAAGTTGAAGAGCATCAGTATACTCAACGATGGCAACATCTACAGAAGCAGCTGCACCAGTATCGTTGGCAATTCTGAGAGTGCCACTTGTTAGTGTGGATCCAGGGCAACTATAAATTGGGAAATATGTACTCGTAGATGATGTACCTGTAGCCAACCTAAGGTTGGTGTGCTTTGTCACCGTTGGAGTATATTGAGCTAGTAAACCGTTTGCCATGATTTTTAGAAATTAGGAGTATGCGTGGAAGAACACTTTTGCTCTACTTATACCACCGCCGCCACCTGAACTTGTGGCATCGATTGTGGTAGTTTGCGAAGTAACTGGGTCGGTCAATATAATTTTTCTTGCATAGATTTTACCACCGAGATCATTAATAGCATCAGTAACAGCTACTGTAAAATCACCATCAATATTACCATCACCGAAAACATCAAGAGGATCACCAGGCGTTTTTCCTATTCCCAGACGACCGATTGTATCGACACGAATTTGTACGTTTCCAAGATTATCACGTACATCAAAGTTAATAGCAGCTTCACGTTTTTGAATAACAAAACCATCACCACCAGAGAATCCACCGATCAGTGTATCCCCCTCAAAGTATATATCACCTGCAACTTCTAGGTTATATGCAGTTGCTGCTCTACCAATACCAAATCTAAATGAGTTATTTGCGCCAACTTGACCATTACCGTTGACTAACAGATCTTGAGTAAAGGTTGCATCAGATCCACTGACATCTCCACCAGCAGAAACATTACCAGTTGTGCTTAATGCTCCAGTAAGAGTTGCACCAGTTGCTGTGGTTTCAAATGTTTTTACATTATTATAGTATAACTCAGTGCCACCGTTTACAGTTGCTGCAAAATACTTTTCTGATCCTGTTACTGATCTGATAGTGATCGAATCTGACTCAACAAATAATCCACCAGTGATATTTGTGAGGAATGATTGAGTTCCATCATGCTTAGCAACTAAATCACTGCCTGTTCCGATTCTGAGTTGCTTGTTATCAACTAGAGAAAGGTGACCACCAAGGGTTACATCACCAGTAACTCCAAGAGTTGAGTTAACTTGTACAGCATTTTGGAATGTTGCAGCAGCCGCAAATTGAGATGTCGCGTTAATTGTGAATGAGTCTGCACTATCATCACCTAAAGTTGTATTACCAGTAACTGTAATATTCAAGATACTGGTTGTACCAGTAAATGCTGCGTTTGAGAACGTTTTATTTGTGAGAGTTTGTGTAGCTGTTTGAGTAACTACAGTGTCAGTTTGACCTGGATCTGGGAAAACAAACGTTCTTGTGGTTCCAGGTGCAATTTGAGCGGCGCTAAAATTAATTCTCTTTGTTACATCTGAGGTGTTTGGAAGTGCAAAAAGAGTATCAGTAATTGCAATTGGAGATGCAAAACGAATGAATCCAGTACCTTGTGCTTGGATTGTAAAATCTAAGTTTGAATCAGTAGAGTCTTGTGCAGCTACAACGAGAGAAGTTCCAACCTTTTGAAGATTTAATTTAGAATCTCCAAGTGCAAGACCAATCTGACCTTGAGTTGTTGAAAATACTCCAGTGTTTGTTTTTAACTCAAACTGAAATCCTGGATCATTTGCAGTTCCGCTTGGTACAGACTTGAAAATGCTGCCAACATTCGTTCTCTTATTACGATCTGTTGGATCGGAATTATCGAGAAGAAGTAGTGTATCGGAACTTGATACAGTTGTTAATAACGTTAAATCAGATATTTTGCGTGTTGCCACTCTATACCCACAAAAATTCGTTCAAGTTTATTTATAACCTCTTCTCAAAAATGAAAAAACTATTACTTGATTGCCAGTATCCTCTGTCCCAAGTATGGTATTCATTTTCAAACAATTTAGCGTCACTACTGAATGGTTGATCTTTGTAGACACATCCACCTCTAGATTGACCTATGAAATGCCCATCAGAATAGTCGAAAAACATGTCGCAGATCGGATTTTTTACGATTATCTGATTGTTATTGAACAATTCTACGGTTACTTCTTGTTGCCTGTATGGATCAAAACAAAAGTTATACCTAGAGCTAGTTAAAAATGTTCTTTCACCAATTCTTTTATGAACTAGGAAAATATGTGCCCAACAAGAGGGATTGCTTGATGCTTGCTTCCAATTATCAAAGCTTCCCCCAAACCATTCACAAAACGTATCAACATTCATCGGGAGAAACAATATCTTCTACAGTTCGATGCCCATTTACTAAGTTAAGCATAGCGAGAGATTTATCAGCAAATTTTTGATGATAGTGTATCCAACTAGTCAATTCATCTCTCAAATCATTATAGAATGCCAGAGAAGAAAGTTCTTCATCTTGGAGATATTCTCCAACCACATCTGCCAAACGCTCACGAATTTGCTTTCGATAAACAGCTTCCCAATCTTCTTTAATCTCTGGGCGACCTTCAACTGTGTTAAATTCAGACATAATTACCATTTACCAATAGGACAAGAGAAATATTCAAATCTAGTTTTTAAAGCTAGTATGCATCCACATTTAGCACAGGTTCCAAATTTAGTTTTGTACTCACATTCATTACAAATACTCATTCTTCGTTGAGTTAGAGTTTCTCCATCTTGAGGAGGTTCTCTCATTTTAAATGGTTTTGCTTTTTCCATAGTTTTTAAAGGAGGGGCAGAACCCCTCCCACTTCCTTCACACGGACAAAGTAATTATACCACTAAAATGGTGGTCCGTCAAATCCTTCAAGCTCATGGATTTGTTGTTTATGTTCCTTAATAATCTTTCTTATTTTCTGTGATTGACGCTCGTAAAATGGATCGCCTGTGCGAATATAGTACTCTTGCAATTTATCGATGTATTTTAACATTTGATAAATGAAAGGGTTCCAATCATTTCTAGTGTCCGAAAAGAACGTTCTACGCTCTGTATTTGGTTGCGTCACACATCATCAATCCCTTGATGTAGGGTATTGACATATTTATCGGAAAAACTCCCCCTCCTGGGATCGAACCAGGGACATTCTGATTAACAGTCAGACGCAACTACCGCTGTGCTAAGAGGGAATGAAATCAGGACTGTACGCAGTCCATCACATATTCTACTGTATTTGCTATATCATTCATAGCATCACGTAGATGAGGTTGTTGACCTGCTTCTTGTCTAACAACTGGACGATGGTCATCGGTGAGTGTCCATCTCCACTGTTTCATATGAGTGCAAAACCACAAATTAATTTTCATGTTTGAAATGCTCCAGTTCAATCCAGTTGAGAAGTGTTTGGAAGGAACTGATTGCGGCTTGATTGCAGTTGTCATCTTTTAATCTTTGGATATAAAATTCAAGGGCTTCGATTGCCATTTGACGATCTTGTTGAGAAATCAGCGACATAAGTTTTCCAAGTAAGATTTGTTAATCACATGATCAAAGCATAATGCATATCTTGGCGTTGTCAAGTTATTTATTACGCCGTGGGGAACCCTGCCATAAAAAAACATGAACTTGTTGTCTTGAAATAATCTCTTCTCAAAATTGTCTTCAGGACCAAGCCCGAGGTAACATTCTAACCCATCCTCCTGATTTACGTCAACACCCCACAGTCCACGAATAATTAAATTATCACCCAATTCTGGATCTGGGTCAATATGCCATTTGATTTCTTTTCCTGGATAAACAACACTAATTCCAACTCTTTTTCTAATCCCTGCTTCATAGCATGTTCTAGCTAAGACTGGAAGATGTTTTGCATTTTGAGCAAGAATTATTTTCCTATTTTGATCTGGATATAGTTTCTGTTTATATGTCTCTTCAAGCAAAGGAAGAGTGTCAATTAACATCTCCTTTGTAAACTCTCTGGTATCTTCTAATGCACCAAAGATTGCAGCGATTTTCCACCCAGCATAAGCTACAGAATTTTCTCCGTGATATCCTGCTGTTCCTGCCCAGTTTGTCCAAACTAACTTATCTTTATTCTCTAAGAATTCTTTTTTGATTTTATCGAATCTTTCAGATAGTAATTTAAGACCTGGATTTATTTCTTCAAGTGTAAAAAATCTATCCATTAGTATAGTATATACTATGGAGAATAGGGGACTCGAACCCCTCACCCCTGCCGTGCAAAAGCAGTGCTCTACCAAATGAGCTAATTCCCCAGGTGGGTCGGATATGATGGTCCCGACCCGTATGGAAGAACCGAAGTCCATCCAAAGCCTAATGTCAGACTTGAACTGACGACCGCTCGCTTACAAGGCGAGTGCTCTACCACTGAGCTAATCAGGCACTTCTGAACATTCATCATAGTCGATGGAATCAATAAGAGGATGGAATCCTTCCTCTAAAAGATACATCGAACCATGATAAACGTCATCAATAGAATACACGTATTCTTCTCTTGCCCTCAATATTACATCATTAGATGGAGTATTGTCAAGCTCATCCCAGGTAAAAGGAATGCCGTTTATGAAGTACATCTTCACCAAGCCATGTTGCTTGAGATATCGGTACTCATAGTAGACAGTCATTTTTTCCATAGGAATTTAAACGGACATTTACTTTCTTCCTGCTCCTTCTTGAGTCTGTTTTGAATCAGCTCCCAAGAAGCATAGCGATCAAACTCTTTCAACCTCAGATTTTGAGATTGTTTCTCTAGAACATCCTCTGGTGGTACTTTCTTCTCAAGAAGAAAGTTAGAGTCTGATCTTTGAGAATACAATTTTACCATAAACAACGGAGTTCCTTTAGGAATCCAGATGTTTGTATCATGATCTAGGATTTTAAATCCAAAGTTGATAGGTCTTTGCCAGACAGAAAGTGGAAAAGTACCTGGAATAGGTTCGATACCGAACCTACAGATTTGGAAGTGTGGTAGCTGTTCTATCCACACATCCTTTTCCTTTGTCCAAAAACACCATCCATAACGAAATTGTATCTCGGGGAGTTCCCCGTCTAACCAATTTGGTGTTTGCAGGAAAAATTCATCGAACATTTCCTGCGGTAGGTTAGTTTCTAGATATTTAGTCTCGCTTTTATAGATCATTCCCAGATCAAAAGGTTGATAAAATACCCAGATGTTTTTCCCCCATTCTTTCCAAGCTGGGCATTTTGCATGTGAATAGTTTCTATCATACCCAGAAGAGAACTTCTTAGGTGCGGGAATATAATCTTCTGGAAAATATTCCTTTTGGAAACTATCGTTTGCGCCTATTGTTGGAAGATAATAAACTTTTTTCATAGTTAGAATGGGGAATAGGAGCGGGGGGAGTCGAACCCCCACGGATTATACATCCAGCGGATTTTAAGTCCGATACGGCTACCGATTACGTCACGCTCCCGTGGCGGAAGTGGTTGGATTTGAACCAACGGATACATTATAGCATGTATCGGGGGATTAGCAATCCCCTGCAATAAGCCTCTCTGCCACACTTCCATAGGTGCTCCTTGAGGGGATCGAACCCACCTCACATCGATTATGAGTCGATTGCTTTCACCAGATAGCTAAAGGAGCGATGGGAAATGGTGGATTTGAACCACCGACCTCACGATTATCAGTCGTGTGCTCTACCGCTAAGCTAATTTCCCTAGGTAGGACCGCCGAGAATTGAACTCGGTTCTGCCGCTTATAAGGCGACGGCTTTAACCAATAAGCAACGGTCCCAAGAAATCAGAATAGATTCAATTGATCTTCTGATTTGTAATCTAAGGGATGATACTTGAGGAACTCCCAAAAAGTCATTTTCATTTCCTTTTGAGTCATTCCACAGTGAGCAGCTGCTTCTGGAAGATTCATACTAGCACGGTAAAGTGCTGTATTTGCTTCATTTACCAGTTTAGGCGTTGTCTTTACTTTCGTCAAGTGCTGCATCAATCTGTTCTTCAATATCTTTATTTGCTGTAGAGGTTTTTGATATCTTTGGGTCAGTACCACTAATAGGATTACCAGGAGTTTTCTGGTATTTTGTCCTATCTATAGTCTTCTTTTTACCCTTTTCTTTCTTACACTTCTTGATAATCTGAATAGCGTCACCCACAGTGACAATACTCATAGAGTCTTCGTCTGGAATTTCAATTCCAAAGCATTCCTCCAAGAACATTACAAGCTCAACCAGATCAAGAGAATCTACCTCAAGATCATCGATGAACTTTGTCTCCATAGTGACTGTATCCCAATCATAGTCTGGCTTATACACAGACTCTTTGATTGCCATTCTTGCGACGGTAAGCAAGACTGAATCATCAACTTTTTTTGCTTTTTTAAGAATTTCTCGAATGTCAGAATAAGCTTTACTGTATGCCATGGTAAAAATTCGGTAGAGAGCGGGTGACGGGGATCGAACCCGTGATTCCAACTTGGAAGGATGGCGTGTTACCGCTACACCACACCCGCATCAGGAGTAGACGACTTGATCAGAGTCAAGCTGTGCCCGAACAACATCAAGAACCCGAAGGAACTGGTCACCATCTTCACAGTCAAGAGATTTGATCGCACCTTCACTGCTAAACAAAGTAAAGCGGCGGGAAGCGATGTCAACAGAGCAGTGAGTCACGTATTCATCAATCATGGTGTTTGCTGTTCACAACGTAGTTATAATAGCACTGGATCGGGCAGAATGTCAAGGGGTGTGCCAGTTTACAAAGTGGATCTGTCGATGACCTCTTTTGACTTTTGCAGCAAACTTACTGCTGCTCTTCTATGTAGGTTATAAAACTGATACGCTTTTGTTTGATCTGTCTTTGGATCTTGAAACTTTTCTTTGGTTAATTCTTCAACGTAGTCATCCAAGTGTCTTTGTAATATTTCTTCTAGGAAGACAGCTTCAGCAAATGTCAAACTCATATGGTATTCTTTAACACCACTGGTAGTATAAGTCACTTCCATAATTTTGTCAATTTAAGTAAATTCCGTTGTCACACTTGACCTCAATTTTATCTCCTTGAGCTTCAATCAGCATATTTTCATCTGCATATAAGTGTAGATCAGTAGATACAATTCTAGCAGATTCTCCAGCGTTTACTTGCCAAGCAGTAGGGTTTCCATATGGACTATCAGCGGGTTTTTTTACCCAGGATCCAGAAGTATTATCATCTGCGTTATCTTCACAATCAATATCCTCACCGACAACGCTGGTTTTCATTTTACCATCGACATAGGTAAAATAATTTCTTTCTACCTTATCATAACGACACCCAGCAGTAAGAATCTGCAAATCCCCAGCACTTCTAATTGCAAACACACCACCAGGTTTGGTCATCTCGATGACTCTGTTGCCTTTGATCGTATCTACAATCTCTCCACCTTCTTCGAGATCATTCTCTCCAAATGACATTTTTGTAGAGAAATTTGGAGCATCGAGCTTAAGATTATTATCAGCACTGATTCCAACATTATTGTTAGAGATTAGCAGCATATTATCTGCTCTCATCTCCCATTTTCCATCTACTTTATCATAACGATCGCCCCAGACTTCGGTATGCATATCACCTTCGACTTGGAGATGAGCATTTCCAACAACGTGAATCGTTAATTTGTCCTTCTCGACATCATCACCGACCTTAACGGTCATGTTGCCTGGTGCTGCAGCATGAATGTTTTCATTTGCATTAATATAGATGTCTCCCTTTTCATCAATATCGATGAAGTGACCATTACAGTGAAGTAATCTAATTCTTTCACCATTTTTCGATCCATTCAGCTCGAAATGATGCCCACACTGAGTTGTGGTGCAATAGTTTTTTGGGTATTCAGTTACAGATTGTGGATTCTTATTCTCGTTTACCGATCCATTAGGCGGCGTTGGATTTACAGCGTTTGCCTGTTCAGGTGTAATTGCCATATCAAATCTTTACTGCAGGGTGACCAACACAATCTATGTAGCTTTGCAGTGGTAGGAGCTCCTTGATTGCTCTTGGTCCACTATACTCATAGGATGGAACAATTGCTGCTGGAGAATCACCAGCTGGTTCAATTCTTGGTTCTACGAATCCAATAACCTTCTTAGTTAATGTTGGTTTGACCAATCTACCTCTAGAGTCAGTAGTAACTGTTCCAACTTCTTCATCTCCAACATAGATCTTAGGATCTTTATATCCTTCTCCAACGTTCGTGATTGTAATATCATTCATGATTGGGATGAGATCTGAGCATCCAGCATAAATTGCTGTTGCAGTTGGTGGAATGAAGAAGTCTAAGAACTTCTCGGTGAAGTTGATTGTAAATTCATATCCATCTGGAGTTGTCAAGACAGCACCAGGTTGAATTAGAACTTCATCTTCTGGGGTGATTGTTGCCAAAGAAATTTTTCCAGTTCCTTGGTAATCGGGATCATCAACTTGTAAGATGGATGGTTGATTCTCAACTACAGTTCCATCTGCAAGCTTAACAAGATTAAGAACCGTTCCCTCTGAGATGTAAGATTTCAGTTCGTTATTGACAATCAAAATAAAGTATTGTTCTTTTGGACAGATAGCATCATCAATACTAAATCCATATCCAACACCAGGAGTTAGAACATCAACTCTTTCGACTTTACCATTTCTGATGACGGGTTTAAACGTAGCACCATTTCCTTCTTGTTCATTACATGTAGAGACAGCTCTTGCTTTAGCGTTGAGACCGAGATTAGGAATATCTCCACCTGCCTTCTTGACAAATGTGCCAACAATTGATCCAACGCTATCAATAATTGGAAGAGCTTTGATTGGTGTGCTTGACTGTAGGGCATCAAACACCATTTTGGGGAAGCAAGGATTCTTATTCAGAAGACTATTGCTACAATTCAGTGGTACAGGATCTCCCAGATTATCAATAAAGTCTTCAAACTTATCGAGTGGACCTCTGGTATCAAAGCTATTGTTGTCAATACCAGTTTCTTCCTTAAATTGTTGAGAATTATTCACTCCCGTTGTTCCACCACCATCTAAAGCTTTAAGATCACCTGTTTTGGTGTCATATGCGTATTTTCTACCGTCAGAACTTTGCCATGGGACATATCCCTTAGCATTTGGTTTACCATTTCCAATAACAGATCCATTTGCAGGAGGCTTAACTTTATATTGATCAACCTCTTTCTGCTTAGCATCTCTTCCTTCTGTATCTTCACCCTGACAAGTTTTGAATACACTTGCACCAATAGAGCAGGACAGAGCACCATCACAGAAGAGATCAAGAAACTCACCAATCTTTGCAATCAATCCCTGAATTAATCCAATAGCACCTTTGATACCATTTAAAATACCAGAAATAATTGCGAGACCCTGCTGCAGCAGGCTCATAACTTGAGCCATGATCTTGCCAAGAATGTCTTGGATCAGACAAAGAGCTGTGTCAAGAATCTTCCCAACCATGTCAAGAAGAAGATTCATAATAAAGTTACCAATTTCTCCTAGAATTTGGTCAAACAAACAAGCAATCAGATCTCCAAATGATTTGAGTTGTTTCTTGACTGGTTGTAGAATATCTGGATTTGGAATCTTGATCTTGTCCATCTGCTTTCGGATGAACTTCTGAACCTCCCTTAAGACCCATCCTTTGATTCCACCCAAAAGACCACTCATTCCATTTTGGATTCTATTAGCGGTCTTCTGAATCTTACCAACAAAATCTTCTACCTTTCCTGTATTTTTGTTGATAAATTCCCCGATCGGGTTCTTCTCAATATTCCTAGCAAATGCAAACAATTCATTCAGTGGAGTGCCGATCTTTGTCTCTGCCTCCGATCCACATTTGCCATTTGCAATATTGACAACATAGCACTTACGCTTATCTGCTGCTTTCTGGCTGTCAGTTTGCTGTTTACCTTTACCTCTCTTTTCCTGCGATCCTGCAGTTCCAGTTCCACCTCCTCCGCCACCGCCAAATGGGACGACTGGTAATGATATTGGACCAGCACCTCCTGTAGTTGTAGATCCAGTTCCACCAGGCAGGGATCCAGAATCTCCATGCTTTTTCTTATCATAGTTTGGAGAAACAATAGGTTTGAATCCTTCTTCTGCAGATTCTTGACCGTAGGTTCCTAAGTGGTTATCACCGATTGTTCCTAAGACAATAGGAATTTGAGCCGCGGCTCCATCCATAAAGAATCCAACTACCCAAGCACCTTTCTCCAATTGGTGAACACTACCAATACCATTTGTCTGAGGAGAAGTTGCAGGCATCATAACAGATGCCCAGGGAAGATCATCAGTCTTTAAAGTTTTCTTGCTTTTAGTATGGTATCCAAGAATTCTGACTTGAACTTTACCAGTTTCATCCTTATTCTTTCCAGATCCGTTGTTTTCAACCTGACCCATCCACCAGTTGAAACCATCTTTACCGATAAAGTTAGCTGTCGCTTCTAAAAGTGCCATCTTTAACCAAAAATACCTTTAAGTACGTTCTTCTTCCCGTCTTCAGTGAGGTTACCAAGACTATCACTATATAGGGTTAATTTTGTAATCATAGATCCAGTTGATGTTCTCCATTCTCTTTCTACTTTTCCGATCAAATATTTTCCACTGTCTTGAACATTAAGTTGTTTTGTTTTACCGAAGTAGCTTGCAAGCAAAACAACATCTCCAATCTCTGCATCCATTCTACCATAGTATTCAAGTTCAACTTTCTTGTTGAACAGCATTTTTCCTCTAAATGCAGATTGGAAAGCAACTCTATTTGCATCTTTGGTATATGAACCTTCCAAGAACAGAGTGCTGTCCAGAACTTTTGACATGATGCGTGTTGGAGCAGCAACAGCACTGTAATAATCTGGAAGTTCCGACTCATTCAATTTAGGAATGTCCTTATAAACCTCCAGAGCTTTGTAAGATTGATCGACTACCTTTCTAGATCCAACATCGTAAGTAATCAATCGAGCAGCATAACTTCCATAGTTGATTCCCTGCAATACATCACTAGTTTGTGTTGCATTTATCTTATCAACTTGAATTAAACTTCTATCTTCTTTAAGTTCATCCTCTCCAAAACTACCACCGACAACTACTCTGAATTTCGCTTCTTGCTTAACTAAGCTATCGATTGCTTTCCAGTTGTATCCAGTCTGATTCTCATAGAATAAAAACCCAGCAGTAGCAGATGTACCACTCTTCTTTGTGTAAATTGACTTATCAGACATGAATTGTATGATAGTAAATGGATTCCAGAAATTAGTGATAAAACTGAGTCTATTACTTGCTTTATCAGCATTTAAAGGATATTGACTTTGTAGTATATCCCTTATCAAATACTCTACAACTTCTGTTGGAGTTTTGTTTTTGATTGGTACAGATAATTTGGCAGCTGTATTATTGATAAAATCTGGACTAACAAGATGCAAAGTTGCTTTTGATTTAGATCCATCAATAATCATCTTATCAGTAACACAGTAAACAACCATGTTAAGTTCGATAAAATTTGCGTCCTTTGTATTTTGATTGTCAAAGAACTTAAGTTGTACTGGTTCAAATCCAAAAATTTTCGACAGCACACCAGTCTCTGTATCAGTGAGTTCTACAGATACCCTAAGATTTGATGATTGAATATCTTCGAAGTAGTTCAATCGCAACAAGTGACTATCACCAAAGGACTTCTTTTCCCCCTCGATTGTGATATTCAAATAACCTAGTTTAAAATTAGACTTACTCATGCGAATTGACTTGTCCTAGCGTAAACATCAAAAAATGGACTGACAGATAATTCAACTTCGGCATCTGATTCAGTATCATAGGATGGAGAAGAAGTTGCTGCACTTGGAGACGATATTTGTGTTGCCTGAGCAAAAGATTGGACTTCGAATTTTGTTTTCTCTTCTTGGCTAGCGATAATATCCATTTCCAATTGATTAGTAAGATCGAGCAAATCTGGATTTCTATCAGCTATACTAGAGACATTCTCTGTAAAAGATGGATTATTATATAGAGAAACAATCTTAGATATAAACTCTGGAGCATTTGTTCCAAATGAATTGGAACTCATATTTTGAAGCCCGAATCCAAGAGAAGTATTAAAAGATGAAGACTTCATCATGTCTCCACCAAATGACATCGATGGATTGAAAGTAAAGCTCGACTTTAAGGAATCTGGTGCTCTGGATACTTCAGATAGTATTCCACCTCCAGTACCACTTATTACTCCACCATTTCCAAAAACATTTTGAAAAGAACCAGGTCCATATTGTCTTGTAGAGGGGGGTTGTCCAGTATTACTAGTAGCTGATTGTGCCATGGATCCTGGAGTTCCAGTCAATTGTTGACCATTAGCTCCAGTTACTAGTGGTGCGGCGGGGGATCCAGCAGGACTTGCCGTACCAGAAGTAGTTTGATTATTGTTTGTATTTGTTGTAGTCTGGTTACCACCCCTTAGAGATAATTGAGATGATGAAGATGGGGCATTCTGTAATTGTGGTTTTGGAAGACCGAATACATTAGAGAGATAATTGATATTTTGAGATACTGCGTCTTGTTGCTCTTTAGTATGAATTGGTAATGATGACATCAAGTCCATCAATCCAGAGGCAACAGATCTAAGTGGCAAAGCAACTGCACTTGCAAGAGCTTTCTTCAGAGATCCATCAATATCTAATGATTCATCGAGTTTTTCTGAGATGTTTTTACTATAATCAGTAAATCCTGCTTCCTTTAAAGATTCTACCTGACTTCCACCTGGAGCTGCTCCTGCAGGAGCTGCAGACACAGATGGAACTGGTGGCATTAATGCTGACGTTCCACTAATTAATCCACCAGTTGCTTGTCTAGTAGTTGGAGGATTGGATCCACCACCTCCACCTCCTGAAGGAGTTGATCCACCACCTCTAGCTCTATTGATTGCATTATCAATCCACCTTTGCCAGTTCTTCTCCTCATCTGCTGATCTAACTTTCTTATCTTTAGCATCTCTAGCAGCTCTTTCTGCTGCTCCCATTATACCAGGAGTTATGGGATCAAGATCAACATCTCTAAGATCTCCTGGATTTAAGAAGTTGCTAAACCTCTTAAACGTAGATGCTTCTTGATAAACATCAGTTTGATCTAAGTTTACGTTAGATACAGTTGTCCTATCATCTCTACGATCTGCTTCTGCAATATCCTGCAGTCTCTCAGCAAGCAAAAAGTCTTTGTAGATATCATCACCAAAATAAAAATTGATAAGGGCATTCCTATCTTCAACCAACTTTTTAACGTTGGATAAAGTTTCATTTACATCAGCAATAGTCGGAAATGCAATCTCTGCCATTTACTTTTTCTTTGATCCTTTATTAAATGGACTTATCACAACTGATCCACCACCACGAAGATTTCTTCTTCTAACTGGCATAGGAACAACTTGAGAACTCCCTCTAACTGGTACAGGGACAACTACACTTCTATTTAACCTACTTCTTTGAAGGTTTCTTTCTTGTCTGCCACCGCCAGGTCTATAAACTGGTTTTTGAGTTTTGCCCATATCATATGCAACCTGAGCTCCAAGACCAACCCACCCGAACGGACCAGGAATTGCAGATATAGCACCTAAAGCTGCTCCGCCATAATCACCCTTTCTAATTCTATCTTGAACGTCGTATACTGCAGCAGCAATTCCAAGAAAAGGAATTGCTCTACCAAACTTAGCGAGAATGGGACTAGTCTTAGAACTAATTTTAGCTAACTTTTTAAGAGCTTCAACATCTGCCGCCTTTGATAAATCATATACAATTTTTCTACCCTGAGCAGCAGATTGACTGAACAATCTCTGAACATCACTGGTCCTAACAAACTGTTCGATACCCTTGGTAGGATCAAATCCCCTACTAATTCTACTTCCAAAGAAGTTTTTAAGTCCTCTTGCTCCCTGAGCGCGAGGAAGAACAATTACTGTTCCATTCTTACCAGCATACTTTATCGATGTCATCAGATCTGGTGTAAAATATTGACCAGCGTAGTTTGCACCTGCCAGTTTTTTAAATATATCTGGTTTCCATTTTTGCCAGAAAAGTTTTGTGATTTGTTGATCTGCAAAATCAGCTAACTTTCTTCCCTTGAAGATTCTTCCAAAGATAGTCTTTGGATTCGATGGTCCAGATCCAGTAAAATCAGCACTAAATTCAACACCCTCACCGAGACCTTTGAACATAAGATCTGTCTTAAATCTCAATTCATCAGTCACAGACATCAAGAATCTAGCCATTAATCCAGGCAGATTGAATGATCCTGTTTTACTTTGTTCCTCCCAGTATTGTCTAGTAGATTCTCTTTCTGACTCTGGTATTAAACCACTATTCAATATCATTTGCTGATACTGAGAATTGGACATAGATATAAATTCAGTCAATCCCCCTTGACCACTACCAGGTCCACCAGTTCCGACATATGGAACCAGAGATCTCCACCTTGGATAAGGGGAAGTTGTGTTAGGACTCAGAAAATCTAAACTGGTGTGAGGACCAGTCAAACTACCAACTTCAGATCTCGGATGAGATCTTGTTCCCATCAATCCAAGAACCTGACCTCTTTGTACTGTGTCTCCAGGTCTTACATATTTGTTTACTTCAGAACTTGGAAAGTGAGCATAAAGTTGATCAAATTGCTCATTTGGATATTGTGGGTGAGAACCTCTAATTATGACATAGTTACCATAACCAGATCCCATTTCACGATCACCACCAACTCTATTTGGATTATATTGATACCCCCATTCAATAACTCTACCTGGGAATACGACTAAGTTATAATGTCCATCTGGAGTAAAGTCTACACCAGGTTCACCAGTAGCATCAATTCTAACCCCACCAGGAATGTTTAATGGTGCAAATTGTGGTGCCTCTTGAGGTTGTTCAGATGCTTCTCCAGCTGAACCAGGTCTTCTTTTAATTTCTTTGTGGGATGCTACTTGTTGTAATTTTTGCTGGAATCCCTCAACATTAAAAACTTCCATACTTCCAGCAGCTCTTCCAACTCCCTCTGGTTGGGATATTCTATCCATTCCAAAGGTTCTTGCGAGTTGTGTAATATCATTCAAAACTCTAGAGGAAGATCTTCCATGTGGTAAAGCATAAGCAACAGAATAAGTTGCTCCAAGCAATACAGATCCGATCTCTCGATAAATTGATCGAGTGATCTCTGGCATCTGACTCACTCTAGCAACAAGCTCATCTCCTTTTCTACTTGCACGTTCACCGATTAATGCCCTTCCTGGTCCACTTGGAACACCACCTTTTGCATTTAAGGTTACACCATATTTCCTGTCAGTTTCCTCAATCTGTTTCTCTAATTCTCTAAGAGATTTTGCTTCAGTGGTGTTGATTGGCGATCCATCTGCATTTAAATCTGCTGTTAAATTTATAGTCTGTCCAGGTATGGTTAAAGGTATTTCTTCCTCTTTAAGTTCTCCCAGTGCTTTCAAAATAATAGCCGCTGGAACAAATGGAGCGCCAGTCAACTGAAGAACAGGATATATAAGTTTTTCGTCCTTTGCCTCTAATCTCAGTTCATTTAAACGTTTTTTATACTCTGCCTTATCTTTAGTTTTAAGATCTAAAAGTTGGTTAGCTCTTTCTTCTGCTTTTTTGTTCTCAAATTCTTGTAAAGCCTGACCCCCAAGGATAGCAGCCAATCCAATTTTGTTTCCAGTTGGTAAACCAGATCTAATATTGACTGTTGGTTTTGTTGTAGCAGTTCTTGGAGAACGGACAATCTTATTTGCAGGAACCTGAGGTGGTTTTGGAACAAATGGTTGCTTCGGACGAATCGTAGGTGGTTGTTGCCCTGGTGGTTTTACTTGTGGGGCAGTTGCTGGAACCTGAGCAGCCTTTGGAGTCTGTTTAGTTTTTGGTGCTCCACTCAAAGCAAGAGGAACATTAACTGGAGTCTGAGCTGGTTGTGCAACCTGCTCCTGTGCCTCTGCTTGACGAACTGGTTGATTTACTCTTACTGGAGTTTTAGTTCTTCCCCTTTGATTTCTTCTAGGTCTAAGATCAACTTTTACTTCTGCCTCTTCCTTTGGAACAGGTATCTTTCCAATTACAATTCTGTTATGAACGTATTTCTTACCAAGGAAGAATTTTGGTCTAGTTCTTAAGTAATCAAAATACTTAAGTTCAGTCTTTAAATACCCCTCCATCGACTTTGCGAAGTTATCGCAAGTCTCTTCAAGAGTTTGTAGATCAATAGCGTACTTCTTATCCATATTACGTTATTGCAAACCCCTCTGATGAATTGCGTACACCCCTACCAAATGGATCAAAATAATCGAAGTCATCTTCTTCTTTAGAATTTGACATCGGCACATAAGTTACAGATCCAGGTATATAAACTGGAGCATAAGCGACAGTAACATTTTCTTCTGGTCTTTTTGAGGGAGTAAGAGATCTTGATTGCTCGTTTCCTCTCAGATCCATAGTTTTATCCCACCCAGGGGTACTCGTTTGTTTCATCGTTTCTCTGAGTGTATCATAATATTGTTGCTGTTTTATAGATGTATCAACTGCACTTTCAACGATACCTCTATACTGAGATCCACCTGGCATATTGACCACATCTCTAGCATTTTGAATAGCTTGGTTCAATCTTGGATTAGAAGATCTCTGAGCATCTCCTTGTGGAGATACAGTTTTTGTTGCTTGTGCATCAAATTGCCCTTGTGGACCTTGATACCATCTAGATGTTGGTATTAATTTTCTAGCACTTCTTTGGTTGAATCTATTGATATCTTCTTGAGTATATGTCTTCTTCGTCTCTCCAATATCAATTCCTAATAGTTTTTGTTTGACTGTTCCTTGTCCAACAAATTCAGTTCCTCTAGGAGCTATGACATTACCAGTATTAGGTAAGAATCTAGAAAGCATTTCCAGCCATCCACCACCTTGCCCTGGTGGACGAGCAGCTGCTACAAGATTACTAAAGCTTGGTGGTATTCCTGCTGGTCCTGGATTTGTTCTTCCGTATGAGATAGAACCTGGACCAACATACCATCCAAATAAATGCCCATGTCTAGTTCTATCTGCTATTCCCCCAGGATAAATGTTTGCTGCAGAAGGAACGGCAAAGTCAGTTCTTCCTCCAACAAAGTTAGCAGCATCTGCCTGCAACTGAGGATTTGTAATATTTGCTGCTGCTTCATCGACATATTGTGTCGCTGTAGCAATTCCCTTTCCTTTATGAGATGCCACAGCAGCAATAGCAGTATCCCTATCTCCAATAGCTCTCCACAAATTCTGATCAGATTCTCTGACTGGTTGAAACTGCCCTGGAGATAAAACAGCTTCTTTTATAGTTTTGACACTATACACTCCAGATGCAACTCTGTTATACACAACCTGCGCTACGTCTGCTTCTCCTTGAGGAGTTACTCCTTCCAAAGATGCAATAGCTGCTAAGGTCCAAAAGTCTGCACTATCACCCTGTATAACTGGACCTGGGGGAGGAGTTGGTTGTTGTAAAAATGGCAGGGGTATGTTTAACGTCTCAATAAAATTAGCAATACCCAATTGAGATTTATCGAGTTTTGCCAACATTCCAGCTCCCCCTGGAATTGGACTAGGCATTTTGGTTGAACCAAACGTTCTTCTCAACGACTGGAATCCAAGAAGAACAGATGCAGTTGATTCTCCAGCTGGCAAATACTCAAGAAGAGAGTCCGTTACACCAACCATCAAAGATCCAACCATGCCAAAAGAATCTTTGATAATATCACCGATTTGTGGTGCTGGAATAATTATTGTTGGTTCACCAGATGGATTAATTCTGGTCAGAACTGGTTTTTTAACAAATCCACCTTCAGGATAAGAAACTAAAGTTCCTGGTGTCGTTCCACCTTTTGCATATGCATATTTTCTTACAAATAAAATAGAGAATGCAAAACCTAAATCATCTAAAACTGAAACAGTCGTCTCGGCACCTTGCTGCAATCCTGCAGCAAATTGCTGCAATCCTGCAGCAAATCCTGGTTCCAAGTCTCGTAACCTAGGAATAGGAATCTGCGGAGGAAAAGAAGGTCCCTGTTGTGGTTGTGGAGCTGGTGCAGGAGCAGGTGCGGGAGCAGGAGCGGGTGCTGGAACTGGTGCAGTGACTGGTTGCTGCTGTGGTTGCTTCTGTCTACCTCTACCTCTTCTAAATGAAGGAATTCCACCAGAAGGTTCCTCTGCTACTTCTACCTCTGGAAGTGTTGGGGTAACATTAATGAACTTCTCAACAAACGCAGTTACGAAGTAAAACCTCTGTCTTGATCTGAGATATTCAATATATTTCTGTTCTTTCAATAAAAAATTGTCCAACGCCGCAGCGAAACTATCAGCACTTGCTGTCAGTAATGCTACATCGATTGGACTCTTTGGCATTTTATCTACGATTTCTTTGCCTTTCTTGTTCTACACGCTCTCTTTCCTCTTGCAGGAAAGCAGCTAGTAAGTTGATATAGACATCCCTTTCCCAAGGAATCATATTTTCAATATCAGTCAAGCTATATTTATGGTGCTGTACTAAAGCGAAGTTGGTCTTATAAAATGCCATAAGACTCTCATGGAAAAGGGCTATGCGAAAAAATTTGCAAGACCTTCGATAACAATTTCACTCTCAACTCTGGTATTTGGATTTCTAACTTTAAGAACATGCTTCAGAGTTGGCATCGTATTGAAAAATTCCTGAATCATTTCAAATTGCTTATTGGTCAATTTTTCCACCCATTCTTTTGCTTCATCAAAAGAAAACTCACCATAATCATCCTCACCAACAAATACCTTGCTGATGCAACTAGCAACCAGATCATATGGATCTGGAGCCTCTGATGTAAAGTTGACTTTAGCAAAATACTCAAGGTTTGGATACTTCATAACCAAAAGAGTATTGTCATCAAGCTTAATTTCCTTCTTGTGTTCTTTAGGGAAATGAACGTTGATGTCATTTACTTGGAACGTAACCTCAATCTCCGTTTCTTGATCGTCTGGGCAGGTTACACGCATCGTAATTTCTTCTTGAATTGATCTTGCTCTCATGTTCAAGAAGATGTATTCAACATCGAACAGAGAAAGATCATCAATTTTGAAGTTTGGTGTTACGATGCAATTCTCAAAGATTTGAATGATTGCATCTAGAATTTCTTGTTCTTCTCCAGTTTCAAGTGCAATCAGAAGAAGTTTTTGCTCTTTAACAAGAAATGGGCGATACTTAATTTTCTTTTTTGTCGAAGGCACCACCAATTCGTAAATTGGTGTTGAAATAGATGGTAATGGCATAATGACTTATGGTATAAATGGTTTGGACACTTCGTAGTAGATACCTACAGTAACTTTTACTAGACCGTTTGCACTCGCACTAGAAAGAGGAATGGATGACATAGAAAAGGGATAAGCATTTTGTAAGGTTACCGCATATGGTGTCCAATAATTTTTAGTTTTTGCTTTACCCGTTGGTCCAGTTTTCTCCATTTTATATATGGATAAAGTTTGAGCTATATCATTATAGAAACGAACTGGATTTGTTTGAATTTGTCTATTTAATGCTTGATCTTTGGTATATGGAGAGTCGGTCGAATAACCAGAAATGAAATCCATCCAACCTCTAAAAAATCTATATGGAGTGGAAGTTGTATCACAATAAAATGATACGTCAAATTCATTAAAAATTTTGGCGGATGGAACTTTGATGTTTTTACCTTTATGATATGAACGAATATCTTGGGTGGTAAAAGTCAATCCTGGTATCTGAATTTCATTACATAAAAAATCCCAGTTTGATGAGGTATTCCAGTCAGATCGTTGTATTCCAAATCCTTCCAAATATGTTGCAAGATCACCCGTAATCGCACAATTAAAATTGTAAAGAGTGGCATTAGATGGACCACCCTTTTCTTTGACAATTGAAGATATAAATTGAGAAACAGTTCTGAGTGACGTATAAGCTGCCATAAATACCCATTATGGGGTGAATCCTATTTATTTATGGCGTCATATAAAGGGAAGTACAGACCTACTCACTACAGGAAATACAAAGGAGATCCGACTAACATTATATACCGATCTCTTTGGGAACGCAAGTTCATGTATTACTGCGATCACAACGAAAATGTGATCGAATGGTCTAGTGAAGAATATGTCATTCCATATAAATCGCCAATTGACGGTCGATGGCATCGTTATTTCCCTGATTTTTACATGAAAGTAAAACAAACAGATGGAAGTACCGAAACATACTTAGTTGAGGTGAAACCAAAGGCTCAAGTCGATGGTCCGCAACCTCAAAAGAAAGTTACCAAGAGATACATAACGGAGGTAGCGAATTATGCCATCAACCAAGCAAAGTGGAAAGCAGCAGAAGAATTCTGCAGGGACAGGCTTTGGAAGTTCAAAATCATCACAGAAGTCGAACTCAAAGTTTGATAATCTCATCAAAGAATATAAAGGCAAGAAGATATCAAATAGCGAACTGAGATATGAGGTCTTCTTGATATTAGACGAGGCTGGGGTAGGAAAAGGAAGTACTGTAAAGGAAGATAATTTTTACTTCTTTGAGTATGATCCAAAATGGAGGTCTGTACTAAAAGAGTGGGATCAATATCCTCTTATAAAGGTGGTAGAACGAAAAGGAAACATCTTGGGAGCAAACTTGCATTATGTTTCTCCAAAGCAGAGGTTATCGATTCTAAATAATAAAAATAGAGCTTTACCTAAAGAAACTCTACATTATTACATTCCTAGAAATAGGGAAACGAATTTTTATGAGTTGACCGAAGCAGATGCAATCATTTTGAGCCAATTACCCTTAGACAAATTTCACAGGAATAGATAATGGCAAATTATTCATATCCAAATGGAGTTTCCAAAATACCTTATGCTTCGTATTTGCAGATTAAAAGGTATGAGTACAATTCTGGACTAGCTAACGCTGAGAATGCATCTAAACTTGGAACTCAAGGTAGAATAAAAAATTTTAATAGTGTTGCAGGTGGTTTAGTTGGAGGACCAGCTAGAGCTCTTTATGGGCAAGATGCAGGCAGCACTTCTTTGTCATCTTCTTCAACTATAAATCCAACAGCATCTCAAAGAAGAGCAGCAGGTCTTCCTGTTACAGGCGGCAATCGCAGAGGAGCAGCACCAACCCCCCAAAGCAATATTCCTATTACTGGTCTTACAGAGGAACAGTTTAATAAAATAGTAGAAACTGGTCCTCCAGTAGAAGCCACAAACGCAAATGGTACTAAAAGACCAATAACCCGATGGGAAGAAATTAAACAATTAATAGAGTCTGCATCTAAAACTGAACAACAATCAAAAGGAACAACATTAGATATTGTTTTACCAAATGAGGTTCAGTATAGTTATGGAGCTGAGTGGAATAACACATTTAGACTTGGTACTCTCGCTCTCCTTGCTGGAAATGTTGCTCAAGGTGTTGTACAACTTGCGACAAGTGCGACGTTGGGATCTCTTTTGGGTGCAGCTGGTGCTGCAGCAAATCAAGGTACTGGAGCAGCCCAAACACCCAGACAGCGACTCACTGGTGCAGCTTTAGCTGGAGCTTCTCAAGGAATCAACCCATTTCAAATCAACTCACCACTAGAAGTAACTAGCGGAGCAGGATTAACAAATTTAGTGGGTCTTGCTGGACTTGCCCCTAATGAAAACGCTGTACAGTTTTTTCAGAGGATGGCAAACAGGGAGTTTAGATTTACCTTTGAAATGTTTGCTCCAGATGATACAACTGCTAATGAGATTGAAAAAATTATTAATATATTCTTCAAACAAGGTATGCATCCAGATGATAAGGTTGGATTATTAGGATTTCCAGATGTATATGAAATAAACCCAAAATTTGTATCTGAAAATGGAGTATCTGAAAATCACAAATTACTTCCAAGAACTAAACTTTGTGCTTTGACAAATATGACAGTAAATGCTGCTCCAGCTAACTTCTTCCAAACAACATTTGAAGGATACATTCCAATTGTAACTTGCGAAGTAACTTTCAAAGAAATTACAGCACTCACAAGACAAGATTTAGAGGCAGGTCTGTAAAATGACATTATCTAATTTACCAGACGTACTTTACAATATAAATCCTGGATTTGCAGATACTCGAATTCTTGCAGTCAAGAATCTTTGGCGCAGAGCACAAATTCTCGATAATTACAAAAACGAAATTTCTCTTTTTGACGAATATATTGTAAACAACGGAGAAACCCCAGAAACCATAGCTCAAGAGTATTATTCGAATCCATTCTATAACTGGACAATCTTGATCGCTAATGATATTGTGAATTATCACGATCAGTGGCCAAGATCAAATATTGCACTGAATGAGTATGTTTTCTCAAAATACGAGAACCCTGGAGCAACAAAGCAATATGAGACAACAGAAGTAACAGACGATTCTGGAAATGTTCTTCTTAAAGCTGGACTGGTAGTTCCTTCCACATATACTCTTACATATTCAGATTCTGGTGGATTCCCAGTCACGGTTGCTCCAGTTGTTCCTGTTTCCTTCTACGAATATGAAGATCGTTTGAATGAGGAAAAAGAAAAAATTCAAATCATAAAACCAGACCTAATTGAAGATTTTGTACAAGCGTATCAAAAAATCTTACTACGAGGTGGTGATTTGTCTATTGGACTTTCTTTCTCTGACATCAAGTTATAAAAACCCTAGAGCAAAAAAATACCCCGAAATTTTTTTCGGGGTTTTTTGTAACTAAAAAGTGGATTTTGCCTGGGGAGGGCAGTTTGGGGAATCGTTCCAGTGTCTTACGACCCCCGCAACAATAAAAAGATTAGTAATGAGATAAGTACAGAATATAATAGTCCGTACACCAGCAACGTAGTCTGCTTCTCTGTCATCATTTGTTGCTTTCTCCCCTAACGCTTTAGACCATATTCTCCACATCAATCCTCAGCAGCGAGCTTGGCGAAGTATGAGATGGTATCATCTTCATCCTCAACGGATGCCTCATCTACACGAGAACGACTCTCGAAAGTAGGAAGAGAGGGGCTGAATTCTTCCTCCTCATCTTCAACAGTCTCGCGATCGATGCGAGAAGGTGACACAGTATTGGTCAGCACAGAATCGAGACGCTCTTTCAGCTCTTCGTAGGTCTTGAACTGATCTGGAGCAGTAAAGGAAGTCAGACTATATTCTTGCTTCCAGATTGCTTCCAGCTTGGCATCTTCATAATCACCCAGAGTACCAGCACGATCAAACTCAGACTTGTCGTAGTTCCAATAACCAGCGACCTTCTGAATCTTCAACTTGAAGTCAGCACCCTGCCACAGATCAAAAGGATTGACAGGCTTCTCATCTTCAAATGCAGGCTGCATAGCTTCCATGATCTTATCAAAGATCTTCTTACCATAACGGTACAGGAAGACGCGACCTTCGTTCTCGGGGTGAGCAGAATCCTTCACAACATAAATGTTGCTGTAGTAATTCAGCTTACGCTTCTGCTTACGTGCAACCTCTTTATCAGCGTCGTTGCCGCTGTTCCAGAGGACCCGATTGTAGTCCGACACGGGATCTTTCTTGCCCAAAGTTGTCAAGGAGTTCTCAATATACCAACCACCAGGACCCTGGAAGGCATGACTCCAAACTTGTGCCCAGGGCAGGTCTTCGCCCTCGGGTGCAGGGAGGAAACGGATCACAGCGTAACCGTTACCTGCTTTATCTACCTCAGGCTTCCAAAGGCGATCATCGCTACTACCTTTGGTTTCAGTCTTGTTCAGAGTCTCTGCTTTGGCAAGCAGATCAGTGAAGCTGGATTTTTTGAGGGATGCAAAAGACATGTGTATTCTCCGTATTTTTGGTGTACTTGTCGTATTACTACCCACTAAGGGTAGCATACTATTTAGAAGGTGTCAAGCTGACTCAACATCTTTTTGACATCCTCCTTCAGGGTCTCATAGAATGCTGCATTTACATCTGCAGGATTCATGCCCAGCATTTTAGCAGCATTTCTCATCTGCTCCATGAAATCTTTAGCTTGATCGTCATCGCACAAAGAAATTCTCATGAACATGGTTTGCTGAAGATCAATCAGATCGATCATCTTCTCTAACTGAATTTTCTTTTGTGATGCTGTGAGCAGCAAACCCATCTTGTTGATCTCGATGTAGAGTTCTTGCATTCTTTTTAGTTCTTGCTGAACTACCTCGGATTCAAAAAATTTACTCATAAGAATTCTCTCTGGATGATCTTTTTATATTTAAGAGCATCGATGTGAAGAAAGGGTTCGTATTTCACTACTCTATTTTTTAGAGGTTCCCACACTACCTGATCGTTGATTGTCTTATCGAGATGATCGACATACTTAAAGATCTTTTGGAAGATAGAGAGTGTCTCCAGAGTTATTCTACCACCCAGGTGAGCTTTTATCAAGGGGGGATGGACACTTTCTGTCCTGAACAGGTCGTCAAATTTACTTGAGATCGAGTGAAGGGTGGACACGTCTTGAGAGAACAGATAGGAGAGAGACTGCATCCTTTTTAGATAGTCTGTGTAGTTCTTAGATCCTTCTCTTGCTATCTGACCTACCCACTGACCACCATCCACAATAAGATTAGACACAAAGAAGTCTCGCAGCTCATCTTCTTTAAACTTACGGGACAACTTCACAAAGAAGTATTTGTCCTTTCTGCTATCGAAAGCTTGCTGCGATGCCTTTGCTGAATTTCCGTACTTGAAGTAATCAAATGTTTTAGAAGTGAAGTGTAATTTCAAAGAGAGATACATTTTATAGACTTCAAATCCACTCACAGTGCCAAGAACCCCCTTGATGTTTTTTTCATAAAGTTAAGACGTTGAGCATCATACTTCAACTTCTCTTTCAAAGGTTTAGAAATCAACTTACCTACAGTTTCAACCTCAATACTTTTGTCTTCACAAAATTGTACGATGGCTTCGATGTAGTTTAGGTTTGATTGCTTTACCAATCTTTCAATCTCTAGGGAGAACTTGGCAGCAGTCATGAAGTTTTCTTCAAAGACATCATCAATTCTACCAGTCCCCATGTGCTTCTCTATATACGTCGATGTACTCTTTAAGCTTGCGAGTATACTTAAACTTGTCATAAATTTGAAAGACCTGTGCTTCACCTGTTTCACATGCAATAATAGTTACGAGTTTCTTAACCTTAAGACCCGTCAACTCTTGAAACATTATAGCATAAGCTGCCTCTTGTGCAAAGTAATCTTGAATCCACTCCTCCTTCTTTAACTTAGTTGAAGTTTTGAAGTCGATGATAGCGAGTTCACCATTATGTTCTGCGATACAGTCAACTCTTCCAGCGATGCGAAGCATCTTGGAATACAGCGGTGCCTCTAGGGCATGTATGTTATCTATGTTATCTATATGGGGTTTGATTAGGTGAAATAACCCCATAGACATTACATCGTCCTTGTATCTACTGATATCTTGGTTAGAAAGATACAACTCAGCAAGCTTGTGAGTCTTATTACCACGAGTCGATGCACGCTTGGAGATCTTATTCGCCTCCTCTTCACCGACACGCTGCCGCCACTCCATAATGGACTTCTTTTTACTATGTCCAATTACAGTAGTGACCGAGGGGTAACGTTCACCATCAACGGCATACGTTCTACCACCCTCGGTCGTTTCTGCGGTCAGATCACGAAAATCATGTATGTTGAGATGTTTAAAAGCCAAGATTCATTTTACTAATAAGGTACGATTTGACAAGTCCAGAACGAACGATGTCTTGGACCCCAAATTCGATAGAAGCAAACTCTTCCATCTCAGCAAGGATCTTCATAAAGTCTAGCACACCATTCTTCTCGTTGGTGCGGGTCAGGTCAGTTTGTGCAGCGTCTCCAGCAAAGATTACCTTTGAGTTCACGCCAATACGAGTGATGATCGAGTCGAGCTCGTGGAAGTTAAGGTTCTGAGCTTCATCAATCAGAATGATTGCGTTGTCAATTGTTGTTCCACGAATAAAACTTGTTGACCAGAAAGAAATAGTTTCCTGGGACTTCAGATTTGCATAAAGTGCCTCAAAAGAAGCATCATCTGGCATCTCAAACATATACTTGACCATATTCTTATAAGGAATTTGGTACAAGTTACTCTTGTCTTCATGATCACCTGGAAGGAATCCAATCTCTCTGGTTGGTACAAGCGAACGAACAATATACAGCTTGTCGTAAGGAGTTTTCTCGTCAAGGATTTCCTTGAGAGCAAGGTAAATTGCTACGAAAGATTTACCAGTTCCAGCGCAACCATAAAGAAAAAGATTCTTGCCCTTATCATACTCCTCAAACACCTTCTCTTGAGTCGGTGTCATCGGTTTGATTTTTAGTAGGTGTTCAGTACCAATAGGTTTTCTTCTCATTTGTCTAGCGGTCAGACCGACCATAGATGGTTGCTTTTTGGATTTTACGGGCATAGGTTTAGATGCTATCGAACTTTGCGTAAGGATGATGTTTCTTCACGTTATTCAGACGGTCTTTAAACCCCTGAGGCAGCTTGTTCTGCCAATCACCAGTGCCACTGATGGCAGATCCAACACCTGCCATCCAGTCTTTATCCCAATCGGGATTATCTTTTCTCCACTGCTCGTAAGCAGCGAGACTCATGTCAAGTTCTTTTGTCTCACCAGTTATTAAATTTTTCACAGGATAAATTGCCATCAATCAATTCTCAACGAAGGTTGAATACTTTCACATCCACAATCATCATTAGGACACCTCCAATCCAGTGCCTTTGCAACGGTTGGAAACTTACAAATAAAGATCCACTTACATTCTTCGGCAATATCCATATGTTCTTTCTGAGTTCCGTTTGCGGTTCTTAGATTTATATAGTGAATCCAACTGCGACAAGAACCAGACATGTAGATGCGAGTGGGAGTAGCTAGAGGGAGAACAAACCTTGCACACTCCTTAGCAACACCCTCAGACAACAACTGATTATATAAGTCCATGCCCTCAGCAAAATACTGAGCGATCCTCCCTTGTAGAAAAGCCCTAGTCTCGGTACTGAGATCGTCAATTGAGTTCTGCCTGTTCTTGAGATCCTGCCGCCGCAGATCTGGAACGGGAATTTTATTATCCAGTAAGTTAGCGTCCGCATAACGTTGTGAAAACTCTTGGAACGTAAACGAACGATGGCGAAGAATTTGAGCTGCGATGCCACGAGTTGTTTCAATTTCCAGAGTCATAAAAGATTGTTCAAACACCGACCAGTGCTGATGTTGAACACAGTATTTTAGAAGTCCTTCAAAGGAAGGATTGTCTTGATTGTTTGGGTTAGAGACTCTAGCGATGTACGCCATGTTCTCTTCTGGGTTGGGAGTTGCTTGTACAAATTTAACTTGCATCAGTTTGTTTCACTAGGGTTACCAAATCCAACTCTGCTCTTCCACTTTCTCCATTTCTTAATGGCAAGTTGACGGCGAACATAATCGAGTTGCTTACGCATGTAGAGGATTTCCTCTGTAGTATACATCTCTGGATGATCAAGTGCTTTTTGGATTAAAGCTTTTTGTTCTTTAAGACGCATCTTGACCTCCAGTATAGGCAAGAACTATTTATTTGTGTGCTCATAGAGCATGTCAAATAGTTCATCCGCTAAACTGTCCAGATCTTCTGGAGCTTTCCACTCTGAAGATGGTGAAAAATCATTTGGCTTTGCCTTAAAAAGATTGTTCACCTCTTCAGTAATCTCTTTCTTTAAATTAACCTCTGTTTCCCCATTCGATTTGGGGGAAGGCTTCTGCGACGACATTTTGAGTGACTCTGTATTTGTCTTGGAGTTTTCTGTTGCACGCAGAGACAAAAAGTTCTGCTTCATCTTTATGAAGTCCTTCTAACAATTGAATAAAGAGCTGCTCTCTTTTCAGAGATGAAAGACTACCATCACCACCCTTAAAGAAGCGATAGAAGTTACGATATTCATGATCCAAACGAGTATGCTCCGTGCCAGATGGAGCTTCGTTAGGTGTATAAGGTACATCACCCTCGGGCATAAGGCACTGAAGAGATTCATCAAAGTTGATGATCAGCACTGCCCGAAGAGCTGGGTTGTTGTACTCTCTAAGGAGATCGATTTTTTCAGTTTTGGTTTTAGCGGAGGATACCTTTTGGAGGATTTCACTCACTAAAGCATCAGCAGGTAATTTTCTAGGAGCCATATCAAATCAAGATTTTATATTAGTATATCAGTCTTCCTCGTCTTCGTCAAGGAATTCATCTTCGTCTACGAAACGAACTGCCAACAGTTCTTCATTTATATAGTGACCATTATCATCGTAAAACTCTGGATGAACAGATGTCTTTGCATAAATGGCAGAATCAACAGTCTCTTTGTAGATCCAACCAACGATGCCGCCGATTGCTAAGAATGCAATCATACTTACGGACGAAAAGAAAAGAATAACGCTAGTGTCCATTTTACTTCCTGCGGTGTATGTCTATCTTAACATGTACCGTCCAATTTAAAAAGTGGAAAGTACGATTCAACCAACTCGGTTCCTCTACCCTCCTGCTTTTCGGAAGCATGACTTCTATGCCTTTATTTATTGACAGTTCGTCTTCTTTTTCTCGTACCCTTATCAATCTCATACTTCCAGGCATCCTCTAAAATAGAATACAGATAATCTCTTGCTTTTCTTGCTTCTGGTTTTGTGTACCCAGCATATGCTTCACGAATAAATGAATTGCCACCTTCAATAAAAAGATCAAGATCTTCTACAGTCTGAGATAGATTAGCTGCAGCTGAACTGTTAATGAATGAAGTTATTTCGTGTTTTTTAAAATTGTTATTGGTCAGATACTCGTACATCTTGAATGTATATTTCTGACGAAACATACAATCGTCAACTACTTTCTCGACCATTTCGAGGAGTGTGTCTACTGGTTCCATCAGATAACGTTGTTTTCTTTTAGGTAAGCGATTGCATCTGTGCATCCACCAAGTCTCAGATCACCCATGATAACTTGAGGGAAGGTAGCCGACTCACCAAACTCAGCATAGAATTGTTTACGAGAAAAGTCAACGTCCAATTCGTATACTGTATGATTCAGTTCTGCTAACTCCATAACAGTTTTAATTTTATCACAGTATGGACAACCAGCCTTTGAATAGATTGTAAAGATCATAAAACTAAAGCAACCAGAATAATTTATACAAAAACCCTACGCTAAAAAAATTGCCAGAAAATTTTTTTCGACTTTTTTGAAAACAAAAGGGGGAATTTCTTCCCCCCACTCTAACAGTATTCTATTGTGCTGTCAATCAGAAGGAATACTTCACACCTGCTTTCACATTACTGGTCAGTTTATCACCAGTCAGGAAGTAGTATTCACCATAGACGCTAACACGCTCTGCAGCAGCAACGGTAGCACCAACCTTACCAGACACCTTAGTTTTTGCACTACCACCATCGGGAGTGAGCAGAGCAGGACCAACTTGAGCATAACCACTAACGGTATCGCTCAAAGCAAAATCATAACCAACGTGTGCTTCGGTGACTG
>Ga0194130_10000969_pt1 | contig 49427 bp, 58 predicted proteins | sample TA2KigsurfametaG_FD_160084 | JGI IMG/M metagenome (GOLD analysis project Ga0194130, IMG submission 160084) | Freshwater microbial communities from Lake Tanganyika, Tanzania - TA2015050 Kigoma 12 surface | ecosystem: Environmental > Aquatic > Freshwater > Lake | place: Tanzania: Lake Tanganyika...
GATAGAAGTTTACCGCAGCACAAACAACAATTGATTTAATCTTATGGAATTTATTGCCTTTTTGATTGTTGGATATGTGGAGACCAGTCCATATCAATGCCGACTTGAATATCTTCGTTACAACGATATACACTCGCTAGTAATCCCGTGCCACGAGAATGGAACACTCCAGAGAGGGAGTGTTGGAATGATTCCATCCATAAAATACTTAAAGCCATAGATCATCACACTCGTTTTTATATGAAGACGGGTGATCCTTGGCATGAGGAACAGGCACAAATACTTAGAAAATACGTTAAAGATTTAAAAATTTGGATACATAAACAAGAAGGATGGTGGAATGAATGAATCAAAATGAACTTTACTTAGGTAATCCTAAATTAAAAAGGGCTAATGTACCTATTGAATTTACCCAAGAACAAGTAAGTGAATATATTAAATGCAAATCAGATCCTGTTTATTTTGCAAAAAATTATATTCAAATCGTATCTCTTGATGCGGGTTTAATTCCTTTTGATATGTATCCTTTTCAGGAAAAATTAATTATTAATTTTCATAATAATAGATTCAATATCTGTAAAATGCCTAGACAGACAGGCAAATCTACAACAGTTATTTCATATCTATTGCATTATGCATTATTCAACGATTCCGTAAACATTGGCATACTTGCAAACAAAGCTGCAACTGCTAGAGAACTATTAGGTAGATTGCAACTTGCATATGAGAATCTTCCCATGTGGTTACAACAAGGAGTTCTAGTTTGGAATAGGGGATCAGTAGAATTAGAGAATGGATCTAAGATCCTTGCAGCATCTACATCTGCTTCTGCTGTCCGAGGAATGTCATTCAACATTATCTTTTTGGACGAATTCGCATTCATTCCAAACCACATTGCAGATGAATTCTTTTCATCTGTTTATCCTACTATCTCATCTGGTAGTTCTACAAAAGTTATTATTGTTTCTACCCCTAAGGGGATGAATCACTTCCATAAAATTTGGCATAATGCTGAAAGAAAGAGAAATGAATATATACCGACAGAAGTTCATTGGTCTGAAGTTCCTGGTAGGGATGCAAAGTGGAAAGAACAAACTATTGCAAACACTTCAGCGCAACAGTTTCAGCAAGAATTTGAATGTGACTTTCTTGGATCATCAGATACTTTAATATCTTCATCTAAACTTAAAATACTTGTATATGATGATCCAATTTCAAGAACAAATAATGGATTGGATGTTTATGAAAATCCAGAAAAACAACACGATTATATCTTAACGGTTGATGTATCTCGTGGAACCAACAATGATTACTCTGCATTTACTGTAATAGACATCACAACCGTACCATATAAAGTAGTAGCAAAATACAAGAACAACGAAATCAAACCTATGTTGTTTCCAAGTATTGTATACGATGTTGCAAAAGCATACAATAAAGCATATTGTTTAATTGAGATCAATGATATTGGCGATCAGGTTGCCAACATCTTACACTTTGATCTTGAATATGACAATATTTTAATGTGTGCAATGAGGGGACGTGCTGGACAAATTGTAGGTTCTGGATTCAGTGGAAAGAAATCAATGTTAGGTGTTCGTATGACCTCTGCTGTTAAAAAAGTTGGATGTTCAAACTTAAAGGCGATGATTGAGGAAGATAAACTCATCCTCAATGACTACGATATTATAAGTGAATTGACCACATTTGTTCAGCGTAACAGTTCATTTGAAGCTGAAGACGGTTGTAATGATGACTTATCTATGTGTCTTGTTATCTTTTCATGGTTAGCGACACAACCATACTTTAAAGAAATGACTGATAATGATGTTCGCAAAAGAATTTATGAAGAACAGAAAAATCAGATAGATCAAGATATGGCTCCATTTGGATTTGTTTCTGATGGATTAGAAGATAATAGTTTTGTTGATATGGATGGAGATAGATGGCATGTAGATGAATATGGAACAAGAGCATATATGTGGGAGTGGCGGTAATGGATGTAGAAGAATCTTTTGCTACAGAACATTTACTTCTGACAGAAAGAAAATGTAGATCCTGTGGGGAAGTGAAAGATTTAATGGATTCATTTTATAAAATTAGAAAACATAGATATGATTTACTATCATCATATTCATATGAATGCAAAAATTGTACGGTAAAGAGAATACAAAATAGTAGAAAGGGAAAATCTTTATCAACTAAATGGGAATATCCTGACTGGTAAAATGTTCATGCAACGTTTCCCCAATGAAAGAAAGCAAAAATATAAATAATTTGTAGAGATACACTCAATATCTTAAGGAGAAACATATGGCAGCACCACAATTTTCGCCTGGAGTGGTTATCAGAGAGGTAGACTTAACAACTACTTCTAATCCAACTCTAGACAACGTGGGAGTAGTTGTTGGGCCTTTCTCAAAAGGACCAGTCAATTTTCCCGTAACAATTACCGATGAAAGACAACTTGTTGAAATTTTCGGTAAACCAAATTCACAAAATTATGAATACTGGTATACTGCAGCTAACTTCCTACAATACGGTGGTGTTTTAAGAGTAATCAGAATCGATTCTGAACTCATTACTAATGCTACTAATGTTGTTGGTGATGGAGCTGCAGCAACCGCAACTGTTGCAGCGGGTTCTATTTCAGAAATTACTGTAACAGATGGTGGAATTGGATACTCAAACGCAATCGCAATCGTTAAAGGCGGCGGTGGCTCTGGAGCTATTCTAAAAGTTACAATCGAAGAAGGAGAAGTTTCATCTATTGATGTAATTGCTGGTGGGGATGGTTATGTCCCAACTCCAGAGAATCCAGTAACAGTTACAATTAAAGGTCTAGGACCAAAGATCAGAAACATGGATGATTATGAAACAAACATTGAGGGTTCAGCGAATCTATTTAATTGGGTAGCTAGAGATCCTGGCGAACTCAATAACTCAATTAGAGTTTATGTAACTGATGCTGGTGCAGATCAACTTCTACACCTAAGTCAGCCAACAAGCACTGCAGATGAGCCAGAATTTACTGTATCAGATCCAGTGAGTGCAAATGCTGGAACTGAAGGTAGAGTTTTCAACTATGTTGTTGAATTTACTGTTAAAGCTACAAACTTACTTGCGAATTTCCAAGTAGGAGATACAGTTAAAGTTGTAGATGGTGTAAATACTACAGAAGGAACTGTAAGTGGATGGAGAAGGGCAACCAGAACTCTATCTGTTGTAGGTCTTTCGGGAAAAACAATTACACCTGGAGAAGTAATTTTCGTAGGTACTAGCCTAGCTGCAGCTACCGCTAAGGGTACTGTTGGTTCTATTGATAGAGCACTTTATGTTGTTCTAGACGAAGATTCACAACTATTCATAAATGATCAAGATGTAACTGACGCGAACGATGCAACTTATAATATTGCTGATGTTGATGATGCATATGAGCAAGCAGAACTATATTCTGGTCTCAAGTGGGTTACTCTTGCACAAAGACCAAAGACATCTCAGTATGTATCACAAAGAGGTGGTAGAAATGATGAGATGCACATCGCAGTATTTGATGCTGATGGTAAGATCACTGGAAATCCAAATACTCTTCTAGAAAAATATCTGTTTGTTTCAAAAGCAGAAGGTGCTAAGGGAGTAGAAGGTCAAAACAACTATTACAAAGATTTAGTAAATGCTCAATCAGCGTACCTATGGTTTGCTGAGCATGAAACAACACATCTCTGGGAATATGGTGCAGCTGATGGAGCTTGGGGTCTAGATGCAGATACCAAGTTTGATCTTATTAGGTATGAAGGTGCCGGCGATCTGGCTACTAAGATAACTTCACTCAACTATAATTTTGAGGGTGGTTACCAAGATTATGACGTTGAGTTATCCTATGTAAATCAGGGTTATGATTTAGTTGCTGATCCAGAAACAGAAGATGTTGACTTCATTCTAATGGGTCCATCAATGGGAGATGATTCTGCTGCTAAGGCTGCTCACATCATTTCAATTGTAAATGCTAGAAAGGATTGTCTTGCTTTCATTTCACCTAGAAAAGAAGATGTAATAAACATTGCTGATGCTGATAAGGTAACAAAAAATATTGTAACCTTCTTCAATAATCTTGCAAGTTCATCATATACAATCTTTGATTCTGGATACAAGTACATGTATGATAAGTACAATGATACATATCGTTACATGGCTTGCAACTCTGACATCGCAGGTCTTTGCTTAGAGACAACAATTACAAATGAATCTTGGTATTCACCTGCTGGTTTTACCAGAGGCAATATTAAGAACATTGTAAAACTTGCTTACAATCCAAGAAAGGCACAAAGAGATGTTCTTTATTCAAGTAGAGTCAATCCAATTGTAACTTTCCCAGGTCAAGGTACTATTCTCTTTGGAGATAAGACTGCACAAGGATTTGCATCAGCGTTCGATAGAATCAACGTTCGTAGATTATTCTTAACTCTTGAAAAAATTATCGGACAATCTGCTAAGACACAACTATTTGAACTTAATGATGAAGCTACAAGATCTACATTCCGTAACCTTGTAGAACCATTCCTTCGTGATGTTCAAGGTAAGAGAGGTGTACAGGACTTCCTCGTTGTTTGTGATGATAGAAACAACCCACCAGAGGCTGTTGATCGCGGTGAATTTTACGCTGAAATCTATGTGAAACCAACGAGAACAATTAATTACATCACCCTTTCCTTCGTCGCTACAAGAACTGGCGTTAACTTCAGCGAAGTCATTTCGTAATTAAAAAGAACACGGAGGAAACGAACAATGGCAATCAACAACAACGCTTTCAACCTACAAAACTTCAAGTCCAACTTAACGGGCGGAGGCGCCCGTCCTAATCTATTCAGAGTAGATCTTGATTTCCCCTCTGCGATTTTAACCTCAGCGGGTGCAAATAATGCAGCTACTCTACAGAGACTAGGTTATTTCATGGTAAAAGCAGCAAACCTTCCAGCTTCTCAGGTAGGAACCATTGAGGTTCCTTTCCGTGGAAGAACTTTAAAGGTTGCTGGAGACCGTACATTTGAACCTTGGACAATTACGGTCATCAACGATACCAACTTTGCTCTTAGAAATACTTTCGAGACATGGGTTAATACTATTAACCAGTCAGTAAGAAACGTTGGTTTACAAAATCCAGCTGATTATCAGAAGGATATGATTGTACATCAACTCAACAGAGAAGGTAATGCTATCAAGGCATATAGATTCTACGGAACTTTCCCAACTAATGTAAGTGCTATCGATCTCGCTTTCGATACTAACGACACAGTTGAAGAATTTACCGTCGAACTTCAAGTTCAGTGGTGGACCCCAGTTGCTGCTACTTCCGATAATAACGGTGGTGGCAAAACTACCTGATCTAAAAATCTTATAAATACAATTATAAGATCATTAGGGCAGTTTTATAATGCAAGATAAACTTTTTGGTTTTTCTTTGGGAAGAAAACAGAAGGCGTCCGAAAGGGGGCCTTCTTTTGTTGCCAGAGATAAAGAAGATGGAGCTACTTCTGTTGTCAGTGGTGGGTACTTTGGACAGTACCTTGATATGGATGGTACTGCCAAAAATGAATATGATTTAATTGGTAGATATAGAGAAATTGCAATATACCCAGAGTGTGATGGTGCTATTGATGATATCGTAAATGAAACTATTTGTGGAGATCATAATGATTCTCCCATAGAAATCAATCTAGCAAATTTAGAATTAAGTAATAAAATTAAAAATGTCATTAGAGAAGAATTCAATGAAGTAAAAAGACTTCTTCAATTTGATAACAGAGCATACGAGATCTTCAGACGTTGGTATATTGATGGAAGAATTTATTATCACAAAGTTATAGATTTTACCAAACCATCTGAAGGTATTCAAGAATTAAAATATATTGATGCACGATGCATTAGAAAAATCAGAGAGATTGATAAATCAAAGAGTCCTGATCAAACCGCAACAACAGATCTAAGCAAAGGCATCACATTTCAACAACCTAAGGTTACAGAATTTTTCATGTACAGTGAAAAGGGACTTAGACCTGGTGATATGACAGGAATAAGAATTGCTCCTGATGCAATAACTTATGTTCACTCAGGAATTTTAGATTCCAATAAGAACATGGTTCTGTCTCATCTGCACAAAGCAATTAAGGCAGTAAACCAACTTCGCATGATTGAAGATTCTCTGGTTATCTATAGAATTTCAAGAGCACCAGAAAGAAGAATTTTCTACATTGACGTAGGTAACCTTCCCAAAATTAAAGCAGAGCAATACCTAAAAGAGGTAATGTCTCGTTACAGAAATAAGATGGTCTATGATGCTCAAACTGGTGAAATCAGAGATGACCGTAAAGTAATGTCGATGCTTGAGGACTTCTGGTTACCTAGAAGAGAAGGTGGGCGTGGTACAGAAATCACTACTCTTCCTGGTGGTCAGAATCTTGGAGAACTTGAAGATGTTAAGTATTTCCAAAAGAAACTGTTTAAGGCACTCAATGTTCCTTCATCGAGATTAGAAGCAGAAACAACATTCAACGTTGGTAGAGCAAGTGAAATTACAAGAGATGAACTGAAGTTTCAGAAGTTTATTAATCGTTTACGCAAAAAGTTTTCGGAACTATTCCACGACATTCTCAAAACTCAATTAATTTTAAAAGGCATTCTCACTCTAGAAGAGTGGGAAATGTATAAAGAGCATATTCAATATGATTATATTGCAGACAATCATTTTGATGAATTAAAGAGTAGTGAATTACTACAAGAGAGATTAAATCTTGTAACAATGATGGATCCATACTTAGGCAAATATTTTTCACTCGAATATATCAGAAGAGATATTCTCAAACAGACTGATGCACAAATTGTTGAAATTGATAAACAAATGGCAGAAGAACTTAAAGATGGAAAAATTATGGATCCAAATGCAATGCCGGTGGATCCTGCTGCAGGAGGCGTTCCTCCTGCTGGGGGCGGTGATCCTACTTCTGCGGGTGCAGATCCTGCATCCCCAGGTCAGCAACCAGTGAGTGACATTGATCCTGCTGATCGTAAAAGAGCAGAAATCTAAATAGTATTAATTGGAGATAACGTTTATGACTACTTCACAAGACATAATTAATTCAATTTTTGCAGATCAATCTTCTGCAGATGTTGTTGATTCTATCATGGACTCTATTTCACAAAGAGTATATGAAAGAATTGAAGACAAAAAAACGGAAGTTTTTGCAAAAGAACTGGATTTAATTTCAGACGAAGAGGAGGAAGAAGAATGAAATTAATCACTGAACAAATAGAAGAGATTAATGTTTTAACTGAAGCTTCCGAATCTGGAGCTAAAAATTACTTTATTGAAGGTATCTTCTTACAGGGAGATGTCAAAAATAGAAACGGTAGAATTTATCCATCTACTGTTCTAGAAAGAGAGGTTCAAAAATATGCTGAATCTTTCATTGATAAAGGGAGGGCTCTTGGAGAACTTGGCCACCCTGAAGGTCCAACTATCAATCTTGATAGAGTTTCTCACAAAATTATCTCTCTTAGAAAAGAGGGTTCCAATTTTATTGGAAAAGCAAAACTCTTAGAAACACCTATGGGTAAGGTTGCAAAATCATTACTTGATGAGGGTGTAAAACTTGGAGTCTCTTCCAGAGGCATGGGCAGTCTGGAACTTAAGAATGGAGTTAACTATGTGAAAGATGATTTCATGCTCGCAACTGCTGCTGATATTGTAGCAGATCCTTCTGCCCCAGACGCTTTCGTTGAAGGCATCATGGAAGGAAAAGAGTGGGTTTGGGAATCTGGGCTTCTAAAAGAAGTTGAGATTAGTCAAATTAAAACCTATATTAGTGAGTCAACTAGATTCCAAATTGAAGAAAGAAAACTTAAAGCTTTTGAGAAATTTCTCAAAAACTTATAAATATATAAATAATTACAGAAATAATTAGTTTCTATACGGAGAACGTCCAAATGCCATATCAAGATGAACACGTATCAGAACTAGAAACTCAAGAAGAAATTCTTGACGAAGGTTCTAACGTAGTAACAAAAAGCGCCAAGCCTGGCGAAAAAATGCCTAAATTAGAGGGTGGTGAGTCGGCCGAGAATATCGGTGGTCCAGATGTAAAAACATATAGACCAACTGATTCTGAGTCGATTGGTAAGAAGGTAGCTGCTAGGATGTCGCATGAAGGCAGTAAGACCCTATCCACAAAACCTTCTTCAGCTTCAGGTGATGAACAAGATGACATCAAGAAAAGTCCAACATTTGAAGAAGTTGAGCCAGAAATGACCTATGACTTCAATCTAGATGAAGATCTAGAGGCTCTTGTAGGTGGTGAAGATCTTACAGAAGAGTTTAAGTCAAAAGCTAAAACAATCTTTGAAGCTGTTATCACCACAAAACTCAACGAACAACTAGAAGTACTGCATGAACAATATGCACAAGTTCTAGAAGAAGAAGTTGAAATTTTCAAAGCAGAACTTGCAGAAAAAGTAGATGGTTATCTCACATACGTTGCTGATCAATGGATGGAGAATAATGAACTAGCCGTCGAAAATGGAATTAAGGAAGAAATCTCTGAGAGCTTTATGACTGCTATCAAGAGTGTCTTCACTCAATATAATGTAGAAGTTCCTGAATCACAGGAAATTCTTTCTGAGTTGACTGACCAATTAGATATTATGGAGTCGAAACTAAACGAGCAGATCGATAAAAACGTTGAGTTTAATAAAAAGCTTGGCGGCTATATCAAGAATGGAATTGTGGCTGAGGTTTCTGTAGGTCTATCAGAAGCCCAAAAAGAGAAGCTCGCCTCACTTGCTGAAGGTGTAACCTTTGAGACCGAAAGTACTTTCAGAGAAAAACTTTCAGTATTGAAAGAGTCGTACTTCCATAAGTCCCCTGTAGCTACAGTCGGATCGGTGGAAGAAACCTCAACGGAAGAGCCTGTACAGTCTGAATACATTACCGAAAGTATGTCCAGATATGTAACTGCACTTGGCCGTTGGGCTAAATAAAACATTTTTATAAATAATTAAACGCACACACTAAGGAGAAAACGCAAATGTTCATGTCAGAGCAATTGCAGGAAAAGTGGGCACCTGTATTGAATCATTCTGAGCTTCCTCAAATTCAAGATTCTTACAAGAAAGCCGTCACCGCCGTCCTGCTAGAAAACCAAGAAAAATTCCTACGCGAAGAGCGCAACATCCTCACGGAAGCTGCTCCTACTAACTCGCTAGGTGGTGCTGGTTTTACTGGTAGTTCAACCGCAACAGGTCCTGTTGCAGGTTTTGACCCAGTTCTAATCAGCCTAATCCGTCGTTCGATGCCTAAGCTTATTGCTTATGATATCTGCGGCGTTCAGCCAATGACTGGTCCTACTGGACTTATCTTCGCAATGCGCTCAATGAAGGGCACTGATCGTGTTCCTAGCACTGGTTCGGAAGCATTCTTTAACGAATCAGATACCGAGCATTCATCTGAGAACAGTGGCAACTCGCTTGCTTCAAACACTCAGACTGGTACTAACCCTGGTCTTCTAAATGACAGCGGCACCTATACCCAAGGCGGTCAAGGTATGACCACTGCTCAGTCAGAAGCCCTAGGAGATGGTGCTGGTAACCACTTCCGTGAAATGGGATTCTCAATCGAGAAAGTAACCGTTACTGCAAAGTCACGCGCTCTCAAGGCTGAGTACTCACTAGAACTCGCACAAGACCTCAAGGCTATTCATGGTCTTGATGCCGAAACTGAACTAGCGAACATCCTCTCAACTGAGGTTCTTGCTGAGATCAACCGTGAAGTCGTTCGTACCGTATACCGTATTGCTAAGCCTGGTGCTCAGAACAATACTGCTACTGCTGGTATCTTCGACCTAGACGTTGACTCCAACGGTCGTTGGTCGGTTGAGAAGTTCAAAGGTCTCCTATTCCAAATCGAGCGTGAAGCCAATGCAATTGGCCAACAGACTCGTAGAGGGAAGGGTAACATCCTCATCTGCTCTGCTGACGTTGCTTCTGCACTCGGTATGGCTGGTGTTCTTGATTACACCCCTGCTCTCAATGGTAACAATGGTCTTGCTGGTGTTGATGATACTTCATCGACTCTAGTTGGTACTCTCAACGGTCGTATTAAGGTCTACGTTGATCCTTATTCTGCAAACGTTGCTGACCGTCACTTCTTTGTTATGGGTTATAAAGGTTCTTCTGCTTATGATGCAGGTCTCTTCTATTGCCCATATGTACCTCTCCAGATGGTACGTGCCGTTGGTCAGGACACCTTCCAGCCTAAGATCGGCTTTAAGACCCGTTATGGAATGGTTGCAAACCCATTCGCAGAGGGTCTAACACAAGGTTCAGGTGCTCTCACCGCGAACGCAAACGTATACTACAGACGTGTACTTGTAGACAACCTAATGTGATTCATTCACATTCTTCTGGGGGCCCTGAGGGGTCCCTTTTTTTATGCCTAAATATTTGAAAACGCTATAAAGAAATGAGCTGGTTTGAAAACCAATTACAAAATAGAAACTATCTATCTCCGATAGGTTTCAAATTTGTTTTAGAAAAAGCACCAAAAACAGTTTTCCTTTGTCAATCTGCAACTATTCCTGGCATTTCTATGGGAAGTCCAGAACAACCATCACCATTCAAAAAGATTCCATTATCAGGTGATGTTGTTTATGAAGATCTAACTGTTAATTTTTTGGTTGATGAAAATTTAGAAAACTATCTTGAGATTCATAATTGGGTGAAATCAATTTCAGCTGCAGATGAGTTTCAAAGATATACAAATTTTTTAGATGCATCTGAAACCAAAAACGGAATTAGATCTTTTACTAGTGATGGAACGATGATGGTTCTGACTAGTAACTACGCATATAATTTTCAAATTAGATATGCAGATCTTTTTCCAATATCAATTAGCGCACTAGAATTTAATGTTGGAGGTGCGGACATTGAATATTTTTCTGCATCGGTGACATTTAGATACACAATATATACTATAGAGAACATGATAGGTGACGAACAGTAATGAATTTAGAATTGATTCAAGAAATGTGGGAGAAGGATTCTAATATTAATGATCTTGAGCTAGACAAAGAATCCTTAGATATTCCAAAACTACATTCAAAATATTATAGACTATACAACGAATTTCTTTTGTTAAAGAAAAAATCAGAATTTGATTACAAAGTTTTATTTAAAGATAAGTGGCAATACTATTCAGGTAAAGCACCTTCAGAAATTTACAGAGAAAATCCTTTTGATCATAAGGTACTAAAAAATGATCTTAATATTTACTTAGATTCGGATGAGGACATTGCAAGATTATCTCTAAAAATAGAGTATCAAAATTGTGTTCTTTCGTATCTAGAATCCATTTTAAAAGTCATCTCAAATAGAAGTTTTCAAATAAAAAATGCTATTGAGTGGAAAAAATTTATAGAGGGAGTTACTTGATGGTTGATATTAAAATCAAAAAGAAGAACGAAGTCTATCTTACAGTTGATTGTGAACCACATATTAAATACGAATTATCAGAATATTTTACATTTGATGTACCAGAGGCAAAATTTATGCCTCAATATAGAAGTAGGATGTGGGATGGGAAGATAAGATTATTTTCACCTGCAGGTGGAGAAATTTATTGTGGACTGTACGATCATCTAGTTTATTGGATTCATGAACGTGGGTATACATATGAAGAAGAAAATAATAACTTTTATGGATACCCTAGAGAAGTTAACAAATACATTACACCAGAAGCTGTTGCAGGGTGGGTAAAGAATTTAAACATTCCATTTAAGGTTAGAGACTATCAATACAAAGCAATCTATCAAGCATTAAAGTACAATAGAAAACTTTTATTATCTCCTACATCTTCTGGAAAATCTTTAATGATTTATTGTATTACTAGATACCATGTAGATGGTAATAATAAAGTTCTAATCATTGTACCTACAACATCACTAGTTGAACAGTTGTTCAAAGATTTTCAACAGTATGGTTGGAATGCTGAACATCACTGTCATAAAATTTATTCTGGTTATGAAAAAACAAACGATAGTGATGTAGTTATTACAACTTGGCAAAGTATTTACAAACTACCAAAGTCTTTCTTTAAAGATTTTAATTGTGTAATTGGAGATGAAGCACATCAATTTAAAGCAAAATCCTTGATTAGTATTATGACAAAATTGCATGAGTGCAAACATCGTATTGGATTTACTGGAACATTAGATGGAACTAAAACAAATAAGTTAGTTCTTGAAGGTTTATTTGGTTCATGTGATCAGATTACAAAAACAAAAGATCTTATTGAACAAGGGCATATTTCCAGATTAAAGATTAGAATATTAGTTCTAAATCATCCATTTAGAAAATTTGAAAGTTACCAAGAGGAGATGGATTACTTGGTTAGCAATACTTCTAGGAATAAATTTATTCGTAACTTGTGTCGAGATATAGGAGGAAACACACTACTACTCTTTAATTATGTCGAGAAACATGGCGAGCCACTTTTTGATTTGATAAATAGTAACATGTCGGATGACAGGAAAGTTTTTTTTATTCATGGTGGCGTTGAAACTGAAGAACGTGAAACCATAAGAGAGTTAGTAGAAACTCAATCCAATGCAATTATCATTGCTTCTTATGGAACTTTCTCTACTGGAATCAATATTAGAAATTTACATAATATTATTTTTGCTTCTCCTAGTAAGTCAAGAATTAGAAATTTACAATCTATAGGTAGAGTATTAAGAAAAGGAGAAAATAAGAACCAAGCAGTTCTTTATGACATTGCTGACAACATATCAAAAAATAATATCAAAAATTATACTCTCAATCATTTAATGGAGAGAATAAAAATATACAATGAAGAAAATTTTGACTACGAAATTATTGATGTTAAACTAAGAGACTAATATGTTAAAGCACATCAGAACCCACGAAGAAATATTTTGCAACGTAAAACTTGTCAACGGTGAAGAGATCATCGGTAAATGCATCGTGGTGGATGATGATGATGCAAACTATTCTTTAATGATTGAATGGCCTTGTGAAGCTCATATAATTGAAAGAGAAACTCCCAGTGGAGAAACAGTAAATGGTCTTGCAATTAGCAAATGGCTGAGTTTCACAAAAGAAGATTTTTGTATTATAGATGATGATAAAATTATTTCCGTTGCTCCCCTTCAAGAAGAGGTAATAATACTCTATAATATGTTTGTTAACAAAGAGTTAACTAAAAAAAATCCAAAGAAAAAATCAAAAAAAGAAATTTCAAAGGAAATAGGACTCATAGATAACGTAGAGAAAATGAGAAAGAAACTTGAGGACCTATTTAAGTTCTAATAATGTTTCGAACCTTAGCAGAGTTATTATACCCAGATTTTAAGGGTGTGTCAAGCGCTGGTTGACAATGATTATTTTTTGTTATAGAATGTACATATGAAAGGAATTCTGTAACAATGACTATAAAAAAGAAAGAAAACTATTTAGATAACAAACAGTTCCTTCAAGCTTTGATTGAATTCAAAAAAGAAGTGAACTATGCAAAAGAAAATAATCTAGACAGACCTAGAGTAACAGAGTTTCTAGGATCTTGTTTTTCCAAAATTGCGACACATCTATCATATAAACCTAACTTTATAAACTACATGTATAAAGAAGATATGATTTCTGATGGGATTGAAAATTGTCTACAATACATAGATAACTTTGATCCAGAAAAATCTAAGAATCCATTTGCATACTTTACAACAATCATTTACTATGCCTTTCTGAGAAGGATTGCAAAGGAAAAAAGACAGCTGGATATTAAGTCAAAGATCATCGATAAAGTTGGATTTGATGATATGTTCTTTTCTGATGATGCAGATAAAGTAAGCGATATGAATTATATCAAATCTAAAATTCAGAGTTCATTAAAAAATGTCTAAAGTATTATTAATTACAGATCAACATTTTGGTGTCAGAAATGACAGTCAAATTTTTGTTGAATATTATAACAACTTTTATTCAAATGTTGTAATTCCTTTCATACATAAATTTAAGATCGAAAGAGTTATTTGTCTTGGTGATACTTTCGATAAACGTAAGTCTGTAAACTTTAATTCCCTAGAAGCAGCAAAGAATATGTGGTTTGATCCCCTTGAGAAAATGGGAGTTAGTCTAACCATGCTTGTAGGAAACCATGATATCTACTATAAAAACACTCTACGAATTAATTCCCCATCTCTCTTGTTGGGAGAGTATGGCAATATTTCGATTATGGATAACCCTGGTGAATTCTTTCTTGATTCTTTGCCTATACTTGGCGTCCCTTGGATATGTGATGAAAATCGATCCAGAGTTTACGAACTTTTGGAACAATCTACTGCACCTATCTGTATGGGTCATTTTGAGTTTAACGGTTTTGAGGCTCACCCTGGACATGTAATGGATCATGGTATCTCAACTGAACCATTTCAAAAGTTTAATAAAGTTATATCAGGACATTATCACAGCAAATCCAACAAAGGTAATGTGTATTATTTGGGCAACCCTTATGAACTTTATTGGAATGATTACAAATCTAAAAGAGGATTTCATGTTCTAGACACTCAAACTTTAGAATTGAAGTTTTATAGAAATCCATTTACAATGTTTCATAAAGAATACTATAATGATGATTCTGTGATAGAAGATTATAAACAATTTTCAAATAAGTATGTCAAAATTATTGTAGAAAATAAAACTGATTCTACTAAGTTTGACAAGGTAATCGAAGAGATGTATAATGCTGGTGTAGCAGAACTAAAAATCATTGAGGATCTATCGACAGAGTATGATCTTTCTGATGATTTAGAAGTAGAAACAGAAGACACTTTAAGTCTTTTGGAAAGATGCGTTGATGAAATAGAAAATTGTGATAAGAGTTCTGTAAAAACCGTTTTAAAATCCTTATATAAGGAGGCATTTGAACTATAATGTATATTATTAATTCTGTTCAAAGTGGTGGTGTTTATGCAGTAACCACAAGAAATAATAAAAAAGTAGTTCTCATCTTTGAAGAAGAAGATGATGCTGATAGATATGTTGGTTTGTTAGAAGCTAATGAGTTTGAAGATGAATTAATTGTCACTAATGTCGAAGAAGAAGTTATTAAAACAAACTGTGAAAGTTTTGGGTATGAATATACAGTTGTTGATAGAGATCATTTAGTTGTACCTGTTGATTTATGATTACGTTTAATACTATTAAGTGGAAGAATTTTTTATCTACTGGAAATCAGTTTACTCAAATTGAATTAGATACGAATCCCTCTACACTGATTCAGGGAACAAATGGTGCCGGTAAGTCTACCATTTTAGATGCTTTGTGTTTTGTTCTTTTCAATAAACCATTTCGTAAAATCAACAAACCACAATTAATCAATAGTATTAATGAAAAGGATTGTGTAGTTCAAATTGAATTTACTATTGGTAATATTGTTTGGAATGTTGTACGTGGAATCAAACCAAATAAATTTGAAATTTATAGGAATGATGTTCTTGTAGATCAAACAGCATCTAATGTTGATCAACAAAAATGGTTAGAACAAACAGTTCTTAAGATGAACTACAAGAGTTTCACTCAAGTTGTTATTCTTGGATCATCTACGTTTGTTCCTTTCATGCAGTTGACTCCTGCTTATCGCAGAGAAGTTATTGAAGATATTCTTGACATTCAAATTTTCTCTACAATGAATATTCTCCTCAAAGATAGAATCAGAGAGGTTCAAGAAAGAGTAAAAGAACTTCAGTATGATTTGAAATCTGCAGAGGATAAAGTTAATATGCAGGAAGACCATATTCGCAATTCGCAAATATCGAATGATGGTGAGATCGAATTAAAACATAAAGAAATTTCATTTCTTGAAGAAGAAGTCTTTGAAATAAAAAGATATATCAATATTCTTGAAACAGAAAACATTGATATTCATACTGAGATTACAGATCTAAATGATGTTAACAAACAGATTGCTAAGATTAATGATTTAAAATTCAAGATCGGTCATAATAATTCTGCTGCATATAAAGATCTTGAGTTCTTTGAGAAAAATGATACATGTCCTACATGCACACAACTTATCGAAAAAACATTCAGAGATCGGAAAATTTCCAATTTAAGTTCTAAAACTGAGGAATATGAACAGGCTCTACTTAAACTGCAGTCTCAACATGGTGCCTTGGAAAAGAAGTATATACAGATGTTGGATAAAAAAGATAAGTTAAAAAGAAACTATGCTGAGATTCAACACCAAAATAGTTTGATTGCTCGTAATGAAAAGTCAATGTCCAAAATTCATTCTGAGATTCAACGTCTCAGTGAGTCACCAGATATTGCAAAAATGCAAGGTAGATTAGAAGCATATCAAGAAGAACTAGACAAAATTAAACTCATATACAAAGAGTTTTTAAAACAAAAAGATGATTTTGATGTTGTATCTAATCTTCTAAAAGATAGTGGAATTAAGTCTAGAGTTATAAAGAAGTATATTCCAGTTATCAATAAGTTAATTAATAAATACTTGTCTACCATGGATTTTTATGTTAACTTTACTCTAGATGAAGAGTTCAATGAAATTATTAAATCTCGTTATAGAGATGATTTCAGTTATGCTTCTTTTAGTGAAGGTGAAAAACAAAAAATTGATCTTTCTCTTCTCTTCTGTTGGAGAGAAATTGCCAGAATGAAAAATAGTGTTGCTACTAATCTTCTTATTTTGGATGAAGTATTTGATAGTTCTTTGGATTCAAATGCTACTGATGAGTTGATGAAGATTCTTAAGAATCTAGATAACAAAACAAATGTATTTGTTATCTCTCATAAAGGAGAAATTCTTATTGATAGGTTTGAATACAATATTAAGTTTGAAAAAATCTCAGACTTCAGTAAAGTTACAGAGGCGTAATGCCTTTTTTGGGGGATTAGTTTAGTGGTAAAACGGGTGCTTTGCAAGCATCAGTCACCAGTTCGACTCTGGTATTCTCCATTGATAAGGACAGTTAATGGGTTGACCCCTTGACTGAGAGATCGTCATACCCTATTATAGGTTCATACGAAACGAGGTCCGATGTCTGTCAATCCCGAAGTTAAAGGTACTCTTGCCAAACTTTTGGCGACCGAGAATCTGAATGTTGAACACCGAGCTGTCTCTACTGCATACTTTGATGTTGTAAATCGTACTCTTTGTCTTCCGATCTGGAAGAACGTGTCTAGCTATGTCTATGACATGTTGGTGGGTCATGAGGTGGGTCATGCTCTCTATACTCCTCTTGACTACATCGATGCATCTAAAGACGTGCCACAGGACATCCTGAACGTGCTGGAGGATGTTCGTGTTGAGAAACTGATGAAGCGTCGTTATCCTGGTCTTTCTAAATCTTTTTATGTTGGTTACAATGAACTTGATCAAAAAGATTTCTTTGAACTGAAAGATAAAGATCTTTCCAAGATGTCTTTCATTGATCGTATTAATGTTCATTACAAAATTGGTGTAATTGGAAACCGTACCATCGTTCCTTTTGAACGCGAAGAACTTGAATTTGTTAATCGCGCTGCCGATACAGAATCATTTGATGATGTAATTCAACTTGGTAAAGATCTTCTTGAATTCTTGAAGATGAAAAAAGAACAACAAAAAGTTGATGTTCCTAATCCTCCTCAATCTTCTGCTGGAGGTGGATCACAACCTGAAGAAGGAAATAATGAACAAGTTGGTCCTTCTAGTAGTGATTCTGTACAAAATAATTCCAACTCTAGTAATCAACCTGATTTTGAAAGAGATCAATCTACTCAAGATGAGAGTGATTCCACCCTAGTTGGGGGTAGGCAATATCAACCTGATGAAAATATATCAGAAACTTACCGAGCTCTGACTGAGAATCAAAAAGAATTGGTGGATCGTAGGGCAAAAGACTATGTGTATATTAACACTCCTCAGTTTAATCTGAATCAAACTATTGTTCCGTTCAAAAAAACTGTTGCAGATTTTATCAGATGGTCAGCTAATGCAAAACAAGATCAGTATCAAGATGCACAAAATAAATACATCAAATATAAAAAAGATAGTATCAAAACTGTAAACTATCTGGTCAAAGAATTTGAATGTAAGAAGGCAGCAGATCAATATTCTCGTGCAAGTTCTTCTCGCACTGGTGTTCTTGATACGGCTAAACTGCATACTTATAAATTCAGTGATGATATTTTCAAGAAAGTAACTACCATTCCTGATGGTAAAAATCATGGTCTTGTATTTTATCTTGACTGGTCTGGATCTATGTCTGCAATTCTTTCTTCCACTATGAATCAATTGTATGATTTGATCTGGTTCTGTAAGAAAGTATCTATTCCTTTCCGTGTGTATGCTTTCTCTGATGCATCTCATAATGATACTCATTTCCCTGGTTGTCCCACAGATAACATTGAAAATACAATTCATGTAGATGATTGTTTTCGTTTATTTGAGTTTTTCTCATCTAAAATGAATGCTCAAACTCTCGATAAAATGATGTCCATGATGTATGTTAATGCTCTTGGATCTTCTCCTTTGGGTGGAGAAACAAATAACAAATACTATCTTTCAGGAACTCCCTTGGTAGAAGCCATCTTGACCACACCTCAAGTTGTGGAAAAATTCAAAAGCGAAGAAAAAGTCCAGAAAGTTAATGTAGTTTATCTTTCTGATGGAGAATCTGCTTATCCAATGTATAACAAATATGTTGAAGTGCTTAAGTCAGTTCATCGTTCTGCTATGCATGGTTACTATGCTTCTGATGTATTTGTTCTTAAAGAACCTAAGAGTCGGTATCAATCACAAATTGATTGTGAAAACGGAAATATTACAAATCAATTTGTAAAATATATTTCCAATATCGTTGATTATAATCTTCTTGGATTCCGTCTCTGCAGTAGACTTGAAGTTCGTAACCAAGCAAGGTATTCAAATGCAAATATGGAAGTAGTTGCAAAAGAATGGGATAAATTTAAAGCAGTTGCTCTCTCAGGCTGTGGATTCAAACAACTTTATCTTATGCAAACTCCAAAGGTTTCATATTATTATGGTGGATGGAATCATACTGAAACGGAAAATCAAATTGAAGTAAAAGATCCATCATCTAAATCTCAACTTGCAAATGCGTTTAAAAAACATATGAATGGTAAAATGGTCAATAAGACAATCTTATCTAAGTTCATCTCCCAAATCGCTTGACTCCCTGGACCCAATGCCCTATAATAACTAGGTAAGCAACGGACCCAAACCCGACAACCCTACATCATGACAAAACAAGTGGAAATCTCTAACCTGCAACAACGTTTTGGTAACATCGTAACCTCTGAAGCACTTAAATCATATGCTACTGAGATCGGTATTTCTTATCAAACTCTTGCGAACAAACTGAAGAATTATAAGACTGGACGTGGAATTTGGAATCTTGAACAGGAGGTAGAAAAACTGGAACACATTTATACTCATGCTGCAGTTGTTCCCGATCAGGAACAAGTATCCTTTGTTCCTCAGAAAGATCCTAGTTTTGTCCCGTTCGGGAATTTTTCTGATCTGAAAAAGGTTATTCAGTCCAAACGATTTTATCCTGTGTTTATCACTGGTCTTTCTGGTAATGGTAAAACTATAAGTGTTGAACAATCCTGTGCCCAACTAAAACGAGAACTTATTCGTGTTAACATTACTATCGAAACTGATGAGGATGATCTCATTGGGGGATTCCGTCTTGTTGACGGTAATACTTCTTGGCATAACGGTCCTGTCGTTGAAGCTCTTGAACGAGGTGCAGTATTGCTTCTCGATGAAATCGACCTTGCAAGTAACAAGATCATGTGTCTACAAAGTGTTCTAGAAGGTAAAGGTGTTTTTCTAAAGAAAATTGGTAAGTATGTCCGTCCTTCTAACGGTTTTACTGTGGTTGCTACTGCTAATACTAAAGGAAAGGGTTCTGATGACGGAAGGTTCATCGGTACGAACGTACTTAATGAAGCATTTCTTGAACGTTTCCCCATCACGTTTGAACAAGAATATCCTTCAGAAAAAACGGAAGTAAAGATTGTTTCTGAAGCCATGGATGATAAAGATCCTGACTTTGCTGAGAAACTTGTACGTTGGGCACAAGTAATTCGCAAGACCTTCTATGATGGTGGTGTGGATGAAGTTATCAGCACCCGCCGCTTGGTTCATATTGCTCATGCTTACAAGATCTTTGGTAAACGTGACAAGGCGATTCAAGTGTGTGTAAATCGTTTTGATACGGATACCAAACAATCGTTCATGGAACTTTATTCTAAAGTGGATGAAAAAGTAGACACGCCAACTGAGGATGCATCTTCTGATGTTTGAAGACCTTCCCCGCCACACCCTCATCCGTAAAAAAGATGGGGGTCTTTTTCTTGTTAAATGTAAAATTTACGAATGGCATGGAAAACCTGTAGGCGTTTATCTAGGACATCTTTATAGAGATGAAGAGAGGGTTGACTATGACCCGCATACATGTTATATTAGTGATATTGAATGTGTTCTGGAGGAACCTAATTATGCAATGGAAGTACAATGAAGACAAAATCATCAAAGATATTGAGGATTATGTTGTAAGTACATATGGTAGCCACTACTGTGGACATAGTGATGAATATTCTGATATTCAAACAATTGATTTGATGGCTGCAAAGGATCTTGCTCCTGGATTTTGTCAGGCGAATATCCTAAAATATGGCAGTCGGTATGGTGATAAAGATGGCCACAATAAGCGTGACCTTCTTAAGGTGATTCACTATGCAATGCTTCTGTTGCATTTTGATCGTCACTATTCTCGTACTGACAACGGACTCAAAGAATTTAAAATCTGAGGTAATATATGAACATTTCAAATGATACTGTTAACATTCTGAAGAACTTTTCTCAGATTAACAAATCCATTGTTATCAATCCTGGTAACGAACTTGCTACTCTTGCAGTTACTAAAAATATTTTGGCAACTGCAAAGGTAAAAGAGACTTTTGATTCTAAGATCTGCATTTATGATCTTCCAGAATTTATTTCTACTTTTACTTTGTTTAGATCTCCTGAGTTTGATTTCTCTAATCAAGACTTTATGGTGATTACAGATAAAGGTACGAAGACTTCTACGCAATTCTTTTATGCAGATCCTTCGGTAATTACTACTGCTCCAGAGAAAAAGATTCAAATTCCTTCTGTTGATGTAGAGTTTACTATCAGCGATTCTGATCTAGATACTTTATTCAAAGCTTCTCGTATTCACAATGTACCTGATCTATGCCTTGTTGGTGATGGTAAATCCATGAGGATGGTAGTGAAGGATAAGAAGAATGATACTTCAAACAATTTTTCTATGGAAATGGGTGAGACTGATAAAGTGTTCTCATTCTATTTTAAGGTTGAAAATATGAAACTTCTTCCTGGTAATTACAATGTGAAATCTTGTAAGAGTGTTGCTCTCTTTACTAGTGTTAATGGTGATTTAGAATATTTTATTGCTCTGGAACCAGATTCAACCCTTGGTTGATAATTTATTTTTTTATTATGTGGAGGTAAAATATGAACGATCAGTTTTTGTGGGTAGAAAAATATCGTCCTTCTGTCGTGGAGGATTGTATTTTGAATGACAAGATGAAAGAATCTCTCATTCAGTTTGTAAAAAAAGGAGAGATTCCCAATCTTCTTCTGTCTGGTCCTCCTGGTATTGGAAAGACTACGGTAGCTAAAGCATTATGTAAAGAAATAGGAGCTGATTATTATGTCATTAATGGATCCGACGAAGGTAGATTCCTCGATACTGTCCGAAACCATGCGAAAAACTTCGCTTCGACCCGATCACTTACGGGGTCTTCTAAACACAAAGTCATCATCATTGATGAAGCGGATAACACAACCAATGATGTACAACTCCTCCTACGGGCGTCTATTGAGGAGTTTAGTAACAACTGTCGATTCATCTTCACTTGTAACTACAAAAACAAAATCATCGAACCCCTTCATAGCAGATGTGCCGTTATCGACTTCTCAATCAAAAAGAAAGATCGATCTGTACTTGCAGCACAATTCTTCAACCGTGTCAGGACTATTCTTGAGGCAGAGAACGTTCAATATGATCCAAAGGTTGTTGCAGAAGTAATCAATAAGTATTTTCCAGATTGGCGTAGGGTTTTGAATGAACTTCAAAGTTACTCTAATAATGGATCCATTGATGTTGGATTGCTCGGTGATATTGGTAATGTAAATCTGAAGGATCTGATGAAGAGTTTGAAAGATAAACAGTTTACTGAAGTTCGTAAGTGGGTTGTATCTCACTTGGATAATGATCCTTCCTCTATCTTCAGGGTTATCTATGACAGTCTTTATGACTACATGAAACCTCCTTCCATTGCCAACTGTGTACTCATCATCTCTAAATATCAATATCAGGCTGCATTTGTTGCAGATCAAGAAATTAATCTGTTATCATGTCTCACTGAAATTATGTTGGAGTGTGAGTTTAAATGATTCTAGATGCACAGGATGCAGTGTATGCATCTAATAAATTTATAGATTACTTTTCTAATATTCATAGGATTGATGAGTATCTCAGAGCCATAAAACTTGATAGGATGAAAAAGTTCCCATCTTCTCTTCCTGGTTATGGTCCAGAAGATGAAATGTTCAGTTCTTTTGATATGCATCCTCAAGATATGGATTTTGAAGTCTATGAGATGGATAATAATGTCTTCAATAATTACTTAGAGATCACTACTTCTCATGCAATTGAAGACTCTATCCCAGGCAAAACTCTCAAGTGGATTGTAAAAGAAAAGAACACCAATAAAATTGTTGGTTTCATTCGATTTGGTTCACCAGTAATCAATTCTAAACCTAGAAATGAATTCCTAGGTCAGGTTCCTGATCTTTCTAGATTCAATAAGAATGTGATCATGGGATTCATTATTGTTCCTACTCAACCATTCGGTTACAACTATCTTGGTGGTAAGTTGCTGGCTCTTCTCTGTTGTTCTCATAAGGCCAGGGAGACTCTGAATAAGAAGTATGATGCTAACATTTGTCTTTTTGAAACCACCTCTCTGTATGGTAGTACAAAGTCTTCCTCTCAGTACGATGGTTTGAAACCATATCTGAGGTTTAAGGGTCTGACCGATAGTAATTTTATTCCTCTCCTGCATGACTCTGTGTTTTCTGAACTGGAGTCCTGGTTCAAGGATCGTAATGGAAAGAAAGGTCTTGTAAAGGAAAATGCTTCTAGTAGGAAGTTAAAGACGCAACAAAAGATGATTTCCATCATCAAAGCGTCCCTTAAAGATGCAGATAACCAACAACTTACGGTCTTCAAAGATACTTTGAGACAGGCGTTGAATCTGACGGAACAGAAGAGGTTCTACATGTCTGACTACGGTTTTTCCAACGTAAGGGAAGTTATAAACGGAAAGACGGATATTCTAATTAAGAATCCTCAGAACTACGATAAGTTTTATATGGAGAATTTAATCAGATGGTGGAAGAATAAAGCTTCTACTCGATACGAATCTTTGAAGTCAGAAGATAGATTGAGAACTGAATTAGAACTTTGGAACAAAGATATGGAGATTGACATTATACGATGAAGATAGAATTAAAAGACTGGTTGAATACTATCAACCACGAAAAATTAAATATTATTGATCAAGAACCCGATACCGAATCTCAATATCCACCCTATATTATAAACAGATGTCTATCTGGATTCATTGATACTCTAATGTATGCCAATGAAATGAACATGTCACATCATATAGACAAGAAACTTCAATATGATTTTTTTATAAATATTATCAGACCGAAAAAGAGATTCTCTCCCTGGTTAAAAAAAGAACAAATCAGTGATTTGGAGTTAGTGAAATCATACTATGGTTATAGTAATGAGAAAGCGAGGATAGCTCTGAAAGTTTTGACTGATGAACAATTAACAATTATCAAATCAAAATTAAGGAAAGGTGGAAAAAATGAACGCTATTAATGAAGTTGAATTTAAGTGGTCTCCAGATAAAATGGTGGAGATTAAACTTAGAGAACCTGATGATTTCCTCAAGGTGAGAGAAACTTTGACTAGGATTGGTGTTGCTTCTCGTAAAGAAAAAAAACTGTATCAGTCCTGCCATATTCTTCATAAGCAAGGTAAATATTATATCGTTCACTTTAAGGAACTATTTGCTCTAGATGGTAAGAGAGCCAATCTAACTGTAAATGATGTTCAACGTAGAAATAGAATTGTTCAATTAATTTGTGACTGGGATCTAGTAGAAGTTGCAGATTCAGAACAGATTCAAGATGTTGCTCCTTTGAGTCAAATTAAAGTTTTAGGGTACTCAGAAAAGAATGAATGGACACTCGAAGCCAAATATAACATTGGTAAAAAGAGAGTCGCAGAAACCGAATAGTATAAGTAGGGAGTTCTACACTCCCTTTTTTAATGTAATTGGATATATAATAATGAGAGATGCCGAAAGGGTCTCTATTAAACACTCGCTTACTAAGGAGCAAATCAATGACAACAAGACTAAATTCTTGGGACGTTTATACGCCATTCAATGTAGGTCTGGATGATGTTTTCCATAGACTAGATGCTATGTCTGGACACAATATCAATTACCCACCCTACAATCTTATCAAACACGATGAATCTAATTACGAAGTCGAAGTCGCTTTGGCTGGATTTTCACCAGAAGAGATCGAAGTCTCTACTGAACAGAACATTCTCAGAGTTGCCTCTAAAGTTGAGAAACGAGATCCTGATAGGAAGTATATGCACAAAGGTCTCTCCAACAGATCATTTACAAGAACATGGCAACTTGGAGAAGATGTCCGAGTATCCTCTGTAACTTTTGTAAATGGTTTGTTATCTATTTCACTAGAGAAAATTATTCCCGAGCACCAAAAACGAACTACATACAATATCAGTGCTGGCAAACAAGAGCTTCTTACTGAAGGATAAATAGACGTGGGGCAACCCAAATATCGTCGGCGCTAAGGGGGTGACTGGCAAAATCCAGTTGACACCCCCCTTTTTTTGTGGTATACTGAGATCAAATGAGGTAATTGTATGACTATAAAAGTTGCAAGATTAAAATCTGGAGATGATGTCATTGCAGATATTAAAGAAACTTACAATGATAAGGAACAACTTGTAGCGTTTCTTTTTAATGATCCATATGTAGTCACTCATTATTTGGATGATGATGATTATGATTTTGGTGAAGAAGAAGTTAATGTTGATGATAAAGTAAGAGAAACTGGAGAAGGTGAATTGATTCTTGATTATGAGTCTCTTGGATCTGGTCTTCCTTCAAAACCATTTGCTATTGAAAAAGTTCGATTGCAATTTTATCCATGGTGTCCTTTGAGTTCTGACAAGGCATTATTTGTTCATTACGATTGGGTAATTACAGCATATGAACCTTACGCTGAAATTAGAGAAAAGTATTTACAATTATTGAAGGAGCTGTCCGATGGAGGTCAATGATCTTGCAGTATTTCTACTTAGAAATGAAACTTATTTGATTGCAAAGTATGAAGAATTGGATGAGGAACCATCTTGTTATCTTTCAAATTGTTTTAAAATAATCGATGGGAGTCAACTGGAACCATTCCCTTTGTATTCAAAAGAAAAAGATTGTCTTCTTTCTAGTGCTGAGTTCTTAACTATTTTTGAACCAGATGAAAAAACTATTGAACTTTATAAAAAGTATATTTGATGAAATTCTACACTGACGTACAACTCTTTGGTAACACTATTCTGTATTGTGGATATGAAAATGGGAAAAAAGTAATCACTAGAGATAAACTTTCCCCTACTCTATTTGTTAAAAGTAATAAGAAAACAAAATATACAACTCTAGAAGGTGAGTCAGTAGAACCAATTAAGTTTGATACTGTTCGTGAAGCAAGAGACTTTATTAAAAAGTATGAAAATGTAGATAACTTTGATATCTATGGCAACACTAGATTTCTCTACCAGTATATTGTAGATAAATTTCCAGAGGATGAGATCAAGTTTGATATTAATCAAATTAACCTCATCACTTTGGATATTGAGGTCGCTTGCGAAAATGGATTTCCTAACGTGAGAGATCATAACGAAGAGATTCTTTGTATTACAGTTAAAGAATTTAACACTCGTAAGATTACTGTATGGGGAGTTAATCCTTTTCAGAATACTAGGAAAGATGTAAACTATATGCTCTGCAGGGATGAATCACACCTTCTCAGGGCTTTCATTGCATATTGGTCTAATAACTATCCAGATATTATTACTGGATGGAACGTTGCTTTCTATGATATTCCATATATCTGTGGTCGTATTTCTAGAGTTCTTGGTGATGATGAACTCAAATCTCTTTCTCCCTGGAAAGCTGTAGATAAAAAAGAGATCAATATCCAAGGTCGAGTTAATTACACTTATGACATCATGGGAATGTCTGTGGTTGATTATATGGATTTGTATAAGAGATTTACTTATACAAACCAGGAATCATATCGACTTGATTATATTGCCTCTGTAGAACTTGGTGAGAAAAAACTCGATCACTCTGAGTATGAGAACTTCAAAGATTTCTATACTTCAGATTGGCAGAAGTTTGTAGAATATAACATCAAGGACGTGGAACTTGTAGACCGTTTTGAGGATAAGATGAAACTCATCGAACTTGCCCTCACTATGGCCTATGACGCAAAAGTGAACTACAATGATATTCATTATCAGGTTCGCATGTGGGATAACATTATCTTTAATGATCTTAAGAAGAAAAAGATCGCTATTCCTCCTAAGAAAGGATTCAAGAAGGATTCTCAGTACGCTGGTGCCTATGTGAAGGAACCTATTCCTGGAATGTATAACTGGGTTGTTAACTTTGACCTTAACAGTCTATATCCTCACCTAATTATGCAGTATAACATTTCACCCGAGACCCTTTTGAAAGAGAAACATCCTACAGTTTCTGTTGACAAGATTCTCAATCGTGCAGCTGATCTTTCTAATCTAGAAGTAACAACTGTATGTCCTAATGGTGCGATGTATGATACTCATCAACAGGGATTTCTACCTAGATTGATGGAAAAGATGTACAATGATCGTGTCATCTTCAAAAAGAAAATGATTGCTGCAAAACAACAGTATGAAAAGACTCCTACTAAAGAGTTGGAGAAAGAGATTGCTCGTTGCAACAACATTCAGATGGCGAAAAAGATTTCTTTGAACTCTGCTTATGGTGCGATTGGTAATGAATATTTCCGTTACTTCCGAATCGAAAATGCAGAGGCGATTACTCTTTCTGGTCAACTTTCTATTCGTTGGATTGAAGGTAAGATGAATGAGTATCTAAATAAAGTACTTAAAACAAAGGGTGAAGATTATGTTATTGCTGTTGATACTGATTCTATTTACCTCAATTTGGGTAGTTTGGTTGAATCTGTATACAAGGGAAGAGAGACGACTAATGAGAAAATTGTTTCGTTCCTTGACAAGTTGTGTCAAGTGGAACTTGAGCCTTATATTGAAAGTTGTTACAAAGAACTGGCTGACTATGTGAACGCATATGATCAGAAAATGTTTATGAAACGTGAGAACATTGCAGACAAAGGTATCTGGACTGCAAAGAAACGTTATATTCTAAACGTCTGGGATAGTGAAGGGGTTCGTTATACAGAACCTAAGATGAAGATGATGGGTATTGAAGCCGTTAAATCATCTACTCCTGCTCCTTGCAGACAGAAAATTAAAGAAGCTATCAAGATCATTCTCACAAAAACTGAAGATGACCTCATCAAGTTTATTGATGACTTCAGATCTGAATTTAAGAGTTTACCTCCAGAGGAAATTTCTTTTCCTAGGAGTGTAAATGGCTTGCAAAAATTCAAATCTCCAGTTACAATATATGGTAAAGGTACTCCTATGCATGTGAGGGGAACTCTGTTGTATAATCACTTTATTCGACAGAACAAATTAACTCACAAATATCCAATTGTTCAAGAGGGTGAAAAGATCAAATACATTTATCTTAAAACACCAAACATCATTGGCGAAAACGTAATTTCATTTCTCCAAACTTTTCCAGTAGAATTGAACATTACTAAACATATTGATTATGATCTTCAATTTGAGAAATCATTTATTGAACCTCTGAAGATCATTCTAAATACTATTGGATGGAAAACTGAAAAGACTGGAAGTTTAGAATTTTTATTTGCGTAAGATTATTATGGATTTTCTTAAAGATATTGTAAAAGAGATTGGTGGTGAGTACACACAACTTGCTGCAGACATTGATGAAACTGAAAAGTATGTTGACACAGGTTCGTACATTTTTAATGCACTGGTTTCAGGTAGCATATTTGGTGGTGTATCTGGGAATAAGATTACTGCTATTGCTGGTGAGTCTTCTACTGGAAAAACTTTCTTCTCTCTTGCTGTCGTTAAAAATTTTCTTGATACTCATCTCGATGGGTACTGTTTATATTTTGATACTGAAGCTGCAGTTACTAAGTCCCTCCTAGAAAGTCGTGGTATTGATCTGAGTCGTTTGGTTGTTGTGAATGTTGTAACTATTGAAGAATTCCGTAGCAAGGCACTCAAGGCAGTGGATATTTACTTAAAAAAACCTGAAGGAGAACGCAAACCTTGTATGTTTGTGTTAGACTCTCTGGGTATGCTTTCCACAGAAAAGGAAATTACTGATGCACTGAACGATAAACAAGTTCGTGACATGACCAAATCTCAACTGGTCAAGGGTGCTTTTAGAATGTTAACTTTGAAGTTGGGACAAGCAAACATTCCAATGATAGTAACCAATCATACCTATGATGTCATCGGCGCTTATGTTCCTACTAAAGAGATGGGTGGTGGTAGCGGCCTTAAGTACGCCGCTTCTACTATCATATATCTCAGCAAGAAAAAAGAGAAGGATGGAACAGAAGTCGTTGGAAATATTATCAAAGCAAAGGCTGTTAAGTCGCGTTTAAGTAAGGAGAACAAAGATGTTGAAATCCGTTTGTATTATGATGAGCGCGGCCTTGACCGTTACTATGGTCTTTTGGATCTTGGTGAGGCTGGTGGACTCTGGAAGAATGTAGCAGGACGCTATGAGATGGATGGTAAGAAGATCTATGCAAAACAGATTCTTGCAAATCCAGAAGAATATTTTACTTCAGAAGTGATGCAAGCTCTTGATGAAATTGCTGAAAAGGAGTTTAAGTATGGATGATATAAATCCATTAGAACAGGCTGGACAAAATCAATTAAATGAAATAGCTTTAAAAGATTTTTATAAAAAAGTAACTGTCTATGATGAAGAAGGTGATATTAAACTTTTTCATATCAAGGGTAGAGTATATGAAATACTAGAAGTCATGAAAGAACATGGTGGTATAGACACTTCAGGATGGAGGATTGTAGAAAATGAAGAACTTGCTTGATTATGTGAAAGTCTATGACAATGTTTTACCAAAGAACATTTGTGATGAATTAATAGATTCATTTGAAAAAAATCAAAACCTCCATGAAAGGTATGAGAATAGTAAGAGTCCTCAGTTTACTCAATTAAATATTACCTCTCATCAAATAAAGTTTGGATATGATTTACATCAAACTTTAATTCAAAAATCTGTTTCATGTTTAAATAAGTATAAACATGAACTTAACATTTGGAAAGAGTTTCCAGAAGAATATTCATTTGAACACTTTAGGATGAAAAAATATTCTTATATACAGGAAGATGAATTTAGAGAACATGTAGATGTTCAGGATTATCTTTCTGCTAAAAGATTTTTAGTATTTTTCTTTTATCTAAATGATTTAGAATATGGCGGTGAGACATATTTTCCAAAACTTGACTTTAGTGTTCATCCAAAAGCCGGAAGTTGTTTAGTCTTTCCCCCCTTGTGGTTATTCCCTCATTGTGGTATGATGCCCTCGGGTAAAGACAAGTACATTGTTGGAAGTTATTTGCATTACAGATGAACGGAATTGAATCTCTAGTACTACAGAATTTAATTAATAATGAGGATTATACTAAAAAGTCTATTCCTTTCATTAAGCCTGAATACTTTGAACAACAATACAATAAATTGTTGTTCACTATAATCTATGAATTCTACACAAAATACAATAAACTACCTACAAATTCTGCACTGGAAATTGAGGTAGACAATATTCAAAACATCGGAGACGATGATGTTAAAAAGATCAAACAGTTCCTAGAACTTGATGTAGAAACTGTTGATGAAAAGTGGATTGTGGACACTACAGAAAAGTGGTGTAAAGATAGAGCTATCTACAATGCACTTCTTGAAAGTATTAAGATTGCAGATGGACAGGATTCCAAAAGAACTCCTGATGCTATTCCATCCATACTTTCTACCGCTCTCTCAGTTTCTTTTGACCAAAACATTGGTCATGATTATTTAAATAATTATCTTGAACGGTATGAATTTTATCATAGGACGGAGGAAAAAGTCGAGTTTGATCTTGAATACTTTAATAAAATCACCAAAGGTGGTTTACCTAACAAGACTCTTAATATCGCGCTGGCTGGTACAGGTGTCGGCAAGTCTTTATTCATGTGCCACCTTGCTAGCTCCGTGTTGCTCCAAGGACGGAACGTTCTCTATATTACAATGGAGATGGCAGAAGAGAAAATTGCTGAACGAATTGACGCAAATCTCTTGAATGTAAGTGTTCAAGATATCGAACGTTTACCAAAACAAATTTATGAGAATAAAATCAATTTGTTATCGCAGAAGACTAATGGTAAACTTATCATCAAAGAGTATCCTACTGCTTCTGCTCATGTTGGACATTTCAAGTCTTTACTTAACGATCTTGCATTAAAGAAATCTTTCTTCCCTAATATTATCTTTATTGATTATCTAAACATTTGTGCATCTGCTAGATACAAAGGGTCTATCGTAAACTCTTACACTTATGTTAAGGCAATTGCTGAGGAACTTAGAGGACTCGCTGTTGAACACAACGTCCCCGTCGTGTCTGCTACTCAAACTACTCGGAGTGGTTATGGTAACTCTGATGTTGACCTTACTGATACTTCTGAATCCTTTGGTCTTCCTGCTACTGCCGATTTTATGTTTGCTCTTATTAGTACCGAAGAATTAGAAAATTTAAATCAGATCATGGTTAAACAGTTGAAGAATCGTTATAACGATCCTACGATGAATAAGAGATTCTTATTAGGTATTGACAGGGCAAAGATGAGGTTGTATGATATAGAACAATCTGCACAATCTGGAATCGTAGATTCTGGTCAAGATGATTACGACATGGAGGAACTCTCCAAAAATAACAAACTTAAAAATTTCCAAACACTGAACTATTGAGGTAAAATTATGTCTAAAGGTTTCGCTCCTAAAAATGTTGAAGAAGCAGTTAATGCAAAAAAACAGAAAGAAAAAGAAGATGCAGTTCCTCTGGAAGTTGATTGGGATAAGTATACTGAGTTTGTGGAGGTGATGACTAGTGAACCTACAAAAAACTATAATGCATATACTTCTCGTTTGACTGAACTAAACGAACAAGGTTGCAATGTCAATCGTCTTACTACTGCTGCTATTGGTCTGTCAGCAGAGGCTGGAGAGTTTCAAGAGATTGTCAAAAAAGTTCTATTCCAAAACAAACCATGGAATGATGCTAATAAAGAACATCTTGTGATTGAACTTGGTGACATCATGTGGTATGTTGTTCAAGCTTGCAAAGCTCTGGATGTTCGTGTTCAAGATGTATTGATTGGTAATACTTTCAAACTTCTGAAACGTTATCCTGAAGGTACATTTGACTATCTTAAGTCTGAGTATCGAGCTCCTAACGATCTCTGATAAATAGAAAATAAAAACCTCTTTCCTAAATACTAAAGGAAAGAGGTTTTTTTCTTATGACTACCATTTCAGAAACACTACTTGCATTAAATAAAGTTCTTCAGGACTATGAAGTAGAAGTAAAAAAGGCAGGCGCCAGAGTTACTACTCTTTTGGTTTACACTAAAGAACGTTCTGAAGCTAGAGAAGAAATTAAAACTGAACTTAAGAAGTCTAATATTAAAGCCGATGTAGAAAAATTCAGCGAATCTAATTTTGAAGGTTTGAAAATTAATGAATCTACATCTTCTTATCTGAAGATAATTTTCAAACCAAAGAAAGGCGGCGGGGGATCAGGCGCTGGTGCTGCAGTAACAAAAATGGCAGAATCTGCTCAAGCAGTTTATGCAGCAGTTGCTTTTGGACTAGGTAGACATATAACACATTCTGATATAACTCCAGATAATGTAGAAAGATTTAAAAATAAATTTGATGTAGATGAAAAGATAGATGTGATATTAAATCAATTACCAGATGATTGGATTGAGTCATCTGTTCTTGGAGCTAATAAATTGTGGGATCAGTTCAAAGGTCTTAAAAATGGAATAGTATTTCATAGAGGATCTAAGACTGTAGATCATATTGAAAATCAATTCAAAAGAATTAAAGGAATTGAAGGCGTTAGAATGGACATCAATAAATGGTCTCCTGCTGACATATATGTAACTACACCAGGATATAATTCTAAATGTTTAGAGGATGAAAGAAGCATCCAAGGTTTGAATCAATGTATGAATGAAAGAATTAATCCTTCAAATCCAGTAATGTTTGGAGTTTCTTTAAAGAAAATGTCAAGAACTGCAAGTCTTAATATTATAAACTTTGATAAAAAAAATTCTGTTGAAAAAGAATTTGACAAATTTGAAATGAATCCAATGAGTAAAGACATGTATCTTCATTTTACTGATGGAACTAAGATTCAATTTAGAGGATTTGGTGGTAAATCTTTGACTGGATGGCAAGGTGAGGTTAAGGGATCTAAAGCCAATCAAGGAAAGATTTCATTAGGTCCGATCAATCTTCTTTTAAAACTACATGGTATAGATCAAATCCCAACTAATATTGCTGCGGATATTAAGAACGCAACTAAGAAAACAAAGCTTTTAAATGATGTAGTTGCAGAACTTAAGAAAAGATCTCCCAATTTTGATGATGCTAAATTTGCTCAGTTTCAGATAAATTCTACTAAAGGTGGTGAGTTTGATGGTTGGTTATATTCAAAGTCACATGGTATTAAATTAATAAAAACTATTGAAGGAATTACTAATGCAGAGAAAAAGAAACAAGTCTGTGAAGACTTATATTTGTACGCAAATTCTAAATCTAAACTATCTTCCTCATATTGGAAGTTAGAGTGATGATAAATATTTAAATGGGAAATACAAATAATCAATGAAGACGTATAGACAGTTTATTACAGAAGTAACTGCCGCTGGTGAAGAGGCTAGGAAACTAGGTCTCAAGCATGTAGGTAGAGGGATGTATGCCAATAAAAGTGGTGAAATTACTCACAGATCTCTCGGTGGAAAGAAGTTAGAGAAGGTAAAACCAAAGGATGCACCTCAACAGGCACAGTCAACTAAGGGTACAGATGAAACACCAACTAAAGGAAAGACTGCATCTGCAACTCCTCAACAGGAACTAGAACCAAATGCTGAAATGCCTGGTGTTGATCAACCTGCAGGTGTAACTGTTACATTTGGTAGATTTAATCCACCTACAATTGGCCACGAAAAACTAATTCAGTCTGTCGCTTCAATGGCTAAAGGTGGAGAGTTTAGAATCTATCCAAGTAGAAGTCAAGATAAGAACAAAAATCCTCTTACACCAACAGAAAAAATTTCTGTTATGAAGAAAATGTTTCCTGAGTATAAGGACAACATTATTAATGATGAGAATATGAGAACGATTATTGATGTTCTTAAGTCTTGTGGCGAGGAAGGATTTACAGATGTTACTATTGTAGTGGGTGGTGATAGAGTTTCTGAATTTGAAGAACTTGCAAACAAGTACAATGGATCTATCTATACTTTTAATACTATCAACGTTCTCTCTGCTGGTTCAAGAGATCCTGATGCTGAAAGCGTAGAAGGTATGTCTGCTTCTAAGATGAGAGCTGCTGCATCTCAAAATGATTTCAAATCATTTAGATCTGGTGTTCCCAAATCATTAAATGATAAACAGGCGATGAACCTGATGAATAAGTTGAGAAAGTCTATGGGTGTTAGTTCTATGTCACCTAAGGTTGAGTTGTGGCAGATTGCTCCTAAATTAGATTATGTAAATCTAAGAGAGAATTATTATCAAGGGAACATATTTCAACTTGGATCAGTAGTAGAAAATTTAAATACTGGTATTACTGGCAAGGTAGTAAATAGAGGAACTAACTATGTTCTTTATGTTGATGAAAATGATGTTCAATATAGAGGCTGGTTAAAGGATCTTGTTGAGGGAGAAGATCCTTCAACCCAACTTGAAGTTGGAACTGATAGATATAGATCTTATGTTCAATCTTTAACACCAGGTCAATCAGTTACTAATTTTTATGACTTGAACAAAAAACTTAAATCAATAAATAATAAAAGAAGATAAATCTTATTAGCAAGGAACAACTATTATGTTAAACGACAAGTACGCTGTGGAAAGTTCTAAACTTTCCGGCATGGAAGAAATTCTAAAAAACATTGGATTCCTTAATGAAGAGGAAAAGTGTGATAAAGCTGGTGAAGATCACGAGCATAAGTATCCCAAGAAGTCTGGCAAAAAGTCTAAAGATTATGATGGTGATGGAACTGTCGAAGACGAAACTGACGAGTATGCAGGTGTCAAAGACCGTGCCATTAAAAAGGCCATGGGGAAAAAATCCAAAGAGAAGGATGATGCTAAGTGCGAAGAAGTAGATTTCTCTTCTATTCTTGACGAGTTAACTGATGAAGATCTTCTGTTCCTTACTGACGACTTAATTGAAGAAGTTGTTGAAGAGTTCTTCTATGAGACTTTAGAAGAAGGTTATGAAATTGATCAACTAGAATCACTGCTCCTAGAGCAAGTTGAATCAGAACTAACCTATCTTGAAGAAGCAAAGGTAACCGTTGGACATGACACTGAAGATTCAACTCCTAAAGAAGCAACTCCTAAAGAAGATAAACTTGCAAAAGTAAAGGCTGCTGTTAAGAAAGTTGCTTCTGGTGCTAAGAAAGTTGCAACTAAAGTTGCTGGTGCTGCTGGTGAAATTGTTGGTGCTGCAAAAGCAGGATATCAAAAAACCGCTGGTTCTTCATCTTCATCTTCAAGTTCTTCATCATCTTCTAATTCTTCAAGTTCTTCTGGTAGAACAGTCCCTCGTGGAACATCACAAAAACCTGGATTCCTTGCAAGAGCAGGTGCTGCACTTAAGGCTGGCCTAAAGAAAGTAATTGGTAAAAGTGCAAGAGTTGCTTCTAAGGTAGGTGACAAAGTTGCAACACGTTTGGGTGAAGAGATTGATCTAGAAGAAAAGAGAGGTCTTTGGGATAACATTCATGCTAAGAGAAAGCGTGGAGAAAGACCTGCTAAACCAGGAGAGAAGGATTATCCTAAGACTCTTAATATAGAAGAAGTAGAAGGTCTTATGCCAGAAGAGTTAGTTGGTACAACATACGAGATTGAAATGGAAGATGGAGAAACCATCATCATCGAGAAAGTGAAGATGGATGGCGTTGATGATAATGGTTCTACAAAATGCTGGAAGGGATATAGAAAAGCAGGCACCAAAATGAAGGGTGGTAAAGAAGTTAATAACTGTGTCAAGGCTGGTTACGAAATGGATGGTGAGGAATTTATCTATGAAGATGATCAGTTCCTACAAGATGTTGAAGTTTTAGCTGATTGGTTGTATGAAGAAGGCGTTATTGAAAATGAAGATCAGTTCTTTGAACTAATGGAAGATTTGTCGGAAGAAGAAATCGATGAACTATATGATGTTGTTTTTGAAGCGACTGCTATGGCGAAGCGTGGTTATGATGAAACCAAACTTCGCCAACGTGCTGGTGGTGGTGAAGCAGCAGATAGAGCAACTGCACTTGAGAATAGACCAACTTACGGTGATGCTAATAAAGCAAAACAAAGACAAAATTATGCTAGAGCACAAAGAGGTGATTTCCGTAAAACAGCTTCTTCTTCTCCTGGTCTTCATGGTTATGGTCACAAGTCTGATGACCCTGCAGTAAAAGCAAAGCAAGCAGCAAGAGGTGCTCAGAGAGGTGCTCTAACACCTAAGGAGAAAAAGAGTCTCAATATGGGTTATGAAATGATCGGCAATTCTCTAGAAGAGGGTGGTCTTGAAGTTCAAAACATTCAAGAAATTTCTGCTAATCTTGCACTTACTGCTTCACAAAAAGCAGATGAAATGAGAAGAAAGGCATCTGTTGCTGGTGATAAAAAAACTGCGTCTAAAAAAGCAGCACAAGCATCTCGTCTTTATGCAGGAGTAGGACCACGTAGAGCAAAAGAAAAAAGAACGTGCGAAGGTATTGAAATGATTGGTGATTCTCTAGAAGAAGGTGGATTAGAAGTTCGTAACTATTCTTGGAGAGAAGTTATGGAATCTCAATACGCTCGTAACAATCCAGAGAAGTATGAGAGAGAGCAAGAAAAGAAAACCAGTAAAAGAGAAAAGGCAATGAATGATCCACACAGAGGAATCAATTCACCCGCCTTTGAAAAGTTTATGAGACAACAAATGGGACGTTGATTATCAAATCATGACTTATAATCCACCTACTGCTCAGGTCACACAGGAGAAAGATGTGACACATGGAAACATACAACCAAACACTAAATCTAAAAAGGATAAAAACATGGAACCATCTGGAAAGAAAACTGAAATAATTATTAATCCATCTAAGTCGGATATTCAAGAACTAAAATCATTTGCTGATTTTGTTTTAACTGAGAGAGGTGACTTCTGGCATCCAGATCCAGAACAGGATCGTAAACTGGGTGGTCCTGGTGCCAATCAACGTGCTCGTGAAGATCGTGCTGCTGCATCAAAACCAAAAGCAGATCCTAAAAAACTACGTCCAGGTGAATCCTATCTAGAATATTCTAAGCGTCAGAAATATGGAGAATCTTATGTTCCTGGTAAACCTGCCGAAAGACTTGGTGCTGTAACTGCTATTCCTAAAGATGAACGTGATGCTGCAAGAGAAAGACTACTTGCTAAAACAAAGGCAGCAAAGGCAGCAAGAGAAAAACTCAACGACTCTTACGAAGTAGAAGATTATGAACTAGTAATGGAGTTAACTGGTGGTAAGGGACACCCTGGATACAAGGCAGGTTCTAGGGATCATGGCCCCATGCAATCGGGACATTCTGCAGATACCTTTAAAAGAACTATGAAGGGTGGTACGATGTCTATGAGACATGGTGATCATCTTGGAGACTTAGATGATAAAGATGATGACGAAGGTGATCTTGAAGCAGGACTTAAAGATACTGCAAGAAAGAGAAGAGAGAATGTTAGAAAACCTTTAAGAGATGTGGTTAAGGCAGCTAGAAAACGGATGACAAAAGAAGATTATGAACTAGTTGATGAAGCAATTAGAAATCCTGAAAGTAGAAAGAAACTTCGTGATATTGAGGATAAGGAAGTAAGAAAGGGCGATACATCAAAAGGAGAAAATCCACGCAGTAAGTATTCAACGTTTAAAGGAAAACTAGCAGGACACCTTCTTCGTGGTCCAGAAAGCACTGGGTCAAAAGGTAATCCAGTAAGAAGTCGTGGTGGAACTAATGCTCCTGCTGATGAAAGAGTAGGTAGAGGACCTCATCGTGCTGGAAACGCAGCATATTGGGCTGGAAATGCTGGTCCAAATAGAGATAGAGGTGCTGGAAATAAAGCAGCAAGAAGGGCAGGTAAGTCCGTTCCAAATACAAGAGATATGGATGAAAATTATGACCTCTACGACATCATCCTCTCACACCCTCTTGATGAAGGTAAGGTGGAACTAAAGCAAAGAAACAAAGGTGAAATGCAACGCAAGGCAGGCAACCTTGGTCGTGAAGTAGTTTCAACTCCCAATACCAAGAAAAATGCAGCAAAGAGAGGTGCTGCTATGGATAGAATGAAAAAACTTGTAAGTGCAATTGCTCGTGATGATGAGGAAAAGAGATTTAAAACAATTGGACAATCCCCTTTACACAACTCTTACGAAATGGAAGAAGGTCTTGATAAGAAAACCTTCTTAGCAAATCGTAAAAAGAATGAGCGTAAAGCTGCAACTGCTGATGCTCGTAAGAGAGGGCACGAAGGACACGAATGGCACAATACTGGAAGAACTTATAGTCCAGATGAAGCAAAGTCTCGTCGTGCAAATATGTCCGATGATGATAGAGCAGCAAGACACCGTGTTGCTGTAGATCCTGATGATGATCGTGATGAGAATACATACTCAGCATCTAAGACTAAGAATCCTAAGAAGCAACGTAAGCAAGCTGCCATGGGAGAAATGATGACATTCTCTGACTTTATGGAGTCTCGTAGATCCGAAAGAGAAGGTAAAGGTTCTCCAGAATCTCCCCTTTCATATCCTGGTAGAGCAATCAAAAAAGAAAGAGGTGAAAAAGGAGGTCGTCATCAACACAGTGGCAGTGTTGAATATGGTGGAGCTGCTGCCGAAAGAGGTAGAAAGAAAAAAGATCCATATTCACAACATCAACGTCTTAGAAATTTAAGTAATTATCCAGAAAAACCAGGAAAGTATTCTGAAAAACTTAGAAAGAAAACTGATTTAGGAAGTCGTTTCGACTAAATAAGATTGTAGAGTTCTATGTATTCTTATGTCCGCACTCGTCGCCTGGTGTCTTGCTAATCAAGCTTTGATTGCAACAGTATTGTTTGCAGTTTCAGAAGCACTTGGAGCAAACCCCAAAGTTAAGTCAAATGGTATTCTTTCACTCATCCTTCTCCAAGTCCAAGGACAATTGAAGGCAAGGGGTGGCAAAGATCTAACACCATAATTCTAAAGGACTCTTACGAGTCCTTTTTTATAAATAAGTATATAACTAAAGTTCATCGGAGAATAAAATGTCTCTATACAAAAGAATAGACTCTAACGCAGCAAAGACTGCACTTGAAAATCTTCGTAATGCAGTACCAAATACCAACGCAGAAACTATTGTTTTTGTTGACGCTACAGAGGCAGGTTTAAACGAGAACAGAACTCGTGGACTTACTAGCCCTGGTTGGTGGTCATACCGTACTTATACTGATGCAGAAGGTAAGACACGTCATAAGGCAGAGCACCTAGTATTCATTACCAACCCTGAGTCAAACGCAGATGAAACTCAGTCTGATGATACCATCGCAGCAGATGTAGCATCGTCAGTCACAATTACGACACAACCTGCTAATGCAACCACAGCTTCTGGTGCTGCAACATTCACAGTTGCAACCAGCACAACTGGTACTCCTGGAGCTCTTTCGTTCCAATGGCAACGTCAGACTTCAACTGGTACAACCTGGACTAATGTCACCAACACAGGTGTACATAGTGGAGCGACAACTGCAACTCTAACCTTGACTGGTGCAACCAGTGCCAATGGTGGGTATAAGTATAGAGTTAAGATCAACTCTGCTGGTGGTACAGAAGAAGTAATTTCAAATGGTTCGGCAACACTAACATTTGGCACTTGATAATATAAGTTATGTTATTTGATGAATTAAATGAGGATAATTATTTATTCTTCGCTATAAAAAACTATAATAATCCTAAGTGTGCCACTAAAGAAGATTTTTTTAATGACATGAATAGGTTTAAGTATCTTAAACGACTATTTAAAAAATACGTTAAGAGTGGTGAATTGAAAACTCATTTAATTCTCAATCATATAATCATTTTATATAATTTGTTTGATGATGCTGCAACTCCTTTATTATTATATAAATTGGATCGTGAATTGTGGTCTTCTCTAAAATCTTTTTTGGTTTTTATTGATAGATGGCCAACAAATCTAATGCCTGAATTATTAGTTGATAAGGATTGTACAAAGATACTGGAGTCTATTTAAATGTTACATGAAGATGCACCAACTAATTCTGTAGGTACAGGTGAAGAAACATCTTTACCTCCATTTTCAGAACCAGGTAGAAAATTAAGAAAGAAAAAATTGGATAGAGTTAAATCGATGCTAGATATCAAACTAGAATCGAGAGAACAACAGTGGCCTTTCTTAGTTGAAGTTCCTGGAATAGGCAATTTTATAATGTCAGGTACAAGTCCTATACAAGTAAAGTTTAATCTAAGAAAGATTATACAACCAACAATAACTGATACTAAAATTAAAATTACTAGATTGAATCAAGGTGAAGCCATTAAATATCATATGAACAGAACTAACAAATCAATGAAAGGAATTTACGAGGAAACCATGAACATTCAAGAACAGATGCCAATGCAACAACAGGCACAACAGGGACAACCTGCAGCTGCAGGTTCTGCAGAAAAGAGAGCAAATGCTCAGAACGCACAGAAGGCGAAACAACTTCAACAACAAAAAGCCCAAGTTCAGAAACAACAGGCTTCAAAAGATATGAATGCTCAGAAGACGGCCATGCAAAATACAATGAAGGCCAAGATGGATGACATGAAGAAGAAGCAAGCCGCACAACAAGCTGCCGCTAAGAAAACTGGTGGCACCACGCCAGTTGCATGAGGTTAGTTATGTTTAGATTTGGTAAAGACATAGAAGTTTTAGAAGCCAAGTTTCAAATATACGAAGATCTCTCCAAGGAGATGCTTGACAAACTTGAGAGAGCAGTTGATAAAATCAGTGAGGGTAATCAAGCAGTTGCTCTTATACTGGAGCGTCACGAAAATAGATTGGAACAAAACGAAAGATCCGATCAAATTCTTATTAAGATGATAGAGGATTTCAAAATAGAAAATAAATCAGATCATCGACTTACAAATGAACGTATTGGAGTTGTGGAGAATCGTGTAAATGATCTTGCAACATTTAGATGGATTGCGACTGGTATAGGCACTGCTGCAGTTATCGTGTTAGGTTCTGCAACATTTTTTGGCAACCTCTTGACAATAGGACAGGATTCTGGTAATATCAAAACACCAGTTTCAGAAGTCAAACCTAAATGAATTTTGTTGATCTAGAGTATGTAAATCTTGTTTCTTCAAGACTTCTGAAATTCTCAAGAAAGAAAGAAAATCTCTATACTTTTAGATGCCCCTATTGTGGCGATTCCAAAAGGAATCAGAACAAAACTAGGGGATATTTTTATCTCAAAAATAATGATATTCTTTTCAAATGTCATAATTGTTTGGTTGGTAGAACATTTTCTAATTTCTTGAAAGATAATGCAAATGATCTTTATGATAAGTATCTTTTGGAAAGATATAAGGAAGGCCTGACTGGTAAAACTACAAACACTCCAACGCCTGCCTTTGATTTTCAAGAACCAAAGTTTTCCAAAAAAAATAAAAATTGTCAAACCCTGAAAATTCAAGGTCTGCCAAGTATCGAATCACTAAATACTACACACCCAGCAAAACAATATCTGCTCGACCGAAAGATTCCAGAGATTTACTTCTCAAACTTCTACTACGCAGAGGATTTTAATGCCTGGGAAAAGAATAAAAGTAAAATTAAAGAACCCAGAATTGTACTCCCACTAATCTCAGAGGATGGAAATGTATTTGGATATCAAGCAAGGTCTCTTAATAAGAATGCAACTCTTCGCTATATCACTACCATCCTGGATAAACAGTACCCTAAACTATTTGGACTTGATCGTATAGACAAGAATGAAACAGTATATATCACTGAAGGACCTTTCGACTCGCTCTTCATATCCAATTCAATTGCTATGTGTGGAGCTGATGTTTATCTTGGTGACTGGGGGATTAATAATGTGGTTTGGATATACGATAACGAACCACGCAATCGACAAATTGTATCAAGAATATCCAACGTTATCGAAACTGGACAAAAAGTTGTCATCTGGCCTTCATCGGTAGAGGAAAAGGATATTAATGACATGGTTTTGGCTGGTCATGATGTACAAAATATGGTAGAATGTAATACCTATTCTGGGTTAGAAGCAAAAGTAAAGTTAAATCTCTGGAAAAAAGTACAAGTATGAGTAACGGTATTAAGGTAAGGAAACGTAATGGTACGTTAGAATCACTGAACCTAGATAAAATTCACAGTATGGTAGATTGCGCTTGTGGTGGCATTAGTGGAGTGTCTGCATCTCAAGTAGAAATTCAATCTGGTATTCAATTTTATGATGGTATTACCACAGAAGAAATTCAAGAAATTCTAGTTAGATCAGCTAGTGATCTTATTAGTCTTGACTCTCCAAACTATCAGTATGTTGCTGCTCGTCTTCTTCTTTTCGGTCTATATAAACAAGTTTTTGGATCTGATTGGAACAACGGGTTCCCCAACTTAGGGGATCATCTATATGAAGGAACTATTAAAGGTGTTTATGACAAACATCTTACATCAAAATACACCGATGAAGAGTGGGATAAAATCAATAGTTTTATTGATCACGAACGTGACTATTTGTTTACATATGCTGGTCTTCGTCAGGTTGTAGATAAATACCTGGTACAGGATAGAAGTGTTGGACGTGTCTTTGAGACACCACAATACGCTTATATGTTGGTTTCAGCGACCATCTTTGCAAAATATCCAAAAGAAACCAGACTTACATACGTCAAGAAATATTATGACGCAATCTCAAAGCACAAAATCAACGTGCCCACTCCCATCCTCGCAGGAGTTAGGACTCCGCTTAGACAATTTGCTAGCTGTGTCCTTGTTGATAGCGATGACACCCTCGATAGTATCTTTAGTTCTGATATGGCTATTGGCCGATACGTTGCACAAAGGGCGGGTATCGGTATCAACGCAGGTCGCATCCGTGCTCTCAACAGCAAAATACGAGGGGGCGAAGTGGCTCACACTGGAGTTATACCGTTTCTCAAAAAGTTTGAAGCAACTGTCCGTTGTTGTACGCAAAATGGTATACGAGGCGGAAGCGCGACAGTCCACTTCCCAATCTGGCACAGAGAAATCGAAGACATCTTAGTATTAAAAAACAATAAGGGATCAGAAGATAACCGTGTTCGTAAACTTGATTACTCAATTCAAATCAGCAAGTTGTTTTATGAGAGGTTTATTCAAAATCAAACCATCTCGCTTTTTTCACCTCATGATGTTCCTAACCTTTATGAGAATTTTGGGACCAGTGGCTTTGATGATTTATACTGCCAATATGAGTCAGACAATTCTATCCCCCGCAAAACAATCAATGCCCAAGAATTAATTCTTGATCTTCTAAAAGAGAGAGCAGAAACAGGTCGTATCTATATCATGAATATTGACCACTGCAATGAGCATTCATCTTTTAAAGATAAAGTTTGGATGAGTAACCTCTGCCAAGAGATTACATTGCCCACCAAACCACTACAGCACATTGATGATGAAGATGCTGAGATTGCTCTGTGTATTCTTTCTGCTATTAATGTTGGAAAGATTAAGAACTTTGATGACTTAGAAGAATTTTGTGATCTATCTGTTCGTGCCCTGGATGAACTGATCGACTACCAGGATTACCCCGTAGAGGCGGCCAGGCGGTCCACTATCAACCGTCGTTCCCTTGGTATTGGGTATATTGGTCTTGCACACTTTCTCGCCAGGCATCAGGTAAAATACGACGATCCTGCAGCTACCAAGTTAGTGCATGATTTGACTGAGGCATTCCAATATTATCTTTTAAAATCTTCTAATCAACTTGCTATTGAAAAGAAGAAGTGCGGTTATTTCGACCGCACTAAGTATGCCGATGGTATTTTACCCATTGATACTTACAAGAAAGAAGTTGATGAAATTGTACCAAACGAGTTAAACTATGATTGGGAAGCACTTAGAGCCTCCATCCTGGCTCACGGTCTCAGGAACTCAACACTGTCCGCACAGATGCCATCGGAGAGCAGTTCCGTTGTGTCAAACGCAACCAATGGAATCGAACCACCTCGCGGATACTTGTCCGTTAAGAAGTCCAAGAAAGGTCCACTCAAACAGATTGTCCCACAGTATCAATCTCTTAAAAACCATTATACGTTGCTCTGGGATATGTCTGGGTATTCTGGTTATATTAATATTGTTGCAGTTATGCAGAAGTTCTTTGATCAAGCGATTTCTGGAAACTGGTCCTTTAATCCAGAGCATTACGAAAACTCTGAAGTTCCTGTTAGTGTGATCGCAACTTACTTCCTCAATACATATAAGTATGGTTGGAAGACGAGCTACTATCAGAACACCTATGATGCTAAGAAGGATGTAGATAATGAAGAGGATGCAAAAAAGAAGGTGGAAGACTTACTAAACAGAGTCTTAAATGGAGAAGTCCTAGAAGAGGACGACTGTGATAGTTGTAAAATCTGAGGAGATGTCAATGCAGTTCATCAAGGAAACAAAAAAAGTACAAGGAATGACAGTGTTCAATAAGAATCAAGTTGATACTAAGAAGCAACCAATGTTCTTTGGTGCTCCACTTGGAGTTCAAAGATACGACTCCTATAAGTATCCTATCTTCGAGAAGTTAACTCAACAGCAACTGGGATACTTCTGGAGACCTGAAGAAATTTCTCTGCAAAAAGATCGTGCAGATTATCAAAAATTAACTAAAGAACAAAAACATATTTTTACTTCTAATCTGAAGTATCAGATTATGCTTGACAGTGTTCAGGGTAGGGGGCCTGGTATGTCCTTTTTACCCTATTGTTCATTGCCTGAATTAGAAGGTTGTATGACAATCTGGGAAACTATGGAGATGATTCATAGTAGATCATATACCTATATCATTAAAAATATCTATCCAGATGTATCAGAAATCTTTGATACTATTTTGGTTGATGATAACATTCTAAGTCGTGCTGAGACTGTTACTAATGCATACGATGAGTTTATTCGTGCAGCTCAGGAGTATGGATCTGGTCATCAATGGGAACATCAACTTGAAGGTGTTCCTGCTGCCCAAGAAACTCTTTATGAATTGAAGCGTAAACTATATCGTGCAGTAGTAAACGTTAATATCCTTGAGGGTATTCGTTTCTATGTTAGTTTCGCCTGCAGTTTTGCCTTTGGCGAACTTAAATTGATGGAGGGTAGTGCTAAAATTATTTCTCTGATTGCTAGAGATGAATCACAACATCTTGTTATTACACAAAATATTTTAAAAAATTGGGCTAATGGTGATGATGAAATGATACAGTCCATCATTAAGGAAGAGGAGTCTAATGTTTATGAAATGTATAAGGTTTGTGTAGAAGAAGAGAAGAGATGGGCTGATTATCTATTCAAAGATGGTAGTATGATCGGTCTCAATGACAAGTTGCTTCATATGTATGTGGAGTATATTGCCAATCGTCGTATGAAGTCTATTGGACTCAAACCAATATTTGATGTAAGTATGTCAAATAATCCTCTACCTTGGACTGAACACTGGTTAAATTCTAAACTAATGCAAAATGCCCCACAAGAAACAGAGATCGAATCTTATGTCATCGGAGGAATTAAACAGGATCTTAAGAAAGACACTTTCGCAGGATTTAAACTGTGATTCCTTATATGATGTTAACAGAATATTGTCAAAGACTAATCACACAAAAAGATTGAGTAAACTTAAAAATGAATTCCAACGCAAAAAAAATACCTAGATGTCCCTATTGTGGTAGATACAACAGTATGTGTGCAGAAGTCAATAGTTTTATGAGAGCTATTGCTAGATCTGTATGTTCTAAAAAATATCATGGTGTTAAACGATATGAAGAGATTCCAGATCCTTGGAACGACACTACATGTTAGATAAATACCTCCATAACGGAGGTTTTTTATTATGAAGGTTCAATCTGCCAAAGCCAAAGGTCGCCGTTTGCAACAGTGGGTTAGAGATAAACTTATTGAATCTCTTCAAATACATCCTGAAGATATAGAATCTCGTAGCATGGGAGCAGGTGGCGAAGACCTTATCATGGCTCGTGCTGCCAGATCAAAGTTTCCACACAGCATAGAGTGTAAGAATGTAGAGAAACTCAACGTATGGGAAGCCTATGAACAGGCTTCTATCAATAGTGGAGATTATGAGCCCATTGTTGTGATGAAAAAGAATGGTAAAAAACCATTGGTAGTTGTAGACGCAGAGTATTACATAAACTTACATTCAGAAAAGGCTTGACAAGATTGGTCGGTTCTGATAATATATAAAAGAAGTTAAGGAGTTAACGACTATGTTCACTAAGGACTTTCTTTCAGACAAGGAAATTATGTTTACCCAAACAATTGAACAAATGGTTGATAAACTTCACGAATTAACTTCGGAAGGTCGCTACGCCGATGCCAAGGTGATTGCACAAAAAATCAAGGATATTGAGTATATGTCCCAGAAGTCGTAAGACTTCTTTTCTTGTCTCAGTAGCTCAGTGGATAGAGCAACTGCCTTCTAAGCAGTCGGTCGTTGGTTCGACCCCAACCTGAGACGTTGTGCTCCTTTAGCTATCTGGTGAAAGCAATCGACTCATAATCGATGTGAGGTGGGTTCGATCCCCTCAAGGAGCATGGCTGAAAAGCCTCTAAACAATTTTAGGTAATTTTTGTAAAATGAAAACCGCAAGTAAATTTCGTTCTGTTTTTTCAGAAAATGAAATCGATATCTTAATAGAAGCAGTGGATGGAGAAGTAAATCTGGATTCAGATTATCCATTGCTTTTTCAAAAGGCTTACAAATTTTATAGAAATAATGGAATTCAATTTATTGAAGATGACGAAGACGATAAATACTCTATCTTAATTGACCACCTTGACAAAGATTTGAATTTGATTTAAAATCTGATCAAACGGAATACTCCGTTTTGATTGGAGTGTAGCTCAGCGGTAGAGCGGACGACTGTTAATCGTTTGGTCGCAGGTTCGATCCCTGCCACTCCAGTTAGAAGGATTTCGGTTCTTCTAAATAATTCAGGTGATGAGACCTCAATTACTCGTTGACTCACTGAACACGGAGTTTGTCGAAACTCCTTCCATCCGCAGGTATCACTCTGCGAGAAACTTAGAGGTACAATTATGTTTAAATCCGCAATCGCAGCTGTTGCAGCTGCTCCTTTCCTTGCCACCGCTGCGTTCGCTGGCCCTTATGTAGAATCCAAGACCACTGCAGGTCTTTCTAATGGAGACTATGAAGGTTCCCAAACTGAACTTCGTGTTGGTTACGAAGAGAAAGTTGCTCCTACTGTAACTGTCTTTGGTGAAATCGGTCCTGGTTATGAATGGACCAATGGTGGTGCAAATGAAACTGTAGTCGTTGGTGAAGTTGGTGTAACGGTGCAAGCATCCGAACGTGTTAGCATCAACGCTAAAGTTGATAGTGAGTACGGTAACACTAGCAAACTCTTTGACCTTGGTGGTGAAGTGAAAGTTCGTTACTCGTTCTGATAACATAGGGGGGCAACCCCCTTTTTTGGGAGTGTAGCTCAATTGGCAGAGCGAGAAGCTTATACCTTCTGTATGCACCAGATTAGTGCGCGGTTGGGGGTTCGACTCCCTCCACTCCTATATAAAATAAACACGGGGGTCAAATGTCATATCAAAACCAAACAGATTTTGAGTATCACTTATTTGACTTTGGTAAAAAGGTGGAGTATATTATTGCTGCTGAAATGGCAGGCAAAGAAGATGCTAATGAAGCATACAAAAAAATTAAAGAGTTGTTTGAAGACCTTAAAAAGTTTCGCAAGCAAGAAAAGAAAAAAGACCATGTATTAGATTACGACAAAATTCCTGACAGGTATTGATATGAGTTTATCACAAGGTTTAGTAATGGAAGAAAATGAAGAGCCTGGATTTAAAATCCTTCATCTATCATTTCGTAAAAGAGAATCATCTTCTTTTTATGGTGGACCAGTAGATTATTACATTGGTAACATCGTATTTCGTCTGACAGACCCAGATGCAAAACGCAGGATGGAATACTATCTTAAAGAGAATGAAGAGTTGCGTGTAGCACCAGACCTAGAGTTGATGGAAAAATATTATGAAGGTCTTCACTTTAAGTTTGATGATGGTGAAGAGGAGGAAGATGAGAAAGGCAACAAGTTTACCAAACTTGATATTGTAAACAAGCATGGTATCAAAGACGAAGATGTATTCATTCGTGCCCATCGTCGTAACATGGCACCGCTTCATGACTTCATTCAATACAATGAGAAGTTTGATTGTTACCGAATGCACGAATACTTCCAAGACACACCAGTAGTTCGTGGTATAATGCAGTATCTCCAAGACATGAAAGATGATAAACCTAATCCGAGCCGCACTCTCTATCATGAGCAATTCATCAACACCCTTGAAAACCTCTGCTGGTGGTGGGACTAGAGTTTGTTCTAAATGCCACACAGAACTACCCCTTGACAAGGACCACTACCAAGTGGTAAAATACTTTCGTACAGGATTCTCCTACTACTGCAATGAGTGTAACAAACCTAAACCCCGTGAAGATTCTCCTAGAACGTGATGGTTATAGATTTGTAATAAAAGGTACTATTGAACTCAATGGTATGCCAGATTATCGACTTCAAAAGAAAGATATATACACTAGGAGATGGAATGACATCTATCTATTTGACAATCAAATGCAGTGTTTGACAGCTATGGAAGATATTGAATATGCAAAATGGTTAGATCCAGATCGTGTCCCATGTTATGTAAAAGATGATGAAGAACCTAATGTACTTTGATGATATGGAACTGATGCAACTTCAGTTCTGTATGCAACAAACAAAAAACCAAATGTCGATGGGTGGAGAAATCCGCCGCCATGCTTCTATCACTCAAAAGATTGAGAAGGAAATGGAGCGTCGTAAAGAAGAAACTGGTGCTTATACTAGAGAGGGACTATTGAGTCAACTGGAAAAAGAACTAGAGCGTCTAGAGAGGGAGGTTTGATAGTCACGGATGGACTTAAACAGCACTGGTCGGGATGAAGTAGGTTTCCAATTTCCTAAAAGAATTGGTGGTGCGGATGGGGTTACTCCCGCCCAGTTTCCTGCCTCTGGTCAAAGGGCAGGTGGCGAGCCAAGCAAAGGGGGATTGACCTCCCCCATTACCTAACATAATATAAATAAGTCGATGTGGCGGAATTGGTATACGCGCTGGGTTTAGGTTCCAGTGGAGCAATCCATGAAGGTTCAAGTCCTTTCATCGACATTGGGGTTACTCGTTAGGCAGATAGCCTAGAAGGAGGGCTCCATAAATAAAGTCGGGATCATCATATCCGACTTGCAATGGGTACAACAAGGAACGTTGTATTAAACGAAGAATCCCCTCAGTCACAACGTAGAAGAACGAAACTTGCTTCAGCATAAGTCGCCTAGTCGTTCGTCGTAGGTGAACATTCTCGCCCAAA
>Ga0194130_10000971_pt1 | contig 49300 bp, 37 predicted proteins | sample TA2KigsurfametaG_FD_160084 | JGI IMG/M metagenome (GOLD analysis project Ga0194130, IMG submission 160084) | Freshwater microbial communities from Lake Tanganyika, Tanzania - TA2015050 Kigoma 12 surface | ecosystem: Environmental > Aquatic > Freshwater > Lake | place: Tanzania: Lake Tanganyika...
TGTTCCCGGGGAACAGCTACCAGGGTGTGCTCGAGACCCCCGTCTATGCGCTGCTCTGGTGGGTGTTCGGTCCCACGGCGATCCCCGCTCGTTTGTTTCATCAGCTCGTGTGGTTGGCGGCGCTCGGGGTCTGGACCTGGGTGGCGACGGACCTGCTGCGCCGAACCGGCCGGTCATTGGTGGCGCAGTGGTGGGGGGCGCTGTCCGTGACGGGACTCATCGGTCTGAGCTCGGTCGTAGGCTGGCCGGTGTTCTACCGGATCTACCCGGGTTACCAGCTCGGGGCCCTCCTGTCTGGTGTGGCGGTGGCCGTGGCGCTCCGTTCGACGTCGGTGTGGCACTGGGTGGCCGCCGGGTTCTTCGCCGGCGCGGCACTCTACGCCCAGCCGATGCACCTGGCCGCTGTTGTGGCGGTCGGTGTTGCTGCGCTCGGATGGAGCGGTTCCGTCGTCTCCCGGCCAGTGCGAGTGACAGCAGCGGCGGTCGGTGGGGTCGTCGGTCTGTCGCCACTCCTGCTGTGGAACCTGCGCAACTCGTTCGCCACGTTCAGCTCTGATGCGCAGCCGGTGGAGCACCCGGAGTGGGGGTACGTCGATCGCCTCGCCAACACGCTGCGGATCACCTACCGGGTCATCTCCGGTGACGCGTCACTCGATCCTCCTTCGTGGTGGTCACCACTCCAAGTCGTGGTGGTGGCCGTGGTGGTGGTCCTCTGCCTGATCGGCGCCGTGGCGTTGGTCCGGGTGGGTCGGCCCGCAGCTCCGCTGCTGGCTGCCGGCGCGGTGCTGCTCCTCGGTCTGCCGCTCCTGCCCGCGCTCTCGCTCGAGGTCGACTATCGCTACGCGGTCGCCTGGTGGCCCGCCATCGCCGTGTTGGTCGCTGTCGGCGCGGCGACCGTCGTGGACCTTCGGCCGCCGATCCGGACCGTCGGGATCGTGGCGATCGGGGCCGCCCTGCTGCTGCACGCCGTTGTCGTGGTCGACGGCGCCCGTCGTCTGCTGGTTGAACCGAGTGGAGATGCCGGTTCGGCGGAGACGCTCACGCTCGATCTGGCGGAGGACCTCCTGCGCTGCGGCGTCACGTCCGTCGCCGGTGACTACTGGGCGGTCTACCCGGTGGTCTGGGGTTCTGGCGCCACTCTGGACGGCGAGGTGTTCTTCGGACCCGACCGTCTCGACTCGGTCAACCCGGTCGATCGTCGGGGGCCGGGTCGACTCGCCGTGCTGCCGCCGCCCGCCGCGGCGGATCCGCTCAATGCAGCGCGAGCGATCGATGTGGCGACCGGTGGAGGCCGGTCCGACTGGCTGGTGGCAACCCATCCGGGAACCGGTGTGGTCGCAGTGCTCGAGCGTCCTGCGGGGCCGTTCCCGGACGGATGCACCGGGCCCGCAGGGCTGGTCCCGTCGACAGGTTGAGGAGTGCCCGCGTCGAGGGCCACTGACGGTCGGTTCGGACCCGGACTGCTAGCATGCTCGAGTTCCCCGCAAGCTTTCCAAAGGCATCGCGCTTGTCCACCCCCGCCGAGGTCTGGTCGTATCGGACCCTGATCGCCAATCTGGCGCAACGGGACCTCAAGGCCCGCTACAAGAAGAGCTTCCTCGGCTGGACGTGGTCGCTGATCAACCCGGCGGTCACCTTGGGGATCTACACGCTGGTGTTTGGCGTGTTCCTCAAGGGCACCGCGCCCGTGGCAGGCAACGGACGACTCACGAGTTTCGCCATCTACCTCTTCTGCGGGCTGGTGCTGTGGAACCTGGCGAGCGGGGTGGTCAACAACTCGATCGGATCCTTCCTTGGAGCGGGCGATCTGCTTTCCCGAACGTACTTCCCGCCCGAGGCGCCCATGGTGGCCGGTCTCACCACGGTCCTGATCCAAGGGGCCTTGGAGCTCACCATCCTCTGGGGGTTCATGATTGCGTTCGGAAATGTGTCCTGGACCTTCCTGGTCTCGATCCCGGTCATGCTCCTGGGCGCGTGCTTCGCCTTCGGGATCGGCCTCGTCCTCGGGCTTGGGAACGTCAGGTTCCGCGACGTCGGCTACCTCGTCGGCATTGGACTGCAGGTGGCCTTCTACGCCACGCCGATCGTCTACCGCCTGGACCAGATCGGTGAGCTGGCCCAACGGGTGCTGGAGTTCAATCCCCTCACTAGCTACGTGGGCGCGATGCGGGCGACTGTCTACGAACTCGACCTGCCGACTGTCAACGAGTGGCTGATGATGGGTGGCTCTGCCACAGTCAGCCTGCTCGTCGGCTGGTGGGCGTTCGGTCGCTACGCTCCACGCGTCATTGAGGAGCTCTGATCGTGAGCAAGATCATCGCCGACAGCGTGTCCAAACGATTCCGGCTCCAGACGGACCGGGCCCACTCGGTCAAGGAGTTGATCACCCGGCGCGACCGCAATGTCGCGATAGATGAGTTCTGGGCGCTGCGGGACGTCTCGCTCGAGATCCCCGAGGGCTCGATGTACGCGCTGATCGGTCACAACGGCTCCGGCAAGTCGACGCTCCTCCGTTGCATCGCCGGAATCTACCGACCCACCGAGGGGTCGGTGTCGGTGCAGGGTCGTATCTCCACGCTGCTGGAGCTCGGCGCAGGCTTCCACCCGGATCTGACCGGGCGCGAGAACGTGTACATGAACGGAACGATTCTGGGCATGTCCAAGCGTCAGATCGACAGGCTCTTCGACGAGATTGTCGAGTTCGCCGGCGTCGAGGACTTCATCGACTCCCCGGTGAAGATCTACTCCTCGGGCATGTACGTGCGGCTCGGATTCTCGGTGGCCGTCCACGTTGACCCCGAGATCCTCATCATCGATGAGGTGATCGCCGTCGGTGACCAGGAGTTCCAGAACCGCTGCTACGACCATCTCTACAACCTGCGACGGAACGGGGTGACGATCGTCGTCGTGACCCACGGGATCGAGACCGTCAGGACGATGTGCGATGGAGCCGCCTGGCTCGATCACGGCCGACTCGTCAAGTGTGGGAACGGCCCCGAAGTTGCTGCGGCGTATCTCGAGAAGGTGAACCGGGACGATTCGGAGCGGGAGGAAGCTGAGGCCGTGGGTCCGGTGGAGTCGAACAGGTTCCGATCAGTGAGCCGTGACGACGACATCGTGATCACCGGAGTCACGTTCCACGACCGGGCGGGTCGGGAGGTCGAGCACGGGATCTACGGGGAGCCGTTCGAACTCCACCTTCACTACGAGGTGGTTCGGGCGGTGTCGGACCCAGTCTTCGGATTCGGTTTCTTCTCCGAGAACGGCGTGTGGGTTGACGGGACCAACACTCAGATCAAGGGACTGAAAACCGGTTCGGTGAAGAGTCACGGCGTCGCAGTGTGTCGTTTCGACCCCTTGTTCCTTTATCCGGGCCATTACCAGGTCACCGTGGCGGTCAATGACCGATTCGTCCAGCACCTCTTCGACCGGTGGGACGGAGTCCCGCTCGTGGTGCGTGAAGGTGCTGCCCAGCCAGGTTCCGGTCTGGCGGACCTCCGGGGTGTCTGGCGTGTGTTGAGCGAGCAGGACTCGGTGGTCAATGCAGGTTGACCGCCGACGTGAACGTGCTGGGGTCATGGTGCGTCTAAGCGGAGGGTCTCCGGAAGGTGAGTTTCGTGGTTCAGGCTGAGGCAGGGAAGCGTGCGATGACGTGTTCGGTCGTCATCAACACCTACAACCGGGCGTCCAGCCTCCCGGCGACGCTGGACGGGCTCACACGCCAGACCTACGAGGACTTCGAGGTGGTCGTGGTGAACGGCCCCTCGGCCGACGGGACCGCCGAGCTCCTCAATGAGTGGTCGGGCCGGGTCCGCGTCGTCGACCTCGCTGCGGTCCACCTCGGGAAGTCTCGAAACCTCGGGATCATGGCTGCTGCCGGTGAGGTCGTGGCCTTCATCGACGACGACGCCATTCCAGAGCCAGACTGGATCGAAAGTCTCGTCGCCGCTTACGACGATCCGTCTGTGGCTGGTGTCGGCGGGCTGGTGTTCGACCACACGGGCATGGAGCTGCAGTACCGGTACTCGGTCTGCAGTCGGAGTGGCCACCCGAGGTTCGACATCTTCCCGCCCTTTGATGAGTACTTGTACCCCGGGGCTGACCCGTTCCTGTACCTGCAGGGGACCAACTGCAGCTTCCGGAGATCGGCACTCGTCGAGATCGGTGGATTCGACGAGACCATCGAGTACTACCTCGACGAGACGGAGGTGTGCATGCGTCTGGTCGATGCCGGCCACCGCCTCGTGCCGCTCGACGGAGCGGCCGTGCACCACCGGTTCCTGCCGAGCCACCTCCGGACCACGAGGACGGTCTGGACGAACCCGTACCCGGCAGTCAAGAACCGGTACTACTTTGCGTTGGCCAACTCGCGGGGCAGAGAACGGAGCATCGTTCTCGGAGACCTGTCCGAGTGGGTTCGAGGGGTGTTCGTCAACGGGTCACGTGAGCTTCAGGATTACGGTGCCAACGACGTTGAGATCGAGCGATTTCATGACCGGGTGCACGAGGGTGTGGCCGCTGGGCTGGAGCTCGGACTGCGCGCTGTCCGACAGTCGGTCGAGATCGGGCCGCCGTCGAGCTCGGAGTTCCTGAGGTTCCCAACCCTCCGTCGTCACGCACCGCCTCAACGGTTCTGCTTCGTCTCCGGCGAGTACGCGCCAGATGTGGGAGGGATCGGGCGGTTCACCGAGGAGACCGCCGTTGGTCTTGCGGGGCTGGGGCACGAGGTCCACGTGGTGACCCGCACCGAGGACCACGCCAGGATCGACGTCGAGCGCGGTGTGTGGGTCCACCGGGTCCTGGTCCGTGACCCGTACATCCCGGGTCTCGAGTCGTCGGTGCTCCGTCACAACCTCCTCCACTGTGCCGCCCTCTACGCCGAGGTGGTTCGTCTCCACGAACGGCGGCCGATCGATCTCGTGTCCGCCCCCATCTGGAACTGCGAGAACCTGCTTCTCTCACTGGATGGCCGATTCCCGACCGTCACCTCGCTGCACACCACCATTCGGAAGGTGGCCGAACTCCTTCCGTCGTGGGGAGGCAATCCGCACATTCAGGCACTAATCCGCCTCGAGCTCGACTCACTCCGTCTGAGCCCAATCCTCCAGGCCAACAGCCGAGCAACCGTCGAGGAGACGACCGGGCTCACCGACGGTCTGATCGAGCTCCTCCACTACGGCCTCACCGATGCAGCGCCGAATGCATCGCCCCTCCGGGAGGCGGGCGACGGTACGGAGTTGCTCTTCGTCGGCCGATTGGAGCGGCGCAAGGGGGTCGACGTCCTGCTCGACGCGGCGCCTGCGCTCCTGGACCGCCTGCCCGACCTCCACCTCACCCTGGTTGGTCGCGACACCACGAACACTGAGATCGGCACGACTTATCGCGAGCGCTTCCAACAGGAGCACAGTGGAGCCGAGTTTCTCAACCGCGTCCACTTCGTCGGCGAGGTAGCCGACGACGAGCTGGCTCGAAGGTACGCCGCTTGCGACGTGCTGTGCGTTCCATCGAGGTATGAGTCATTCGGGTTCGTCGTGCTGGAAGGGATGGCCCACGGCAAGCCCGTTGTCGCGAGCGCAGCCGGCGGGATGACCGACCTTGTGGACGGGAACGGGATCTTGGTGCCGCCCGAGGAGGTAGCTGACCTGGCCGAGGCCCTCGACCGGGTCCTCCGCGACCCGGGACTGCGCGAGTCGATGGGACGCCGTGGTCGCCAGCTCTTCGAGGAGTTCTGGGAACTCTCTGCTGCAATTCACCGCACGGAACAGGCATACGTGTCGTTTGCGGCGTCGGGGTCGACAGGTGAGGAGCTCTCCCCGTCAAGGCTCGCACCGGTGCTGATCGACGCCGGCCTGGATGCCGACGATGCACCCTCCGTTGCAGCCGCACTCATCGATCCGTCCAACTACCCCCACAACGTGGCCGGCGAGTTGGTCCGCCTCTTGGTCTCTGACGACCACCGCTTCGTCGATGGGCTCTACCGTTTGCTGCGCGACCGGGAACCCGAGCAGTGGGAGCTGGACGTCCAGATGGCCTTCTTGGCCCGGGGGGGATCCCGACTCGTCGTCGCCGGCGATCTCGCTGCGGACCCGTGGGCGCCATCGAGGCTCGGTGCGGGCTGGCGTCTGGAGGTTGTGCCGCTGTGGGGCCAAGCACTCGCCGATGCTGTCCGGTGGTTCATCGCAGACCCGGACGATTCGCACGTCGTGACCCGCCTCTACGAAACGGTCCTGTTCCGGACGCCGAGCTCCGACGAGCTCCGGTCGGTGGTCGAGGCCCTGCATGCTGGAGTGTCACGTGCAGAGTTGCTGCACTCGCTGGTCGTGAGCGACGAGGCTCGTGCCAAGCAGGTGCCGACCGGTTGGCTGAGCGAGGTGGTGGGGCCTCCACCGACCCCGGGCTCAGCGGGGCAAGGTGATGGCGGTGTCCGCACCGTGGGCGCAACGGCCCGCCAGCTTCGCCAGCGTCTGTCGGAACTGCGATCAGCGGTTCGCAGCGTTCCCCGGATGACGGGCCAGCTGGGCGGACTTCAGTCTGAGGTGGCGCAGGTGGAACAGCGGCTCAGCGAGCTCAGTGAGTCGCTGACCCGGTTGGCCGCGTCGGACGACAGGCCTACCGGTACCGAGGTGAGTCCTGATGCCTGGGACCGGTCGTTGGAGGTCGACCGTCTCGTGGCTGCCCGGCTGTCCGAGCTCACCTCGCAGCAGTCCGAGCTCACCTCGCAGCAGTCCGAGCTCACCTCGCAGCAGCACCAAGGTTTTGACCAGCTCATCGCATGGATCGACGTGCTTCAACGGAAACAGGAGGGCATGGCGCTCGATCTCCGTGAGCGGCTGCCCGTCGACCACGAGTCACTCGCAATTCCCGAGCCCAAGATCCTTGAGCCCAGTGGTTGGGACGAGCTGGTGAAGCGGGAGAACGGACTGGTCCGGTTGAACCTTGGGTGTGGTGAGAAGCCGAAGGCCGGCTACGTCAATGTGGACGCCCGGCCCCTCGAGGGCGTCGACGTGGTCGGCGATGTTCGCCGGTTGCCGGTGCCCCCCGGATCTGCGGACGAGGTCTGCTCGGAGCACCTGATCGAGCACTTCCGGCTACACGAACTGGAGACCGTGGTGCTGCCCTACTGGCGGAGTCTCCTGCGGCCAGGTGGCTCGCTCCGTATCGTCTGTCCGGATGCCTCGGCGTTGATCCAGTTGGTCGCGTCCGGTCGGATCTCCTTTGAGCAGTTTCGTACGGCCACCTTCGGTCTTCAGGACTACTCCGGCGACGACCACTTCGCCATGTACGACGCCCCGTCGCTCACTGAAATGCTGGAACGTGTCGGGTTCGTGCACGTCGAGGTGGTCGAGGTCGGCCGGCGCAACGTGGGGACGCACGAGATGGAACTCACCGCAGTGAATCCGGGGAACGATCGGTGACCGATCCACGGGTGGCACAGGAGCGGCAGAGCCTGTTGCTCGGTGCGCTGGCATGTCCGGTCTGTGGCGGACCGCTCACGCTCGCTGCGGCCGCTCGCCATCAGGGTCTGGTTGTCGACGCCGACCTCAGCTGTCCCTTGCACGGCGCTGTTGGCGTGGTGGAGAGCTACGCCGTCAGTTTCCGCCCCCCAGATGTCGAGCGGGCGCGCGCCCACCGCGTTCCGGCTGGTCGGGTCCGGGTCCCGGTCGGCATCGACGACGACGGCCTGGAACTCGTTGGTCGCTGGGAGTCGGGATGGGAGGGACTGCGAACGGGGCCGGGTGGGTCTCACCGGGCCGTGCTGCCGTTCCGCGGCGTCGGCATCTCGATCACGTTCTTCGCTCACAGCTGGAGCGGACGTGCGGAGTTGTGGGTCGATGATGAGTTGGTCCAGGAGGTGGACCTGTTCCGGGTCGAGACCGAGTTCGTCGTGGTGGACCTGGTCGGTTTTCCCAACGGCGGCCACCGACTGGAGGTCGTCCCGACCGGTGAACGGCACCCCGCAGCGGGGGGCGACCAGATCGTTCTCAACCGGTTCGACGTACTGCGCCGACCGGTCGACGCGCCGCTGCCACAGGTGGACCCGGTCAATCGCGGGAACGGGTTCCCTCCCCGGTTCGAGGAGCTCGTGGACCTGCTCCCAGAGGGCGGGATCGCCGTCGATCTGGGCGGTGGTGACCGGCGTTTCGGGGATCCACGGGTGTTCAACCTCGAGTACATGAGGTTCGAGCTCCCCGACTTGTTTGCGGACGGCCTCCGGCTTCCCTTCCGAAGCGGATCCCTCGACCTCGTGCTGAGCCAAGCGGTTCTGGAGCACGTGCCCGACCCCCAGCAGGCGGTCGACGAGATGCGACGGGTCTTGAAGCCGGGAGGGGTCCTCTACTGCGAGGTCGCCTTCATGCAGCCTCTGCACGCAGTGCCCTCGCACTACTTCAACGTCACGATCTTTGGGCTCGAGTATCTGCTGCGCGACTGGGACCTGCGGGAGTCGGGAACATTCACCGGGTTGCACGACACATTCGAGTGGATGGGGAGGTGCGTCAGTGCAGAGGAGAAGATCGGGAGGGAGCGACTCCAGCTAGCGCTTGAGGTGCTCGCAGAGATTGACGAGAAGACCCCATCGGAGGAGCTGCGACCGATCGCGGGTTCGGTCTACGCCGAGGCGTCAGCGCCGGTGTCTTCAATGCCTGACCCTCCTGCGGCGCCTGCCCCCGGTGTGTCAGGAATTCGTGCCGTGACTGGTCGTATCCGTCGGATCCTCGGACGGATACGACATAGGACGCAATCGCTCCTCGGACGCTGACATGACAGTCGAAATCGTCGACGTTGGGTCGCCCGAGTGAGTCCGAGCATGGCGCAGTGCAGGACAGTCCCGCCTTCTCCTGGACGAGGCCACTTGAGCGTGCCGACGCGATGCGCGGGGCCTTTTCCTCCAGCTCGTCGGGATCTCCGACATCGTCTCGGGAGCGTCCACGAACAAGCAAGACCGGCGAACCTCTCGCGAGCTGGACGACAGTGGTTCCTCCCGCTGCGGGCCAGCACTGCGGAGCGAGAATCCTGAGCATCCGGTTGTGCAGCGGAAGACCTCGGGCTGTTCCTCTTCCACGGTAAGTGGATTCGGCCGGCCCCGGGTGGCGGTCCTGGCGAACGAGTCCGTCTCGTGCCCGGCCCGCCTGCCCCGCCGAACCACGAGGATTCGGTGGGCCAGACGACCACGTCACGACCGGCTTGAGCCAACTAGTTCGCGTACCTGACCAGAGGGTCACCGCCGAATTGGCACGGCCCGACATGGATATCGCCACGATGGTCCGCCTGGCGAAGCTTCCCATTCAAACCGGGTGTAGCCCCTCGCTCTTCCTCGGAGGCCTGATCACGGGGCGAGCGGCGCTGTCTGCCAGGTCACGATCGAACTGAAGGCGCGGAGTGCCAGTGCTCCCATCATTACGCCGGAGGCGGCGACAAGCGGCATCCGAGCCGCCGCTGGCAACCGGCTTACGACTGCGGCAGCTAACGGAAATGACGGCAGGAGGTAGCGGGAATGCTCGACAGCCAGAACGGACTGAGTGCGACAATCAGGATTCCAATCGAGTAGACCCGCCAGACAGCGGGTATGCCTCTCGTCCGCCACATCACGACGAGGCCGACGAGCACCGCTGAGACCGCAAGCGTCGCAGGTACAGCCTGGGCGCCCTGCCAGGATGCGCGTTCTGTGAAGACCTTCGTCACTCCTCGGTAGATCGGTCGGAACCAGTCGAACTCGTTGTTCTATGCCTCTTGGGCCTTGACGAAAGCCAAGGGCTCCCCGATCCGAGCCCACCCGGGAGCCATGACCCCGAGCAGACCGAGCGGGGCGATCAGCGGGGCGGTCAGTGGCCGCGCCGACCAATCCCTGAGGGCAACCCTGACTCCTTCGAAGAAGCAGCACGCGATGAGTACCACGGCCGTTGATCTCGTCGTACCCGCAAGCAGCGCAGCCAGACCGGCTAACTCCCACTTCTTGCGGACGAGGAAGTACAGGCAGAACCCGGCACTGGCGATGAAGATGCCTCCCGTGTACACCATGCTGAGCGTGTACGAGGTGGGCAGGAAGCAGACCAGAACAGAGGTCGCTGTTGCGATCTCTCGGCCGAGCACTGCGCGCACGGCGAGGTACACGGCGGCCACGGCGGACCGGTTCGAGGGTGTCGAGGATGATTCGGTTGACCTCGTGTTTGCAGGTCAGACCACCGAGCATCTGTGGGCCCACGAGCTCACCGGGTTTCTGTTGCAGGCCCACCGCGTGCTCCATGTGGACGGTCTCCTGGTGATGGACAGTCCGAACTGATTGGTGACCGAACACCTCACGTGGACCCACGGGGGCCACACCATCGAGATCTCAGCTCCGGAGATGGGTGAACTGGTTGATCTCGCTGGTTTCGACGTCGAACGGGTGCGCGGTGTGTGGCGGTGCCGCTTCGACGACCGCGTCATGGAGCTAGAGGAGGGAGTCTCCGACCCTGCACTGGTCGTTCGCCGCATCGTCGAGGGAGGCGAACGTCCCGACGACTCGTTCGTGTGGTGGATGGACGCCGTCCGAACCGACCGGGAGCCACGAGAGCGTGAGCTGGCGGCGCGGGTCCAGCAGCTCTTCGACGCACACTGGAACACCCGAGTCTGCCGCGGGATGTGGAGCGGCCCCGACAGCGACGGACTGGATCTGGATCCGGATCGCAAACAGCTGACGGTCACCGGCCTCCCCATGATGCTGCACCCCGGACGTTGGCGGCTCACGCTCGAACTCATCGAAGGTGCCCTGTCGGACCTCCCGGGCCTCCACGTCGACATCATGGCCCCCGGCGACCAGGTGATGAACAGCTTGGACGACCCGGTGGAGGTGTCCGACCGACGCATCTCCTGGGAATTCGAGCGTCCGAACCTGGTCTTCGCCCTGATGATCCGCCGGACGGCCGACTGCGTCAGCCGTCCGGCGCGGCTTGCCATGCCCATCTCGGTGCAACCCCTCGATCCCCCTCCGGGAGCCTGATCGCGGGGTGAGCGGCGCTTTCTGCCAGGTGACGATCGAGGTGAAGGTCCCGAGCGCCAGCACCCTCCATCAACACGCCCGTTGCGGAGATCAGTGGTGTTTGACCCGTCATCGGCAGTCGGTCGACGACTACGAGCGCGGCGGTGAGCAGTTCCGTAGTCCGGTCCCAGAGTGCGACTCCGAGGCCCCCAATGAGCCCATCACTGACCGCCATGCTTTGCATGCGAGCGTCATGCAGGAAACGGAATGCAACTGCAGCCGTTGGTGTGATCTCTCGGCCGAACACTGCGCGACCGACGCGGTACACAGCGATCACGGCGGTTGCACCAACTGGAGCAGTCATTACCTATTCCGAGGATTCCCCGTCCAACGCCCTCGCCCAGTTGACCAGCAAGATGGGCCTTGGGGTCCTAGCAGGAACCCCACCCGGTGAAGCCGTTCCCGATGGAGGGCGGGCGCGTGAATCACGTCGCTGATATGGCCACGAAGAGGATTGCGAGTCCCGGCTTTGCGTAGGCGCCGAGGATCAACACCAGATCACGCTGCTGCGACGATGAGTCGAGTTGGCTCTGAATCACATCGCTCGAGTCGGCGGGCAGCCGGTGCATGCGGCGGCCGAGACCGGACGCACGGGGTGTCAGAGTGGCGCTCATCGCTCAGGGAACGATGTGTCTGCGGCGGGGCAGGCTCAGAACGCAATTGCGTCGATGGTCGACCAAGTCGTTGCGGCGTACCGCCGACCGGGTCCGGTGTCGGCTGACGACGACTGGAGCGATCGGACTCGTCGCGCACGGCTACATTCCCCTCGTGGATGGAAGACGCCGCAAGTCATCTGCCGGTGTTCAGGGCTTCCCCAGAGGGAGCCGAACGGAACCAAGCCGTTCCGCAGGGGTATCGACCTCGGAGTCAGACCCGCGCACGTCGTGGGATCTCGATCGGACGGTTCCTGCAGGGGAGACCGTCGAGCGGGGCGGCTCTGGGTCTCGCTACCTCGTTGTCGGTCCGCCCGGGCGAGTCCGTCGGCAGCGCCGAGCCGGTCGAACCGGGCTCCTCCCGGGTGGGCTCACTCGGGGGCGCAGGCTCGGTGTGCTGGGCCTCTTTCTCCTGCTCGTCGGGGTCTACGGCATCACCTCGGGAGGTCACGTGTACAACATCGACGAGGAGGTGATGTTCCAGACGACCCGTAGCCTCCTTCACGGCGAGCCGGCACTGAGGACCCTTGACCCCAACCATCCGCTTGTGTATCGGGAGCGTCCGGACGGTTCCTACGCGGGGCAGTACGGGATCGCCCAGTCTGTTTTGGCCGTCCCGTTGTACGTTCTCGGTTCGGGCCTTGCCCGACTGGCTCCGCCGGAACAGCGAGACTTCGTGGTCAGGACGACCACCTTCATGGCGAACTCGCTCGTCACCCCCGCGATTGCCGTGGTGGTCCTGCTCTCGGTGTTCGAGTTGACGCGGCGTTGGCGTCTGAGCGTCCTCGTCGCGCTCTCCTATGCGTTGTGCACATATGCCTGGCCGCACGCCAAGACCTTTGCCTCGGAGCCGGGGACGTCACTGTGTGTTATCGCCTCGGTCTACCTGGCGTTCCGCTACCGCGCCACCGGCCGACTCGTGCTCTTGGGTGCTTCAGCTTCCGTCGCCGTGTTGGCGGTGATGTTCAGGGTCTCAGCGTTGGTCTTCGTGCCGCTCGTCGGCATGTTTCTGATTTGGGCCGTTGTCCAGCGGGAGGGAGTGAGGCGAATTCCTGCGGCCGCAGCCGTGGCCGCCTGCTGGGTCGCCCCGATGATTCTGGTGCTCGGCCTCGTGACGTGGTGGCGCTTCGGCGACCCGTTGGCGAGCGGCTATGGCGACTCGGTACCGTTGGACTACCCGTTCGTTGAGGGCTTCGTGAACCAACTCGTCAGCCCCGGGAAGTCCCTCCTCCTGTTCGCACCGCTCGGCGTGGTCGCCGTACTCGGCATCTATCGTTCGGCGCGGCACTGGCTGGCTGAGTCCCTGTTGCTGTCTGCTGTAATCCTGGCCAACTTGGCGCTCTTCGCCCGGACGCCATGGTGGGGTGGCGACGCCTCGTGGGGTGGTCGCTACGGCAATATCATCTTGCCCGCGCTCGCCGTGCTGGCAGGGCTGGGAGCCGCCGGGTCACGAGTGCTGACCCGTGGCCTCGTCGGGCTCTCGGTTTTCGGGCTCCTCGTCCCGGCGCTCCTCGGTGTGTTGCTGAGTTTCCATATGTTCTTGGTCAGAGTCGGCGAGACGGTCGGTGGTGGACGCGTCTCACCCGTGACCCGTCACGAGATCCAGTGGCAGCCCCAGCTGGGTCACCTCGAATTGCTCCCGGAGGCGGTGCGGGATGTCCTCGACGAGAGGCGTCCCGGGGACCGGACCCGCGGCACCTACACCTCGGATCCTGTGAAGCACTACGGCTATTTTGCATCGGCGCCGAGGATCGACTTCTGGTGGCTGTGGGTGGGCCCGACCGGTTCCTCGCCCGTCGTGTTCGTCCTGTTGGTGCCGCTACTCGGCTCCGGCGTGGGAGGAGCGGTGCTCCTCCTCCAGTCGTTCCGTCCCGTTCCGGCTGCTCCCGAGGTGCCCCCGGGTGAGTTGAGGAGCGAGTAGGTTCGCCCGGGTGGAGAAGGAACTGACCATTTTGATGCCGTGCCTCGATGAGGCGGAGACCGTGCCCAGCTGCGTGGAGGAGGCCACGCGTTACCTGGCCGATCGAGAGATCGTCGGCGAGGTCGTGGTTGCGGACAACGGGAGCGCCGACGGCTCGCAGAAGCTCGCAGCTTCCGGTGGAGCCCGTGTCGTCACGATTTGCGAGCGCGGGTACGGGGCAGCCCTCCGGGGAGGCATCGCCGAGTCGCGTGGCCGGTTCATCATCATGGGAGACGCTGACGGCAGCTACGACTTCTCCTCGATCGACCCCTTCGTCGAGGCGCTCCGCGGCGGTGCCGATCTCGTGATGGGCAACCGGTTCCGCGGAGGTATCGAGCCGGGCGCCATGCCGCCCCTGCACCGCTACCTCGGCAACCCGGTCCTCAGCTTCCTGGGCCGGCTGTTCTTCGGCAGCCCGATCGGGGACTTCCACTGTGGACTCCGGGGCTTCCGCCGTGACTCAGTCCTTCGACTCGACCTCCAGTCGACCGGCATGGAGTTCGCCAGTGAAATGGTCGTCAAGGCGACGCTCAGGGGGCAGGACATCGTCGAGGTTCCGACACGCCTGCACCCGGATGGACGGTCCCGACCGCCGCACCTCAGGAGTTGGCGGGACGGATGGCGCCACCTCCGATTCCTCCTCCTCTGCAGCCCGCGGTGGCTCTTCCTGAACCCCGGTCTGGCGCTCATGGCGGCCGGGTTGCTCGGCGGCCTACTGGTGAGCATCACCTCGGTGCGGGTCGGTCCGGCGACACTCGACGTCAACACGCTGGTGGTGTGCGCGGCGATGGCGGTGGTCGGCTACCAGGCGGTGTGGTTCGCCGTCCTGTCCAAGACAGTTGCGATCCGGGAGGGCCTGCTGCCGGCAGACGCCCGCATCGAACGGCTCTCACGACGGCTCCCGCTCGAGCGGGTGCTGCTCGCCGGTGCGCTGTCGTTGTTGGTCGGCCTCGCGCTGCTCGTGTTCGCCACCGTCGACTGGAACTTCAGCCCGCTCGACCCCAGGAATTCCCTCCGGTTGACCGTTCCCGCGGTGCTGCTCGGCATGCTCGGCATGCAGACGATCTTCTCCGGGATGCTGAAGGCCGTCATGGAGATCCAGACCGCACCCCAGGCCCCTGCGGTGCTCCCGATGTCCGTCGGCGACGGGGGACATCGACCGACGGCGCCGGCAGGGTCTCAGGATCCTGAACTGGACGACGTCGGTGGCTGATTCCGCTCCGCCCGGGGTCAGGGTCCGGCTGCTCGAGGCGATGCATCTTCTCCACTTCTCGTTGATCCACGGACGACGGATCGATCACCTAGCGGAGGCCTTCTCCGGCATCATCCCAGTCGGGACCAGGACCGTGCTCGACGTCGGTAGTGGTGACGGTCTCCTGGCCTCCGAGGTGGTGCGCCGTCGACCGGAGCTCGAGTTCAGGGGGGTCGACGTCCTGGCACGGAAGGAGGCGTTCATCCCGGTGGAGCTCTTCAACGGGCACCGTCTCCCGTTCGACGCGAATTCATTCGACGCGGTGATTTTCAGCGACGTGCTGCACCACTCGACCAATCAGGTGGAGCTCTTGACTGACGCCGGCCGGGTGGCGTCCGCCAGCGTGGTGATAAAGGACCACATCAACGAACGTCGGATCGATGAGTGGCGGCTGCGTGTCATGGACTACGTCGGGAACCGGCACAACGGGGTCTCGCTGCCCTACGACTACTGGAGTCGTTCGGAGTGGGAGCGGGCGTTTCGCCAGGCGGACCTGAGGATCGAGGACTTCCACTCTTCGGTCAGGGTCTACCCGAATCCGCTCAACGTGGTCATCGGTGGTCCGCTGCACTGCCTGATGCTGCTCACGCCGGCCTGAGGCGCAGAGTCCAACTCGACTGCGTCGGGCGCGCTGCGGCAGAAGAACTAGCTCCCAGAGGCTGGCGTGATCATCACGACGATGTCACCGGAGGCCACGGAGTCACCGGTCGACACGCGGACCTCGGCCACGGTGCCGGCCACGTCGGCGGCGACGTTGTTCTCCATCTTCATGGCCTCGAGCACGACGAGCGGATCACCCACGGCGACCTCGTCGCCGGGTTTGACGACCACCTTGACGATCGTGCCCTGCATCGGGACGGTGATCTGACCGGTGCCCGCGGCGCTCGCCGCTGCGCCGCTCGACCGGCCACGCTTGGGTCGGGGCTTGGCGCCGGGCGCCGGCGCGGCGGCCCCCACCTGTGACTCCGGGACGAAGACCTTGACGGCGAAGCGCCTGCCGTTGACCTCCACATCGAGGTTGCGCTCGACCTTGGGCTCGGCGTCTGTGTCCTCGCCCGTCGTGGCGGCGCCACCCACGCCGCTCAGGTCGAGGACCTCCTCGACCCACTTGGTCGAGTGGTCGATCGCCTGGAAGTCGGGGTGGCGCAGGATCGCCAGATCGGCGTCGATGACGGTCGCGATGCCCTCGACGCGCATCTCCTCGAGCGCCCGGACCATGCGGGCGACCGCTACGTCACGGTCGCGCCCCCACACGCACAGCTTCCCGACCAGGTTGTCGTAGTACTGGCTGATCTCGTCGCCCGCTTCGTAGCCGCCGTCCCAGCGGGTCCCGAATCCGCTCGGTACCGTGAGCGCGGTGATCGGACCGGGGGATGGCAGGAACTGCCCACCGGCCGGGTCCTCGGCGTTGATCCGACACTCGATGGCGTGGCCGGTGATGGTCACGTCGGCCTGGCTGAACGGGAGTGGCTCGCCGGCGGCGACGCGGAGCTGGAGCTCCACCAGGTCCATCCCGGTCACCAGCTCGGTGACGGGGTGCTCCACCTGCAGGCGGGTGTTCATCTCCAGGTAGAAGAACTCGCCGTCGGAGTAGAGGAACTCGACGGTTCCGGCGTTGACGTAGTCGCAACCCTGCGCGACCTTCACGGCGGCCTCGCCCATGGCGGTGAGGATCTCGTTGGGGATCCCCGGCGCAGGCGCCTCCTCGATCAGCTTCTGGTGACGTCGCTGCGCGGAGCAGTCGCGCGTCCCCAGGTAGACGCAGCTGCCGTGGGTGTCGGCGATGAGCTGCACCTCGACGTGGCGCGGCTTGGTGAGATACCGCTCCATGTAGCACTCGTCACGACCGAAGTACGCAACCGCTTCGCGCTGGGCGGACTCGAGCGCCGCGGCGGCCTCATCGGCTGCGTTGACCACCTTCATGCCGCGACCACCACCGCCGTACGCGGCCTTGATCGCCACGGGGAACCCGAACTCGTTGCCGAAGTCGACGACCTGCTGGGAGTCGGTGAGGATGTCGGTGGTCCCCGGTACACCGGAGACGCCCACCCGTTCCGCCGCGTGGCGCGCAGAGATCTTGTCGCCCATCACGTCGATCGCGGCCGGCCCCGGACCGATGAACGCCACCCCCAGGTCGGTGATCGCCTTGGCGAAGTCGGAGTTCTCCGAGAAGAAGCCGTAGCCGGGGTGGACGGCCTGGGCTCCGGAGCGGGTGATCACGTCGAGCAGCTTCTTGGGGTCGATGTAGCTCTCGGCTGCCGTCTGACCGCCAAGCGCATAGGCCTCGTCGGCGAGTCGTACGTGCAGGGCGTCCCGGTCGAGGTCGGAGTAAACGGCCACGGTGGAGATCCCCAGCTCCCGGCACGCCCGGATGACCCGGACGGCGATCTCTCCACGGTTTGCGATCAGTACCTTGGTGAACACAGAAACTAGTTTCGCCGGATGAACCTCGATCGCGCCAAAGCAGCACTCACTGGCACCCGGTTCGCCGACCTCCGGCACGTCACTGTGACCGGATCGACCAACGCCGACGTGCCCCGGCTCCTAGCTGAGCGGCTGCCGGAACACGCCCCAGCCCGGCCGCTGGTGCTGGTCGCCGATCACCAGACGGCGGGTCGCGGTCGGCTGGATCGGATCTGGGAGGACGAGCCGGGATCATCGCTGTTGGTCAGCATCGCCGTCGGACTCGCCGGCATCGCCGAGGATCGATGGACGCTCGTCCCCGCCGCTGTCGGTGTTGCTGCAGTCGATGCGTGCGCCACCACGCGACTGAAGTGGCCCAACGACCTCGTGGTCCCGAACCCGGATGCAGACGGTGCGGACCTCAAGGTCGGCGGGATCCTGACCGAGATGGTCGACGTCGAGGGCGCAGGGCCGTTCGCCGTGGTCGGCGTCGGCATCAACCTCAACTGGCATGCGATTCCTCCTGACCTCACAGCCACGGCCACCTCGCTCGACGAGGTGCTCGGCGGTGCGGTAGATCGCGAGGTCGTGCTCCTCGATCTCCTGGTCGGTCTGGACCAGCGTTGGCTCCCGCTCATCGAGGTGCTGGCGGTGCCCACCGATGAGTTCCTCGGCGCCTATCGGGCTCGCTCAGCGACGCTGGGTCGTCGGGTTCGCGTCGAACTCACAGGTGCCGAGCTGATAGGTGCAGCAGTCGACATCGACTCGGGTGGCGGACTCGTGATCGAGGACGATCAACGTGTGCGACGGACGGTCGGGGTCGGCGACGTCGTCCATCTCCGCTCCGCCGCCGGCTGACCGTCTCAGGGGTCGGAGTCTCCGTCGGCTCCGAATGCCGAGGACCAGGCACCGGCGCACGCAGCGGTGAGGGGCCCGGGCGTCGGCCACTCGTGGACCGCCGGTGTTCCGCCCGGGCCCGGAAGTGTGTCGTGCCGAAGGTCGAGGAGTCGGCCGACCGCTTGCACGTCGCGGATCGAGGAGGTGAGGAACACCTCGTCGGCCCCGAGCAGTTCGTCAGGCGTCATGTCGATCTCCTCGATCACCAACCCGTGTGCGGCGGCCGATTCGATCACGAGTTCACGGGTGATCCCCGCCAGACACCCTGACCTGAGCGGTGGCGTCACGACGTGGCCGTCGATCGCAGCGAAGACGTTCGAACCGGTCCCCTCACAGAGTGCTCCAACGGTGTTGGTGCACAGCGCCTCGTCGGCGCCGACGGCGTGCGCGGCGGCGAGCGCGACCACGTTCTCCCCGTAGGACGTCGTCTTGAGTCCGGCGAGCGCCCCGCGCTCGTTGCGGGTCCACGGCACGAGCGCCACGGTCGAGACCGCCGCCGGCTCCGAGGACGCCACGGCGACGAGCAGGAGCGTCGGTTCGGATCCGCTGCGATCTGATCCCATCGGCCCGTACCCGCCGGTGAGCGTGATGCGCAGCCTCCCGAGGTCTCCGCCCCACGCCCGGGTCACTTCGGTCACGGCTGACTCGATCCGTGAGCGATCGGGGACCGGGAGTCCCATGCCGACTGCGGAGCGCTCGAGGCGATCGAGGTGTCGTCGCACGGCGAAGGGCGAGCCGCCACGGAGCTTGATCGTCTCGAACACGCCGTCGCCCACGGTGAGGCCGTGGTCGGCCCAGCTGACGCCGGCGTCCTCGGGTGGGCGGATGGATCCGTTGATCCACACGATCGCTCGGGGATCACTTCTCATGTCGACGCTCCTTCCGGGATCGTTGTCGATCCGGCAGCGACCTGCAGGAGGCGACGGGCCTTGAGTTCGGTCTCGGCCCATTCGCCCGCCGGGGTCGAGTCCCAGGTGATTCCTCCGCCAGTGCCGAAGTGCATGCGGCCGTGTTCCACCCAGAACGTGCGAATGGCCACGTTGAGCTCCCCGATGGCACGGTCGGCGTCGACCCAACCGATGGCACCGCAGTAGAAGCGTCTCGACGTGGGTTCGATGGCGTCGATGATCTCGAGCGCAGCGAGCTTTGGTGCACCGGTGACCGATCCCGGCGGGAAGGTGGCTGCTGCGATCTCGGGCCAACCCGCCCCGTGTCGCAACCGTCCCTCGACGGTGCTCACCAGATGGTTGAGTCCGGGGTGGGTCTCGACCTCGAGCAGGCCGGGCACGTGGATCGACCCCCACTCACAGATCCGACCGAGGTCGTTTCGGACCAGGTCGACGATCATCACGTTCTCGGCCCGATCCTTGGCGAGGAACCCGTCGGGCGTGGCGGCGGTTCCCTTGATGGGGGAGGATCGCACGATCGTATCGTTGCGACTGACGAACCGTTCCGGTGACGCGCTCGCCACCTCGACACCGTGTCGCGGGAGCCGGATGACTGCGGAGAAGGGTGCCGGATTGCCGATGGCCAGAGCGGCGCCGAGCGCCGCCACATCGTCGCTGCGGCCCAGTGGAGCGGGCGGGAGGTCGGCGGAGAGGATCCGGGTGAGGTTGACCTGATACACGTCACCGGCAGCGATCCGCTGCCGGATGGTCTCCACGCCCCGGCGGAATTCGGCCTCGTCGAGCGAACTCTCCCACTGGTCGATCTCCGGGCCGAGCCACGGTGCCCCGGGCCACGGCACCGCCTGGCGCACGTTGGCGAAACGGGCGCAGATCGGCGATCCGTCGTACGGCAGGACCACCGCCCAGAACCCACTCGATTCAAGGGCGCCGAGGTCGCTCGTGACGTCGATGAGGTCGGTGCACAGCCATCCCCCCACCACGGCGAGGGGCTCGGCCACATCGGTGCGTCGAGTGCTGACCACTCCTCCTGAGACTACGACCTGACACCGGGCGCACTGCCATCTGCCGGAGTCCGACCGCTGCTACCGTCGTCATGGTCGTGGCCCGTCCGTCCTCTGCAGCCAAGCCCGGTGGGGCTTCGAGAACGTGGCCCCAGCGGCTCCTTCTCGGGTTCAACATCCTGCTGGTCATTGCCTGCCTCGGGCTGGCGTTCGCCCTCACCAAGGTGAGGACCACGCTCGAGTCCGTTCCGGTGGTCGACGTGGGTTCCTCCCTGAGTGCTCCGCAGGCTGTGGACGAACCGCGCAACATCCTCATCATCGGCACCGATGCGTTCGAGGGGCTCGCTGAGGACGACCCGGTCGCTGAGGGTCGCCCACTCGGCCAGAAGCTCGCCGACGTGATCATGGTCCTTCGAATCGATCCCAAGGCGGGCACGGCGCAGTTGTTGTCGATCCCACGGGACACCCGGCTCGAACTCCCCGATGGATCCAACCAGCGGATCAATGCCGCAACGATGCTCGCCAACGGTCCACGTTCGCTCATCCAGACGATCAAGCGGAACTTCGGCATCTCGATCGACAACTACGTTCAGGTCGACTTCGCCTCGTTCAAGCAACTCATCGAGGTGCTCGGAACGGTGCCGGTGTACTTCGCAGCTCCGGTGCGGGATCGAACGACCGGCCTCGACGTCCCCGAGCCGGGGTGCGTGCAACTCGGCCCTGATCAGGCGCTCGCCTACGCCCGGTCCCGCTCGCTCGAGGTGAATGCGTTCGGCAAGTGGACCTACGACCCGACGGGTGACCTCGGTCGGATCACCCGGCAGCAGGACTTCATGAAGCGAGCGATCAGGGCGGCATCGGACCGCGGCATCCGAAACCCGCAGACCGCTGTGGGGATCGTCGACGCTGCGGTGAGCGCCGTGGTGATCGACGATCGCCTCAATGTCGACCTGATCCTGCAGTTGCTCTCGCAGTTCCGACAGTTCAACCCTGACGAACTCGCCACCGTCCAGATCCCGACCGAATCGGCGCCAGACGATGGCGTGGCCTACCAACGGGTGCTCTGGGACCAGGCGATCCCCGTCATCAGGCCGTTCTGGGGTGTTGATCCGGCGACCGGGGTACTGCCGTCCGACGTCATCGTCGACGTCGAGTCCAACAGCCGCGGCCGCGACGCAGCGGACCTGATCACCGTGGCGCTCGACCAGATCGGTTTCGACGCTGAGGCCTTCACCGATCGGGCAGAGGACACCACGACGATCATTCACGGACCGGATGGACGTGATGCTGCCGTGCTCCTCGCCCGGCACATGGAGCGGGTTCCAGAACTCGAGGAGGACGATGAGATCGTCGGCAATCGGGTCGTCCTCGTGGTCGGCGACGACCCGGGTGGCATCCTCAACGAAGCCAAGCCGCTCGAGGACCTGCCCGAGGAGTTCCAACCGCAATCGACGACCACGACCACGACCACGACCGTTCCAGCCGACGCTGCTCCGCCGGTCGATCCGTCCGGGATTCCGGCCACGACCGTGCCGGAGGGCGTGATCCTGCCGACCGACCCTGAGAAGGCGGCATCGTGTCGCTGATCCAACCGCGCTGCTCCCTCGAGAAATCAGCCACGAGGTGACTCGAGAGTTCTGTAACGGACCTCTGGCGACCGACGGCCCGATACGGTGAAGGGTCGAAAGTCGTCGACCAACTCAAGGGGCAACATGAGGAGCACTGTCGCTGTCGTCGGCACCGGGTACGTCGGACTGACCACTGGAGCGTGCTTGGCGCATCTCGGCCACGACGTCACGTGCGTCGACGTCGACAGCGACAAGATCGCTCGACTCGAGCAGGCCGACATCCACATCCTCGAGGACGGTCTGGAGGAACTCGTGGTGGAGGGACTGCGTGCCAATCGACTCCGGTTCACCACCGACACCGCCGCAGCGGTCGCTGGCCGAGGGTTCGTCTGCCTCTGTGTGCCTTCGCCGCAGGCCCCCGACGGCTCTGCCGACCTGTCGTTCATCCGCACGGCTGCAATGACCATGGGGCCCCACCTCAAACCCGGTGCGGTCGTGATCAACAAGTCCACCGTTCCGGTCGGTTCGACCGGTGTCGTGGCCGAAGCGCTCAGCCGGAACGACGTGAGTGTCGTGTCCAACCCTGAGTTCCTCCGGGAGGGCTCAGCGGTGCACGACTTCCTCCACCCGGACCGGGTCGTCGTCGGAGCCGACGACGAGATCGCCGCCATGAAGATGGTGTCGCTCTACGTCGGGTTGACTGCACCGATCGTCGTGACCGACCCGGCGTCGGCGGAGTTGATCAAGTACGCCTCGAACGCCTTCCTCGCCACCAAGCTGTCGTTCATCAACGAGATCGCTGATCTCGCTCGGGCTCTCGGAGCCGACATCGACGACGTCGTGATCGGCGTCGGGTCGGATCCCCGCATCGGCGCCAACCACCTGCGGCCGGGCCCCGGATGGGGTGGGAGCTGCCTGCCGAAGGACACCCGGGCAATGCTCCACATGGCTGAGAAGGTCGGACAGCGCATGGAGCTGCTCGAAGCTGTGGTGGCCGTCAACGAGACACGGTTCGACCAGACGACGGCGCGTCTGGCCAGGCTCGCCGGCGGTTCGCTCAACGGGATCCGCATCGCAGCGTGGGGGCTCACGTTCAAGGGTGGGACCGACGACCTCCGCGCCTCCCCGTCGCTGTCGGTGCTCGAGCGGGTCGTTGCCGCTGGTGCCGAGGTCGTGGCGTTTGACCCGACCGTCGAGGCCGGAGCGAACGTGCTCCCCGGTGTGGAGACCGTTGGTGACCCCTATACGGCGTGCGACGGGGCCTCGGTTCTCGCCGTCCTCACGAACTGGGCCGAATTCCGCCACCTCGACCTCGACCGTGTGGCTCACCTCCTGGCCTCGCCTCGTCTGCTCGATGCCCACAACTTCCTGGATCGGCAGACCATCGAGCGATGCGGGTTCGAGGTGGCCCGGCTCGATTCCTGATGCGTCGAGCCGACGGGTCCGTGACCGTCGCACTCGGTCTCACCCAGTGCTGGCATCGGGTGCCCGGTGGCACGGCGACCTCAGTTCTCGACCTCGCAGCAGCACTCGTCGCCGACGACGCTGTCGGCGTTGTGGGTGTCGGTCCACGGTCCAACCGGCCACCCGGACCGGAGCAACCGGTCTGTCCGATGCGGCACCTCCGTCTCGGCCTGCCGCTCCTCTACGACGCGTGGACGTGGACCGGTCGGCCGAGCATCGGTCGGGTCGTGCCCGAGGCCGACCTGATCCACCTGAGCGTGCCGATCGTGCCCCCGAGGGAACGGTTGCCGATCGTGGTGACTGTCCACGACGTCCTGCCGCTCACGCATCCGGAGTGGTTCACCGGTCGCGGTGCTGCGTTGATGAGGCGGGGTCTCCGTGCCATCGCCCGGACCGCCGCAGCGGTGATCGTCCCCTCCGAGGCGACTCGCCGGGCCTGTGTCGATCAGGGTTTCGATCCGGCACAACTCAGCGTTGTCCCGTGGGGCTCCCAATCGGTGGACGCCACGTCCGAGGATCAGGTAGCCCGGCTGCGGGGGCGACTCGGACTTTCCGGTCCCTACGTCTGCTTCGTCGGCACGCCGGAGCCACGCAAGGGGCTCTCGGTGCTGATCGATGCTCTTGTTCGACTGGGACGGCCGGACGTCGCCCTGGCGCTGGCGGGACCGCCCGGTTGGGGGGAGGCGGGCATGGATCGCCTCGGCGAGGTTCCCGGCGCAGTCGTCGAACTCGGCCACCTCTCCCGTGCCGACCTGACCATCCTCGAAGCCGGTGCAGCTGCTGTGGTGTTGCCGTCGCTGGCGGAGGGCTTCGGGCTCCCCGTGCTCGAATCGCTCGCCGCTGGGGCAGTGGTGATCACCACGTCGGGAACCGCGTGTGGGGAAGTGGCGGGAACGGCGGCGTTGTTGGTACCTCCAGGTGACCATGTAGCGCTCGCCGCGGCGATCGAACAGATTCTCGATTCTACGGAACTCGCCTGCGATCTCCGTCTCCGTGGTCCGCAACGAGCTGCCGACTTCTCCTGGCGGACCACAGCCGATGCCACGATCGCGGTCTACCGTTCGGTGCTCGGCGGTTCGACGAGGGGTCAGTCATGAAACGGGTGCTCGTCAACCTGACGTGGCTGGTCCCGGGCGTGGTGGGTGGGAGCGAGGAGGCGTCCACCGGCGCCCTCCGAGCGCTCGCCGACCACCCCGATCCCCGTTTCGAACTGGTCCTCGCCGTTCTCGAGCCGTTCGGAGCCGCTCATCCCGACCTGCTCGACCGTTATGAGTCGGTGGTGCTCGACCAGAGCGGCTCCAATCGGGTCCGGCGGGTGTGGGCCGATCAGACCTGGCTGGCCGCACAGGCGCAGCGATGTCGTGCCGAGGTCGTCCACCACGCCGGTGGGACCGTGCCGTTCCGGCATCCCGGTCGAGTGGTCCTGACCGTTCACGACACCCAACCGCTCGACTCGCCCGGCAACTTCTCGCTCCTCAAGCGCACCTACCTCCGGGTGATGTCGCAGCGGTCGTTCCGGGCGGCGGACGTGATCGTGACACCGAGTCGATTCACCGCCGAGCGTGTCCGCATGCACGGTGCCCCGCCCACAACGCCGGTGCGCATCGTCCCGTGGACCGTTCCGCCGCCCTCTGCGGTCGATGTGCGAGTCAACGAGCGACTGGCGGCCGAACTCGAAGACCACCGCTACCTGCTCTACCCGGCCATCCCCTACGTCCACAAGGGTCACTCCGTCCTGCTCGAGGCGTTCGCCCGGGTGGTGGCCGACCACCACGATGTCCGACTCGTCCTGACCGGTCGCCCCGGTCCGCTCGACGCCGAGATTGCTGAACGCATCGCTCAGCCCGATCTCGCCGGTCGGGTGTTGCGGACCCCACGACTGCCCCGATCGGAGCTGAACTGGCTACGGCGGGACGCAACGCTCGTGGTGGTGCCATCGGCCTACGAGGGGTTCGGCCTCCCGGTTCTCGAGGCGATGCGCGACGGCGTGCGCGTGCTGGTCTCGGCTGCGGGGTCGCTTCCGGAGGTGGCGAATCCCGATGATGTGGTCGATCCCGACAGTGCCCCCGACTGGAGCCGGGCCATTGCCGAGGTGCTGTGCGAGTCGCCAGAGGAACGTCGGACTTGCGTACTCGCTGGACGACGGCGCGCCGAGGAGTTCACTCCAACGGTCACAGCAGCGGGGTTGTACGACGCCTACCGTGAATCTGTGTCGTGAACATCCTGGTCGTCTGTCCCCACTTCACTCCCGACACCGCCCCTACCGGTGAGGTGATGTCGGCGATCACGAATGCCCTCGCAGATCGTGGACACCGGATCTCGGTGGTCACTGCCTTGCCCTGGTACCGACTGCACGCAATCGAACCGGACTGGCGTGGGAAGCGGTGGTCGACGCAACGGACGTCGTGGGGGTCGGTGACCCGCCTTCATCCGTTTCCTACCGACAAGAGCAACATTCCCGCCCGGGCTCTGGCCTTCGTCGGGTTCACCGGGCTGGCGGCGCTCGCTGCGGTGACTGCACGGATCCGTCCGGATGTGGTGTTCGTCATGTCCCCGCCGCTCCCGCTCGGTGTGAGTGGCTGGCTCGCAGCCGTACTCCGGCGCCGCCCACTTGTGTTCAACATCCAGGACGTGTTCCCCGATGCCGCCGTCGAGGTGGGAGCGATCACGAATCGCCGAGTGATCACAGCTGCCTCCGGCCTCGAACGCTGGCTCTACCGGCGATCCGACGCAGTGACCGTGTTGTCGGAGGACCTCCGCAGCAACGTGGCGGGCAAGTTGCAGGGGCATCGGCCCGAACGTGTCCGGGTGATCCCGAACTTCGTCGACACCCGGCGCATTGCTCCGCTCGACCGACTCACGATGTACCGGCAGGAGCACGATCTCGGCGATCGGCTCGTGGTGATGTACGCCGGCAACGTCGGGATGTCGCAGTCGCTGGACCTGCTCGTCGAGGCTGCCGTCCGACTCCGGGACCGTGACGACGTCGTGTTCGTGGTCAACGGCGGAGGGTCGGCGCTCATTTCGCTTGAGGAGCAGGCCGCCGCGTTGCCGAACGTACGTTTCGTCGGTCTCCAGCCCCGGGAGCGACTCGGTGAGGTGCTCGCTAGCGCGGACATCCATGTGGTGCTGCTCCGTCGCGGCCTCGCCCGAGCGAGCGTGCCGTCGAAGCTCTACTCGATCTTGGCCTCGGCTCGACCGGTCGTGGCGAGCGTGGATGTTGGGAGTGAGGTCGCGCGCACCATCGATTCGGCGTCCGCCGGGATCGCAGTGCCCCCTGACGACCCGGATGCATTCACCGCTGCGCTGGTGGAGTTGCTCGACGACCCGAAGCGGCGACGGGAGGCCGGAGCCTCCGGCAGATCCTTCGTCGAGGAGTGGATCTCACCTGCCGGGGTGGCCGAGGCCTACGAGTCGCTGTTCTCCGAGGTGAGCACGGCGCATCGCCGCCGACGCAGGTGAGTGCCCCGAGGGGTTCCGTGGCCGGAGTCGACAGCCGCTAGGTTGGCAGCCGTATGGGCAAGGCCTCGCAGGCTAAAAAGATCAAGCGCGTCCAACAGGCGGGTGTGAGTCGGGCACCGGGTCAACGACGCCAACTGGCGTACCCCGCACTCATTGCCGGCATCGTGATCGTCGGGCTGGTGCTGGTCTACTTCGCCCGGGACTCCCGGCAGCAGACCGCATTGGTCAGCCCGACCACCGAGGACGTCTGGTACGACGCGTTCGGGATCGACGTCTGCGGCCAGGTTCAACCTCCGGTGGCCAACGTCGGCGACGGTACTGGTCCGTTCGTGATCCTCGACAACGGCCTGATCAAGGTGGCGCCGACCACTCCGGAGGACGCCGGACAGAACGCCACGTTCGGGCGGTTCGCCGAGGCAGTCGGAATCACCCTCGGCTCGGACTCTTTCACGCTCCCCTCCGGTGAGACGTACACCAGCGGTCAGCCCTGCCCGGCCGTGGAGGGGCAACCGGCCCAGAACGGCAGGGCGGTGCTCGTCGTGTGGCCCCCGCAGGCCAATGAGAACTCCGATCCCCGGATCGTCACGACCGGACTCGGAGAGGAGCGCTTCACCGAGGACGGTCAGATCTTCGTGCTCGCATTCGTCCCGGAGGGTCAGACGCCGGCTCTCCCGCCCACGGTGGCCGCCCTCTCCGATCCGGAGTCCAACGGCGCACCAGCAACGACCCAGCCGCCACCTGAGGCGCCGCCGTCGTCCGAGGCGCCGCCGTCGTCTGAGGCGCCGCCGTCGTCCGAGGCGCCGCCGTCGTCCGAGGCGCCGCCGTCGTCTGAGGCGCCGCCGTCGTCCGAGGCGCCGCCGTCGTCCGAGGCGCCGCCGTCGTCCGAACCCGGCGGCTGAGCGGTGCAGGCCGTTGTTCTGGTCGGGGGGTTCGGCACGCGGCTTCGGCCGCTCACACTCCGGATTCCCAAGCAACTCCTGCCGGTCGCCCACGTGCCGATGATCGAGCGGGTTGTCAGCCACCTCGCCGACTCGGGGGTCACCGAGGTCGTGTTGTCGCTCGGATACAGCCCCGGTACCTTCATCGACCGGTATCCGGCAGGCGTGTGTGCCGGTCTCCCCGTGCACTACGCCGTCGAACCCGAACCGCTCGACACCGCCGGAGCCATTGCGTTCGCTGCTCGGAGCGCCGGCATCGATTCGACGTTCGTGGCTGTGAACGGCGACGTGCTCACCAACCTCGATCTCCGTTCGGTGTGGGACACGCATCGGGCCAACGACGCAGTCGCCACGATTGCGCTGACACCGGTCGAGGATCCCTCACGGTTCGGCGTCGTTCCACTCCATCCCGATGGCCGGGTCGAAGCGTTCATCGAGAAGCCGCCGCCGGGGACGGCTCCGAGCAACTGGATCAACGCCGGGACCTACGTCCTGGAACCCGCAGTGCTCGATCACATCGTGGCCGGACGCCGGGTGTCGATCGAGCGAGAGGTCTTTCCCGAGTTGGTGGCGCAGGGCTCGGTCTACGGCGTCCCATCGGAGTCGTACTGGGTCGACGCCGGGACTCCGGCGGCGTATCTGCAGGTTCACGCCGACGTGATTGCGGGGCGTCTCGGGCTCGCAGATGCTCCCGTGTCGGATTCGGCCGTGATCGACGCCACGGCCAAGGTCGATCGATCGTTCGTCGGTGCTGGCACCGTGATCGGGCCGGGTGCGCTCGTCGCCGGATCGGTACTCATGGACGGAGTCCGCATCGGAGCCGGTGCAACGGTGGACGGTTCGATCGTGGCCGCTGATTCCGTGGTCGGCGACAGTTCCGTCGTGAGCGGCGGGACCGTTATCGGTTACGGCGAGAAGCTCGTTGCAGGCACCAACACGCACGACGGACGTCATCCGTCACCGGAGACCTGGGAGGACGCGTGAAGGCCCTCGTGACCGGCGGAGCCGGATTCATCGGATCGAATCTCGTCGACCGGCTGCTCGCTGAGGGTTGGGCCGTGGACGTGATCGACGACCTCAGCTCGGGTCGCCTCTCCAACCTCGCGCCCGCACGAGCTAATCCGGACCACGAGTTCCACTTCCACCAGATCGACATCTGTGATCCGGCAGTCGCCGACGTGGTGGAGCGGCGGTCGCCGGACGTCGTCTACCACCTCGCTGCTCAGATCGATGTCCGGGTGTCGGTGTCGGACCCGGCGCTGGACGCCCGGATCAACGTCATCGGATCGCTGAACGTCCTCGAGGGGGCGCGGCGCGCCGGAGCCGGGAAGTTCGTCTTTGCGTCCTCGGGTGGAACGATCTACGGCGACGTCGACGGAGCCGATCTGCCGGTGTCGGAGTCGCACGATCAGGTGCCCGTCTCCCCCTACGGAGTGTCCAAGAAGGTCGTCACCGACTACCTGCACACCTATCGGGAGCTCCACCAGATGGAGTACACCTCGTTGGCGCTCGCCAACGTCTACGGACCACGACAGGACCCACACGGCGAGGCCGGTGTGGTGGCGATCTTCGCTGGCCGGTTGCTCGCCGGGGAGCAGTGCCGGATCTTCGGCGACGGGTCCCAGACCCGTGACTACGTCTACGTCGACGACGTCGTGGACGCCTTCGTCCGATCGGCCGAGCGGGGCAGTGGACTGCTCTGCAACATCGGGACGGGTGTCGAGACGTCGGTGGTGGACCTCTACTCGACCATGGCCGCAGCTGCCGGGGTCGACGTCGAGCCGGACTTCGCCCCACCGAGGGCGGGGGAACTGGCTCGCTCGGCGCTCGACCCGGGGCGGGCCGGACTCCACCTGGGGTGGGCGCCCTTCACCGACCTACCGACGGGCACCGCCGCAGTCCTGGACTGGTTCCGGGGCGACGCCGGTCACGCCTGAACCGGGACCTCTCCGCTCACCTATGATCTGACGACCCGTCAGATCGGCGGGCGGCGTGCGGTGGAGGACCGGGGTGGACCGATTCACTGGCAAGGTGGCGCTCATCACCGGTGCGGCGTCCGGCATCGGCCGGGCGACAGCCGAGCGACTCGCCGCTGAGGGAGCGGCGCTCTCGCTGACCGATGTGGCCGCCGACGGTCTCGAGGAGACGGCGGAGATCTGCCGGGCATCGGGTGCCGAGGTGCTCACCGCAGTGGGCGATGTCTCAGAGGAGTCCTCGGTCGACTCGGTGGTCTCAGCATCCGTGGCCACACTCGGCGGACTCGACGTCGTGGTCAACGTCGCCGGCATCCTCCAGTTCCGCGATCTGCGCCAGACCACGCTCGAGGACTGGAACCGGATCATCGGCGTCAACCTCACCGGAACGTTCCTCGTCTGCCGCGCCACCATCTCGCACCTGCTCGAACGGGGCGGGAACATCGTCAACACTGCGTCGACAGCAGCGTTGGCGGGCCACCCGTGGACGACGCCGTACTCGGCGTCGAAGGGCGGGGTGTTCGCTCTCACCCAGACGATCGCCGTGGAGTTCGCCAAGATGGGAATCCGCTGCAACAGCGTCGCCCCCGGGTCGATCCTGACGCCCATCCAGCAGGCCTTCGAGGTGCCCGACGGCGCCGATCCCAAGCTCGTGTACCGGATCATGGCGCTCGATGAGCAGCGCGGGCCGGAAACGGTTGCGGGAGCGATTGCGTTCCTGGCGTCCGATGATGCGGCGCACATCAATGGCACGTGTCTGAAGGTCGACGGCGGGACGCTCGCCTGAGGGCCCACACGTGGATTTCTCCGTCGCCCTCCCGATGCTCCCGCCGGAGCACTTCATCCCCCTGGCCCGGGCCGCAGAGGACGCCGGGTTCGCCTCAGTTGCGGTCCCGGAGTCGGTGTTCTTCCCGGAACACGTTTCTGCGGACTACCCCTACACCACCGACGGGGGTCGGTTCTGGGCTCCGGAGACGCCCTTCCTCGACCCCTTCGTCGCCATACCGGCCATGGCGGCGGTGACCGATCGCATTCGGTTCTTCACCAACGTGCTCAAGCTCGGGATCCGCGATCCGTTGCTCGTGGCCAAGACGGTCACCTCGGCTGCATCTCTCGCCGACGGCCGTGTCGGCCTCGGCGTCGGACTGTCGTGGATCCCGGAGGAGTTCGAGTGGCTCGGCAAGGACATGCGGACCCGTGGCGCCCGGACCGACGAGGCCATCGACATCATCCGACTGGTCGCCACGGGTGAGTTCGTCGAGTTCCACGGGCGCCACTACGACTTCGGGCGGCTCATCGTCCGGCCGGTACCGACGACACCCGTGCCGATCTACGTGGGCGGCCTCTCCGAGGCGGGTCTGCGCCGGGCCGCTCGCCGAGGCGACGGCTGGATCTCAGTGGCGAACACCACCGATGAGGTCGCAGCGGTGGTGCCGCAGTTGCTCTCCTACCGCCGCGAGTACGGCCGCGGCGGACCCTTCGAGATCAAGGCGCTCTGTACCGACGCCTTCGATCAGAACGGCTTTGCCCACATGGCCGAGATCGGAGTGACCGAGGCGATGGTCTGCCCGTGGTTCTACCGTCCGGGTGACACCGAGTCCCTCGATCACCAGGTGGAATCGGTAGAAGCGTTCGGAGCCGAACACATCGGCCGCTACGGGACGACCGCACTCAGCTGAGACGCGCCACGAGCTCGTCGCTTCGTCGGACGAGCTCCTCGACGTCGCCGGTGCGTCGAGTCCACGGCGCCACCCGGGACCGGCGGCAGTGGTACCAGTAACGGCCGCTGATGCGACCGGCATCGGGGTCGGTGGCGAGGAAGATCGACGTCCGGGCGCCCGCCTCGGGGGAGATCAGCACGTACTCGGAGACCTTCATGATCGTGGCGTTGACGCCGTGGGTGTCGCCGTCCTTGCCGAATCCGGTCCGGACCCCGCCGGGGTGGAGGGAGTTGGCCACCACACCGGTCCCTGCGAAGCGCGCTGTCAAGGCCTCGGCGTGGAGGATGTTGGCGAGCTTCGACTGTCCGTAGGCCCGGCCGGTGGAGTACCGCCCCGAACCCTCGACCATCTCCCAACGGATGCCCCCGCTCGCTGCCATGTGGGCCACAGACGCCACCACGACGATGCGAGCCGAGTCGGCGGCGATCAGTTGTTCGCTGAGCAGTTCGGTGAGCAGGTAGTGCCCCAGATGGTTGATCCCGAAGGTCGCCTCGATGCCCTGAGCGGTCTCGGTCCGGCGATCGAGCACCAGTCCGGCGTTGTTGATGAGCACGTCGATCCGTTCGAGATCCGCCAGCGAGGCTGCGAACGCCCGGACCGACTCCAGGTCGGCGAGGTCCAGCGGGCGTGACTCGATCAGGTCGGACCTCGTGCGCCGACGGAGCTCCTCAACCGCCTCGCTGGCAGCGGTCTCGTTGCGACAACCGAGGACGACGCGGTCACCGGAGGTGAGCAGTGCCTCGGCGGTGCAGAAACCGATCCCGGTGTTGCCACCGGTCAACACGACGGTGCGGGGATCGTCCGAAGGTGAGGTCACCTCAGGGAACCTAATCGGAACCGCTTTCGGAGTCAGGGTCGACGTGGCGGGCTCTGCTGGGTGCCAGGGGCCGGTGGTGCCACCATCAGCGGAACAGGTCCTCGCGCGGTGAACGCAACAGGTGCTCTCGTACCGAACTCGACCCGTCGGTGAGCACCATCGGATCGACACCGCGCACGATCGCCACGGGGACGCCGCTCGCCTTGCCCATGACGAGTTCGGCGGCCGCTGCGATCTCGTCGGCAACGGCGACCTCGGTCACAGCGAGCTCGCGGCCGTAGGCATCGGTCGTGCCGCGCAGGTCGACGATGACCTTGATGCCGGCAGCGCCGATGGCCACATCGGTCACACCCCGCCGCCACGGCCGACCGAACGTGTCGGACACCACGACACCGACGGTGGTGCCGCTGCGGGCGCGGATCCCGTCCCGGATGCGACGGGCGGATCGATCGGAGTCCTCGGGCAGGAGCGCCGCTGTCCCGGCGGTGACGTTCGACAGGTCAACCCCGGCGTTCGCACAGACGAATCCGTGGCGAGTCTCGCTGATGATGAGTTCACCGCGGCGGCGCACGATCCGCACAGACTCGCGTTCGACGATGGCTTTGTGGCTGAGCGGATCTTCGGGGTCGACCGGCTCGATCGCACCCTCGGCCTTGGAGACGATCTTCTGGGTGACCACCACCACGTCACCATTGCGGACGTCGGTGGCTGCACAGATCAGGCCGGCGAGGTCGGCGTTGCGCTCGATCTCCGGGAGCCCGGTCACGGGGATGATCGACAGCGCCGACGGGGGTCCGGCGGCACTCATCCTGGGCTCCGGTCCTCTCCGGCTTCGAGACACGCCCGGGTGAGGGCCGCCGCCACGCCCGGACGATCCATCACCGTGTCGGTGACCACGCAGCGGACGCCCTCGGACTCGACTCGTGATGCGAGGTGCGCATCGACGGCGTCGATGACGAGCGTCCCCGCCAACGGCGCGTACCACTTGGCGATCCCTGCCACCGACGGTTCACATCCGAGTTCCCGCAGCATCCGGTCGGCCGGACCCTTGAGTGCAGCGCCGCCGACGATCGGACTGACGGCGACCACCCGCTCCCGGCGGGCGCTCACGGCCTGGGCGATCCCGCCCACAGCGAGCACCGGTCCGATGGACACCACTGGGTTGGACGGGGCGATCACGACCACCTCGGCGTCGGCAATGGCGTCGAGAACCCCGGGGGCTGGTCTGGCCTCGTCGGACCCGCTCAGATGGACGGCTCTGATCTCCACGTCGTGATGCTCGCGCACGAAGTACTCCTGGAAGCTCAGACGCCGGCCGTCGACGGTCTCGATCCACGTGCGCAGCGGATCGTCGGTCGCAGGGAGCACCCGGACCCCGACGCCCCACGTCCGGACGATCTCAGCAGTGACGGCGCTCAGCGGAATCCCGGCACGCCGGCGCGATGACCGGTAGAGGTGGGTACCGAGATCGAGGTCCCCCAGCGTGAACCAGCCTGCGGCGTCGTTGCCCACCGCAGCGGAGGCGTCGACTCCAGCCGACTCGGCGTATCGCCGGACCTGTTCGATGGCTCGCCACGATTCATCGGACCGACCCCAGCCGCGACGCTCATCGACGGCCCCGGCGAGCGTGTAGACCACCGTGTCGAGGTCAGGGGAGACATCGAGACCGTGGATCACGGCGTCGTCGCCGACGTTGACGATCGCTGTCACCTGTGCCGCATCGATTGCCTCGACTGCGCCGAGGAGGAACCTCGCCGCCCCGACGCCACCGGCGAGGACGGTGAGCACCGGACTCAGTGGATCGCGTCGAGGCGACCGGACAGGAGTGCCACGTCGGCGTCGACCATCATCGTGACCAGGTCCTCGAAGTCGACCTCTGGTTGCCACCCGAGGACGTCCCGAGCCTTCTTGGCGTCGCCCACCAACAGGTCCACCTCCGCCGGCCGGTAGAAGGCCTCGTCGATGACGACGAACTCCTCCCAGTCCAGACCGACGTGACCGAAGGCCACCTCACAGAACTGCTGGACGGAGTAGGTCTCACCTGTGGCCACCACGTAGTCGTCGGGGGAGTCCTGTTGGAGCATCTGGTACATGGCCCGCACGTAGTCTCCGGCAAAGCCCCAGTCCCGCTTGGCCTCGAGGTTCCCGAGTCGGAGCTCGCTGGCTCGGCCCAGCTTGATCTTGGCCACGGCATTGGAGATCTTGCGGGTCACGAACTCGAGGCCGCGGCGGGGAGACTCGTGGTTGAACAGGATTCCGCTCGATGCGTGCAGGCCGTAGGACTCCCGGTAGTTGACCGTGATCCAGTGGCCGTAGAGCTTGGCCACGCCGTAGGGGGAGCGCGGGTAGAACGGCGTGGACTCTCGCTGGGGCACCTCGACGACCTTGCCGAACATCTCCGATGAGGAGGCCTGGTAGAAGCGGATCCCGGGGTCGACGATGCGTACTGCGTCCAGTAGTCGGGTGACGCCGAGCGCAGTGACGTCGCCGGTGAGAACCGGTTGACCGAAGCTCGTCTGGACGAAGCTCTGTGCGGCGAGGTTGTAGACCTCGGACGGTCGGTAGGTGTTGAGCAGGTCGATGAGGCTCGCCTGATCAAGGAGGTCGCCCTGCACCGTGGCGATGCGATCCTGGAGATGGGCGATCCGCTCGTAGGTCACTGTGGACGACCGGCGGACCATTCCGACGACCTCGTAGCCCTCGTCGAGCAAGAGCTCGGCGAGGTAGGAGCCGTCCTGTCCTGTGATTCCGGTGATGAGTGCTCGCTTGCTCATGTGGGTCCTTCTCGTGGAGGAGTCGGGGCGGGAGGGGGCGGTGACACTGGCTCAGGCCGACACTCGGGAGCGTGCGTCCTCGAGGAGGTCGGCAAGCGTCCGATCGAATGGGATCTCCGGCCGCCAGCTGGTGTCGGAATGCAACCGGCTCGCATCTCCGACCAGCACCGGGATGTCGATGGCGCGCTGCAGGTCCGGGTCAGAGACGAGTTCGAGGTCGGCGGGGGAGAGGTCGATCATGACCACCGCCAACTGCTCGATGGCGATGGCTGTTCCTGAGCAGACGTTGTACGCGGCTCCGGCTCGGCCGTGCTCCACCAGCAGGCGGTAGGCGCGGACCACGTCCCTGACGTCGGTGAAGTCCCGCTTCGGGCTGAGGTTCCCGACCCTCAGTTCAAGCTCGCCACTGCGTTCTGCGGCCACGATCCGGGCGGCGAGGGCGGGTGCCACGAACTTGTCGCTCTGACCGGGACCGAGGTGGTTGAAGGGTCGGGTCCGGACGACCTGCTGGCCGAATCCGAGGAAAGCCTGCTCGGCCACGGCGTCGGCGGCCACCTTGGATGCGGCGTACGGGCTGACCGGCCGCAGAGGGCTCTCCTCGGTCAACGGGAGGTCGGCAGGCGTGACCCGGCCGTAGACGTCGGCCGAGCCGATCGTGAGGATGCGTTCGACGCCCACCTTGCGGGCGGCCCACAGCACGTTGAGCGTCCCGTCGGCATTCGAGCGGAACGTCTCGTGGGGCGCGGACCACGAACCACCGACGTCGCTGGCGCCGGCGAGGTGGTAGATCACCTCCGGGCGGACCCTTGCGAGCAGATCGAGGAACGCTGCCGGGTCCGTGACGTCGATCCGATCGATCGAGAAATCGGTCGTGGCGACCTCGTCGCCGGCCTCGGAGAGATGCTTGGTGAGGTGGCGACCGACGAACCCTCCGGCTCCGGTGACGAGCGCTCTCAAGGTGACAGGTGCTGGTGGGCGACGTGGTGCACACGAGGATTCTAGGTCGCAGTCCGTCCATCGTTCGGCTCCGCGACCAGCGCACCCGCCTGCGTTACGATCCGGCGAAGTTCCGAGCGTGGGTGCACCGCCCACGCGCCCCCCGGAGGAAGCCGCCATTCCTGAGGAGCGCCCGAACGGGCCTCACGACCATCCGTTCGAATCGTCCGATCTCCCTGTCGACGGCGACGAGGGTGCAGATCCCGATCCGTCAGCCGGGTTCGTCTGGACCGAGGACGACGACGCCGAGGATGAGCGGTGGGGCCTCACAACCGAGGCCGGCGTCGTGGGGACCGGCGTTCCGCCGGTGGTGGCTGTCGTTGTCGCTCGGGACCCCGGCGCATGGTTTGAGGACACGCTCCGTTCTCTCGCCCGCCAGGAGTACGACGAGTGCTCAGTCGTCGTGGTCGACAACGCGAGTTCGACCAGCATCGCCGAGCGGGTCGGACGAGTGCTCCCACACGCCCGGATGGTACGTCGCGAGACTGACGACGGATTTGCCGCAGCGGCCAACGAGGCGCTCGCGTTCGTCGACGAGGCGCCGTTCATCCTGCTGTGCCACGACGACGTCGTGCTCGGCCGGGAGGCCGTCACGGCGTTGGTGGCCGAAGCCTTCCGTGACAACGCTGCCGTGGTCGGAGCGAAGCTCGTCGACTGGCGCAACCCTCAGGTGCTGCTGTCGGTCGGTCTCGGTGTGGACGACTACGGCGCTGCTGCTGAACTGGTCGACCCGGGCGAACTCGATCAGTCCCAACACGATCAGGCGCGCAACGTCTTCGCCGTCTCGACGGCGTGCATGCTGCTTCGCAGCGACTTGTTCCGGAGTCTGGGCGGGTTCCGGGTGGACATCCCGATCGTCGGGGAGGAGGTCGACTTCTGCTGGCGAACCCTCATCGCCGGCGGGACGGTGCAGTTCTGCCCGAAGGCGGTCGTGCGTCACCGGTCCCGCTTCGACGAACGCCGTCCGATCGACCGTGATCATCTGGCGGTTCGTCATCAAACCAAGATGGTGCTCGCCAACGTCGAGCTCCGTCGTGCGTGGTACCGGGTCCCGTTGTCGTTGACGCTGGCGCTGTTCCACACGGTGGCCTCGATCCTGCTCGGTCGGTTCCAACGGGCCGGCGATGACCTCTCGGCGCTCGGCCGAGGCCTCCTGGCGCTCCCCCGGACCTTCAGCGTGCGCCGTTCGATCCGTCGCTTCCGCCGATCCCATGACCGCGAGTTCGAGCCGCTCCGACACCGTGGGAGCTACCGGTTGGCGTCGCTGGTGCGCACCGACGACGGCGAGAACCGACTCGCCGCCGCCACAGAGGGCTCGCGTAGCTACTTTCGTCAACTCACGTCCTCCGACAGCCCGGTGGCCACGGCGCTGGTCGTCGTCACCGCTGCCATCCTGTTCATCGGGACGCGTCGACTCTTCACCGGCGAGATCCCGGTCATGCGTGAGTTCGTCGACGGCGCCCAGGGCGCCCGAGCTCTGTTGGGGGAGTGGTGGACGGCGTGGCGGGCCGCCGGCCTGGGTGAGTCCACCGTTCCGCCTCCGGTCGTGCCGGGCTTCGGTGCGGTCTCCGGCGTGTTGCTCGGATCGGTGGATCTCGCTCGGCGCCTGCTGGTGTTGTCCCCGTTGCTCATCGGCGGGCTCGGTGCCTGGAAGCTCTTCAGTCGGTCCCGTTCAACAGCAGCCCGTGCCGCAGCGGTGTCGGCCTATGCCCTGGCACCCCTGGCGCTCAATGCGCTGGGGAGCGGTCGGCTCCAGGCGCTCTGGGCCTGGGCGATTGCGCCGTGGTTCCTCCGGCGTGTGGCCGCACGCGCTGAGGCGTCGCCGTTCACTCCACCGTCGGTGCGGCGCAGCGGTTGGTTCCGCCACGTTGCCGGGAACGCCCTGCTGCTGGCGGTGGTAGGTGCCATCAGTCCTGCGGGAGCGGCGCTCGTGGCACTCAGCACGATCCTGCTCGCCGTTGGGCCGTTCCTCGCCGGCGAGCGCCGGCCCGCCGTGCGGATGGTCGTGGCGACGATCGGAGGGACCGTTGGTGCGGCTGCGGTCCTGGCGCCGTGGCTCGCGGCATCGGTGCGTTCCGGTGACCTGTCCTCGGTGACCGGCGTCTGGTTCGGCCGGATGAAGACGCCCTCTGCTGCGGATCTCCTGAGCGGTTCGTACGGGCCGGTCACCTACGGCTACCTCGGGTGGGGCCTGCTTCTGGCGGCGTTGGTTCCACTCCTCATCGGTCGCAGTTGGCGCTGGACATGGGCGTTCGCCGGTTGGTTGGTGGCTCTCGGCTCGTGGGCCGGGACGGTTGCGCTCGTCGAACGGGGGTGGTTCGCCGGGGCCGGTGTCGAGTTGGTCCTCGTCCCAGCGGCGATCGGCCTGAGCGTCGCCGTGGCGATGTTGGCGTTTGCCTTCAACGAGGACGTGGTCGGATCAAACTTCGGGTTCAGGCAGATCGTCTCCGGTGTGGGTCTCGTCGCCCTCCTGTTGAGCTTCGTCCCGGCCCTTGTCGGGGCGTCCGACGGCCGCTGGTACCTTCCGGCCGGCGACTACTCACGAGCTCTCAACCTCGTGGCCCGAGGCGACGACTTCGCCACGTTGTGGGTCGGCGATGCTGACGTCCTCCCCGTTGCCGGCTGGGAGCTCAGCGGTGGGAGCGGACTCGCCTTCGGGCTGAGCGAGGGGTTCGAACCGACCATCACCCAGCGGTACCGCCTCGACGGTGGCGCCCCGGTGCAGCAGATCGACCGTGCACTCTCCGCTGCGATGGTCGGCGGGACCGCCCGGCTGGGTCAGGCGCTCGCACCCATGGGGATCCGCTACGTGCTGCTCGTGGATCGCCCGGCTCCGGAGCCCTTTGCCCCGCTCGAGGTTCCGCCGCCCCTCGGGGCCGAATCGGCGCTGCGTGAGCAACTCGACCTGGATCAGATCCCGCTCGCTCCGGGGGCGTCGCTGTTTCAGGTCGACGCGGCCTGGCCCCTGCGCAGCAACGTCACCGGGCTCGAGCTCCCCGGCGGAGGTTCGGCCTCGCTCGCCGAGCAACTCGCATCGCCAGCTGTGCCGGCGCCACCGGCGGTTCTCGGTCTCGGACCGGGGACCAGTTTCAGTGGTGAGCTCCCGGCCGGTGCCGCCGTGGCCCAGGCGGTCACCGCCGATCCGGGGTGGGAGCTCACGGCGTCCGACGGAACGATCGCTGAGCGCTCCGACCTGTTCAGCTGGGGCCAGCTCTTCTCGGTCGGACCCGCCGGGCCGGCCACACTCGAGTGGCGGACCCCGCAGTCCTCCCGCGGCCTGCAGGCCGCTCAGGTCGCCGTGGCGATCGTGCTGCTCGCTGCGGTGCTCCGGCGCCGTCGGGCTCCGGTGCGTCGGGTGCGCAACGTCGAGCGTCCCGTCGACTTCGACAAACCAGCACCGCGCCGTGACGTACAGCGGGTCGACCTCGACGTGCCCCCCGAGAACTCTCCGGTGGACCCGACGTGAGGTTCGTCCGCCTACTCGCCGTACTGGTCGTCACCGCCGCCGTCGTCGGGCTGCTCCTCTGGCTTCCTGACTCCACTCCCCCGGAGAGGGTGGCGCTCGATCGTCCGACCATCCCGGCGGTGTTCGAGTCGGGCGCCCCGTCTGCCACCTGGTACTGCGCGGCGTCGAGTTTCGGGACACCCGAACCCCCGGCCCACGAGGTCGTGCTCACCAACTCCTCCGGATCATCGGCGAGCGCCCGCCTCACGCCGTTCGGGGAGACGGCTCCGGCTGAGGGCGTGACCGTGGATGTCCCGGCCAATGGGGCGACGACCGTCGACCTGGCCCAGACGTTCCTGACCACCGGATTGTCGATCGTGGTCGAGTCCCCCGCTCCGGGACTGGTCGTCGAACATCGCCTGAGCGATGCGACCGCGGCGGACCAGGTTCCCTGTGCCACCCTCACCTCGGACCTCTGGTGGTTTCCGGCGTTGAACTCCTCCCGAGGGGCGACGGCACTGCTCACGCTGTTCAATCCCTTTCCAACCGATGCCGGTGTGGACGTGGAGGTGGTCCTCGACGCCTCGGCCCGCACGCCGGCTGAGTTGAGTGGGATCGTGGTGCCTCCGCGCTCCATCAAGGTTGTCGACGTCGGGGCGGTGGTTCAGCGGCGAGACGTCTTCGCCATCGTGGTCCGTTCACGGTCCGGTCGTGTCGTGGCCGAGGCGACGCAGTTCTTCGACGGCTCCGCAGCGCCACGCGGCCTCCGCATGAACGTCGGGGTCGCTGGAGAGTCCCCGCGCTGGGTCTTCGCCGGCGGGTTCACCGGCGAGGGCGTGGCCGAGACGGCGGTCGTTGTGAATCCGGGCAACGAGCGGGTGAGCGCCGAGATTCGGGTCACCCCGTACGGAGGTTCGGCGACGGCTCCCGAACCGATCGTGCTGGACATCCCGCCACTGCGTTACGGACTGGTGGATCTCTCCGCCGAGGGTCGGATTCCCCCGATCGGCTACCACTCCGTGACGGTCGAGACCGATGGAGCCCCGGTGGTCGCTTCTCTGTTGACGACGATCACGGGGCCCCCGGCGGCACCGGCGGATCCGGCCGCACCGGCCCCGGACTCCTCGGTGCGTCCGGCTCTCGGATCGGGTGTCGGCATCGCCACGGGGAGCCCGGTCGCTGCCGGGTTCTGGATCGTTCCTGCGCTCGACGCGAGTGCCGTCCCGGCGCCCGTGGTGTTCGTGCACAATCCGTTCAGCACTCCAGTGAATGTCGCTGTCGTACCCATCGACGCCGGTCTGGATCCAGCAGCGCAGAGCGAGGCCACCACGGAGGTGGAGATCCAAGCTCACGACAGCGTGGCGCTCACGGTCCCAGCGGCGTCAGTGGCTGGCCAACTCGTCGGGTTGCGACTGTCGGCCATGGCCCCCTTCGTCGCGGAGCGTCTCGTGACCTACCCCGGCCAGGATGAACTCGCCACCGGATCGGCCGTTCCGGGACGGTCGGAGCGCTCGGGGCCGGTGCTGCTCCCGGCACTGCGTCCGAACGGCTGAGTTCTCGTCGAACTCGACGGCGCGGCACACTCGGGATCGTGGATCGTCTCGTCGTGGCCGTGGTGATCGCAGTTGCCGTGACCGCTCTCGTGCTGTGGCGCCAACGCCGTTCAACCGCATCGACCCCGGTGACAGCGCCGGCGATTCCCCGAGAGATCCTGCGATCGGATTTTGACCGACCGGATGCACCGTGGCTCGTCGTGGTGTTCACGTCGTCGTCGTGCTCGACCTGCGCCGGGGTGGTGCAGCGATGTGGACCGCTGGCGAGCGATCAGGTGGCCGTCGTCGAGGTCGAGGTGCACGAGCGTGCCGACCTGCACGCCCGCTACGGGATCGACTCGGTTCCCGTCGCGCTCATCGTCGATGCCGCTGGTGAGGTCGTCACCTCGTTCGCCGGACCTGTGTCGAGCACGCACCTGTGGGCAGCTGTGGCCGAGGCCCGTGAACCGGGGTCCACTCCACCTGGTTGTGCCGAGACGACTTGATCCGGTCAGTCGGGACGGGGTGACTGCTGCCGCGGATTGGTCGGCAACGGGTTCGGGCCGGGATGGCCCGGTGCGAAGCCGGGTGGGATCGGAGAGGGAGCGGAGCCGGTGGCGGTCTGCGGATCGTGGACGACCGCCGGCGGTGCCACCGGCGGGCTCGGTGCGGGCACGTCGGGCTCGGTGCCGTTGGCGACTCGGATCAGCCGACTGACCTCCGAGCCGGAGATCGTCTCGTGTTCGAGCAGGGATCGGGCCACGAGGTCGAGGGCCACACGGTTTGCCGTCAGGATCTCTGTGCAGTGTTCCTCGGCCTGGCGCAGGAGGCGTTCGACCTCGGCGTCGATGGATCGGGCGGTCTCCTCGGAGTACTCGCGCTGGTGGCCGAAGTCCTCGCCGAGGAACACCGGTCCCGACGTGCCCCATGCTCGTGGGCCGATCTCGTCGCTCATCCCGAACTCCGTCACCATCCGTCGGGCGCGTTCGGTCGAGACCTGAAGGTCGTTGGCCGCACCGGTGCTGCGATGGGAGAAGATCAGGTCCTCAGCGACCCGCCCGCCCATGGCGACGACGATGCTCGACTCGAGGTAAGCCTGGCTGTAGGCGTGCTGTTCCTCCTCGGGGAGCTGTTGGGTGACACCGAGTGCCATGCCGCGGGGGAGGATGGTGACCTTGTGAACCGGGTCGGCGTCGGGGAGCAGGGCTGCGCAGAGCGCATGGCCCGCTTCGTGGTAGGCGGTGATCTCCTTCTCCCGATCCGACAGGACCATCGATTCCCGGCGCTGGCCCATCAGGACCCGGTCCCGGGCGTCCTCGAAGTCGTGCATCTCGACGATCGTGCTGCCCCGGCGCACGGCGGTCAGGGCTGATTCGTTCACGAGGTTCGCCAGATCGGCGCCGGACATTCCCGGCGTGCCTCGAGCGACGAGGTCGAGGTCGACGTCAGGGGAGAGCTTCTTGTGACGGACGTGCACTGCGAGGATCGCCTTGCGGTCGTCGAGTTCCGGGAGGGGTACCACGACCTGCCGGTCGAAGCGGCCGGGCCTGAGGAGTGCCGGGTCGAGGATGTCCGGGCGGTTCGTGGCCGCCATCATGACGATGCCCTCGGAACCCTCGAAACCGTCCATCTCCGAGAGCATCTGGTTGAGCGTCTGTTCCCGCTCGTCGTGTCCACCGCCGAGACCCGCACCCCGCTTGCGGCCGACGGAGTCGATCTCGTCGATGAAGATGATCGCCCGACCGTGCTTGCGTGCCGATTCGAAGAGGTCTCGGACCCGGCTGGCCCCGACGCCGACGAACATCTCCATGAAGTCCGAACCGGACACCGAGAGGAACGGCACGCCGGCCTCGCCGGCGACGGCGCGGGCGATGAGCGTCTTACCGGTCCCCGGAGGACCGACGAGTAGGACGCCCTTGGGGATCCGGGCTCCGATCTCGAGGAACCGGTCGGGTTCCTTCAGGAAGTCGACCACCTCCTTGATCTCCCGCTTGACGCCCTCGTAGCCGGCGACATCGGTGAACAGCGTGGCCGGTCGTTCGGTGGTGTAGGTCTTGGCTCGGGATCGGCCGATCGACATGATCCCGCCCATCTGACCCTGTGCTCGGCGGTTCATCCACACGAAGAACCCGACGATCAGCGCCACGGGCAGTAGGAGGGGAATGAGCGACGTGAAGAGGTTGGGCGTCGGGTTGTCGAACGTGACCTCGACTCCCTTGGAGTCCATGGTCGTGAGGAGTTCCGCCGGAGGCTCGACCGGACCCGAGGTCACGAACTGCTCGCCACTCTTGGTCGTCCCGGTCACGGAGTTGCTGACGTTGTTCCAGTTGACCTTGGCCACGTTGCCGTCCTCGACCTGTTGGACGAACGACGAGTAAGGAATCGGCTCTCCCGGCTTGCTCGACATGGTGAGGGCGCTCACCACGGTGAGGCCTACAACGGCCACGAGTACCCAGATCAGCCACGAGGGCAGACCGCCCTTTCGTCCGGGCTCCCCTTGGGTCCCGTTTCCGCTGCTGCGGCCCGATGGATCGAAGTTCTCTCCAGCCATTTCCTACAGCCTAGGACCAACGAGCGACGACGCCACGACGGGAGGGTCACTCCGGGGCCCCAACGCCGAGAATCTGAGGTCCGTCACCGGATCGGGATCCCACCCGAGCGTGTTTCGCAGCGATACGGTCAGGGGCGTGAGCCGTCTGTGCGCCCGACCCGGTTGTGACCACGCCGCAGTGGCGACGTTGTCCTATGCGTACGCCGAATCGACGGTCTGGCTCGAGGACCTCGCTGCGGAGGCCCACCCCATGATTCACGACCTGTGCGCCATCCACGCCAACACCATCCGGGTGCCCCGAGGATGGGACCTCTGCGATCAGCGGGCCGTGGCGACTCGTTCGTCCACCCTGGGTCTCATCGGGGCGTGAACCCGGACCCGGTGTCCGTTGGCGCCGGAGCATGGCCTGATCCGGAGAGCCGCTGGGGTCTCGGTGAAGTCGCACTGGGAATCGTCGCATCCCAGGTGCTCCTGCTCGTGGCGCAGGTGGTGGTGTTCGGTCTCGCCGGGTGGACGTCGGTCGAAGAGGTCCCCCTGTGGGCCACGGCGGTCCTCCAGATTCCCCTGTGGGCCGGTTGGATCGCTGCGCTGGCGGTCGCCGGTTCTAAGGGACACGGCGTGGTGCGGGAGTTCGGGTTCACCATCCGCGGAATCGATGTGCCCATCGGCCTCGGTGTGGGACTCGGAGTCCAGTTCATCGTGGTGCCGCTCATCTACTGGCCTCTCCTGTCAATCCTCGGCAGGACTCAGGACGACCTGGCCGAACCCGCCCGGAACCTGGCCGACAAGGCGAGCGGTGCGGCCGGCTGGGTCCTCCTGGGTCTCGTCGTCGTGGTCGGCGCACCGGTCGTCGAGGAGTTGTTCTACCGAGGGTTGCTGCTCGGTGCGCTCCGCAAGCGCCGCTGGCCGGCAGTGATCGCAGCAGCGGTCTCGGGGGCCGTGTTCGCTGCGATGCACTTCCAACCCCTCCAGTTCCCGGGTCTGTTCGTGCTCGGCACGATCCTCGCCCTCCTCGTCCTGCGCACTGGCCGCCTCGGGTCCGCAATCGTGGCGCACGCCACGTTCAACGCAGTCACGGTGGTGGCGCTGTTGTCGGCCTGACGCCGGTGGCGAACAGCGCATTCCGGCCCGTCGAGAGGGATCGGCTACGCTCAGCGTTGGGTTCGTGACCGTCAGGAGGCCGACCATGCCGACAGCCCGGTGCGAGGTGTGTGGGGGCGATCTCGTCGCGATCGAGTTGACCGTCGACGGACGTGACCTCGTCATGAGTTCATGTTCGATCTGCGACACCCGAACGTGGCGCAGCGACGGTGACGCCATCGAGCTCGACGGGGTGATCGCCGACCTCAGCTCGGCGCCCCGACGCTACAAGCGATCGTTGTCGAACTAGCCGGGCCCGAGCGGGTGCGTCTGTTTTCGGGCGCTTCCGTGGCACGATAAAGCGCCCATGAGCACCTCGGACGACCTCTCCAATCCTTCAACAGTCGTGCCCAGCGGGGACGCATCGTTCGCCGACAGCCCAGCCGGTGCTGACCGTTCCGATTCGATGCTCGCCACGGCGGTGCTCGACCCCGTCGCCGACGCATCGCCGCCACCGCTTGAGGATCGCCTCGTCCTCGTCGACGACCCTGAGTATCCACAGCACCGGTTGACCAACATCGTGTCGTGGGTCGTGGTCGGCCTGACCTGCGCCGTCGTCGCAGCGACCATGCACCCCGAGTGGATCTTCCAGAACACGACTGCGACCGGTGGCGACATGGGTGCCCACGTGTGGGGTCCGGCGTTCCTGCGCGATGAACTACTTCCGTCGTTGCGGCTGTCTGGTTGGACACCGGACTGGTACGCCGGCTTCCCCGCCTACGTGTTCTACATGGTGATTCCGTCGCTGCTCATCGTGGCGCTCGACGTGGGCCTACCGTGGTGGCTGCTGCCGTTCGGCCTCGCCGCGGTCGGTGCGGGCGCGTGGTGGGCGCTGGGGCGCACCCGCTCGCCTCTCCTCCGGACGCTGGTGTGGATCGTTGCGGGCGTCCTCGTGGTGTTGTTCATCCCGCTCCCGTACAACGTGGCGTTCAAGATGGTCGCGGTGCTCGGCATCGTCACGATGCCGCTGGCAGGTTTCGCTCTGGGACGGGCCGCCGGGCTCCCGTTTCCTGTTCCTCCACTCATCGCCCTAGGCGCCACGGCGTTCCTCTACGAGACCGGCTTCACGATCTACGGCGGCAACATCGCGTCGACCATGGCGGGCGAGTTCGCCTTCTCCATCTCGCTCACACTCGCTGTGCTCTACCTCGCAGTGCTCGTCCGGGGCATCCGGACCGGCTGGGACCGGGCGCTCGGAGCGCTGCTGTTCGCCCTGGTGATCCTCTGCCACCTGATCCCGGCCATCTTCGCTGTCGTTGCCACGGTCGTGTACCTGTTCACCCGGCGTGAGGATCGCACCCCGTGGTGGGATTCGGGGACCGCCGGTCGGTCGATCGCTGCGGTCCTGTTGGCGTCCGCCCTGCTTTCGTTGTGGCTCTTCCCTGCGGTGTTCCCCATCCTCGGGACGCTGGTCGTGGTGGCGCTGTTCGGCGGTTTCGACACGCGAGTGTTCAAATGGGCGGCGCTGGTCGGACCGATCGGTTTCCTCGCAGCGGCGTTCTGGTTCATTCCCTTCTACCTCAACAGCACCTACCTGAACGACATGGGTTGGGAGAAGCTCACTGAGTACTCCCGGTACCTCTGGCCGGACCCGGCCGTGTTCGACATGCCGTACCGCAACGTGGTGTTCGCTCTCGCTGCGCTCGGGGTCGTGCTGTCGATGGTGCACCGCGTCCGCCTCGGCTGGTGGCTCTCGCTGCTGATCGTGACGCACGCATGGATCTTCGTGCTGCTCCCGCAGTACCGGCTCTGGAACGCCCGCATCCTGCCCTTCTACATCCTGGCGCTCTACCTGCTCGCAGCTCTCGCAGTGGGTCTGATCATCCGGTCACTGGCGCTGGTCGTCGGCGACGTCCGCCGTCAGCGGGACGAGCCGGCGTGGGTCGGCGTGACCGGACTCGTTGCGGTGTTCGTGGTCATGGCGGTCTCGCTCGCCGGGGCGCTGCGGATCCTGCCGGGGGGTCAACTCGTCGCCGATCCATCGGGCTCGGGCGCCGCCACCTACGAGTGGCTCGGCATCGGGTTCCCCAAACAGAACATCTCGAGCGGGTGGGCCTACTACAACTTCCAAGGGCTCGAGTCCCGGCCGGCGTACCCCGAGTTCGATGGCCTCGTCACGACGATGGGCGAGGTCGCCGCAGAGCGGGGCTGTGGTCGGGCCATGTGGGAGTACGAGAAGGAACTCGACCGGTTCGGCACCCCGATGGCCCTCATGTTGTTGCCGTACCTGACCGACGGTTGCGTCGGGTCCATGGAAGGCCTGTACTTCGAGGCTTCCTCGACGACTCCCTACCACTTCTTGAACCAGTCCGAGCTGTCGGTGGCGCCGTCGGGGGCGCAACGCGATCTGCCCTACGGCGGGTTCAACATCGGACTTGGTGTGTCGCACCTGCAGTTGCTCGGTGTGAAGTACTACATGGCGACCTCGGCGGAGGCGATCGCTGCTGCCCGGACCGAGCCCCGCCTCGAGGAGGTGGCGGCGTTCGCCTCGCCCGACACCGGCGACGGCGTTCAGCGCAACTGGGTTGTGTTCGAGGTGGCTGACTCCGAGATCGTGGCGCCGCTCGAGAACCAGCCGGTGGTGGCCTCCGACGCCGACGACCACGTCGACGGATGGGTGTACGGCGAGCGCCCTGAGGCCCGACCGGGTCAGGCCCTGGCGCCCAAGGCACCCGGCCCAGCGGTGAACTGGTACCTCGATCCGGAGCGATGGGACGTTCAACTCGCCACCTCCGGGCCTCAACAATGGGCACGCGTGCCGGCTGAGGACCGGGCGCCGCCGCGGGATCCGTTGCCCCCGGTGGAGGTCTCCGACATCCAATCTGGTACCGATGAGATCTCCTTCCGTGTCGACCGAGTTGGCGTACCGGTGCTCGTCAAGGCCTCGTACTTCCCCAACTGGCGGGCCGACGGAGCCGAGGGGCCCTACCGGGTTGCCCCGAACCAGATGGTCGTCATCCCCACGGAGGAGCAGGTCACACTCAGCTACGGCACGTCGTGGATCGACGTCCTCGGCTGGCTCATGGCGATCGTCGGATTCGTCGGGATCGGTTGGTTGGCGGTCGACGATCAGAGGCGTCGCAATGCGGCGGAGGCTGCGGCACGCGATTCGGCGGAGGCTCCGGTGCTGGTGAACGCCGGTGCCGTTGCCGCCGCCGACAGCGTTGCCGACGCGGATACCGGTGCCGGTGAGTCCGCAGTCGGTCCCCAGCCGGACGCTGCGGACGAATCAGCCGCTGATTCGTGAACCTGCTCCGGCGCTTCGTCCTCATCGGGACGATCGCCACAGTGGTCGACGTCGCTGCCCTCCTCTGGCTGCGCCAGCGGCTCGGTTGGCCGGTTCCGCTCGCCGACGCCTCAGCAGTTGCGCTCGCCACCGCCGTGTCGTGGATTCTCCACGGATGGCTCACGTGGCCTGATGATCCCTCGCAGCGCTTCTACCGTGCGGCGCGTCCGTATCTGGCCACGGCGCTGGCGGCACTCGTCGTCGACGTGGCGATTCTCTGGGCGCTCGTGGCCCTCACCGATCCTCGCAAGGCCTGGGCGCTGGTGGCCGTCAAGATCCCGGCGCTTGGTGCAGCGTTCGTCGTCCGCTCGGCCAACTACAGGCGGGTCATGGTCGATGCGGTGCGTAGCGATCAACGGCGGCCTCGCCCACGGCCGCCGTCCACCGGGCGGTACCGGTTGAGCGTGGTCGTTCCTGCCTACCGGGAGGCCGACCGACTGCAGCACACGATCGCTGTGATCCGCAGTGAACTGTCCCCGATCGCCGCTGACGGTGGATTGGAGGTGATCGTCGTCGACGACGGCTCAGATGACGGAACCGCAGAGGTCGCCCGGGCAGCCGGTGCGGACCAGGTCGTCGTGCTGGCGCAGAATCGCGGGAAGGGTGCGGCGGTGCGTGCTGGAGTGCTCACCGCCGAGGGCTCGACGGTGGCGTTCATCGATGCGGATCTGGCGTACTCGCCGGCGCAGCTCGCCCGCTTCCTTGAGCGGATCGAGAACGGCTGGGACGTGGCCGCTGGCAGCCGCCAGCACACCGACACGCTCACCGTCGTGCGAGCCGGGCGGCTTCGTGAGGTCGGTGGTCGGATCGTGAACGTGTTGACGGGGGTGGTCCTGCTCGGCCGGTACCGGGACACGCAGTGCGGTCTCAAGGCCATGCGTTCCGACGCTGCTCGACTCGTGTTCTCCCACTGCACCATCGATCGATTCGCCTTCGACGTGGAGGTCTTCCACCTCGTCGAGCGCTACCGGCTCAGCCTGGTGGAGGTACCCGTCACCGTCGTGAACTCCTCTCGTTCGACCGTGCGGATCGTGCAGGACTCGGTACGTCTGTTGACAGACCTGATCCGAATCCGTCGGAACGCTCGCGTCGGCCGGTACGAACTGGTGGGCGTCGAGGAGCGGCTGCCGCCGGCCATCTGACGGCTCCGCCGGGCGTCAGGGGTCGCTTCGAATCACAACTAAGGTCAGCGACGTGACCGAATCGCCGTTTGCTGCAATCGTCAAGGCCTACGACGTCCGGGGAGAGTGCCCCGGGCAGTACGACCCCCACCTCGCCCGAGCGCTCGGCGCCGGGTTCGCAGCTTTCGCCGTGGAGGAATCGTCTGGGTCGGACCGTCCAGTTGATCGAATCCTGGTGGCCCGCGACATGCGGCTGACCGGGGTGGAGATGAGTGCAGCGTTCGCCGAGGGTGTTCGGAGCCAGGGGGTCGATGTGGTCGACCTCGGACTCTGTTCGACCGACGAGACGTACTTCGCTGCCGGTCACCTCGATGCTCCAGCAGCGGTGTTCACTGCCTCGCACAACCCGGCCCGCTACAAC
>Ga0194130_10000979_pt1 | contig 49029 bp, 53 predicted proteins | sample TA2KigsurfametaG_FD_160084 | JGI IMG/M metagenome (GOLD analysis project Ga0194130, IMG submission 160084) | Freshwater microbial communities from Lake Tanganyika, Tanzania - TA2015050 Kigoma 12 surface | ecosystem: Environmental > Aquatic > Freshwater > Lake | place: Tanzania: Lake Tanganyika...
TGGATGCCGTCTGGGTGCACGCATTCCGTTTGAGGAGAATGCCAGGGGCTTGGCGGTCTGGATCTCGGTGCAGGGATGGGCCGATGCTGTGTGAGGCTGGATCACTGCTGGATGTGTGTGCTCTGCCGTGATGGAGGTGATCCCCGACATGCTGGGCTCCACGGGGCAGCCACTGGATGGGGCTGACCGGGTGATCGTTGCCCTGGATGGCATGGATGGCCCTGCTGCCCTCGCTTTTGTGGACGGAATTCCCGATCTGCGGTGGGTCAAGGTGGGCCTCGAGCTCTTCACTCTCGCCGGGCCCGAGGTGATCCAGGCTCTGCGCAGGCGTGGTTTGCAACTCTTCCTCGACCTCAAATTTCATGACATCCCGGCCACCATGGCCGGGGCCTGCCGGAGTGCGGCCCAGCTCGGTGCTCACCTGATCACGGTGCATGCCTGTGCGGGCCGTGAAGCCCTGATCGAGGCCCATGTGGGGGCCAGCCAGGGAGCCGAAGCCGCGGGTTTGAAGGCTCCGCCAACGCTGCTGGCCGTCACGGTCTTGACCAGTTGGGCTGCGGAGCGACTGCGCGCACAGCTGCAGATCGACACGCCGCTGCCGACGTATGTCAGGGACCTGGCGGCTCTGGCCGCGGATGCGGGCATCGGGGGCTGTGTGTGCTCTCCCCAGGAGGTGGCCGCCCTCCGCAGCGACCATCCTGAGCCTTTTGCCCTGGTTACCCCGGGTATCCGACCGCTGGGCAGTGACGTCGGAGATCAGGCGCGGGTGTTGACCCCCGATCAGGCTCTGGCCGCCGGCGCGTCCCGGCTGGTGATCGGCCGACCGATCACCGCTGCGAAGGATCCCGCTGCTGCCTTTGCCGCCTGCTGTGCCGCTTGCCGTCCTCAGGCTGGTACCACCGACTGAGAGGGGGCCAGCAGCTGGTCATAGAGCTGCTCCAAGGCGTCGATGTTGCCCTGAAGGGTGTATCGCTGCAGGACGCGTTCGCGTGCCTGGCGTCCCAGGGCTGCGGTGAGAACCGGTTGATCCCGCAGCACCGGCAGGAGGGTGCGCAGCTGGGTGGTGACCCCCTGCGTGCTGATCACGATCCCCGCTCCCCCCTCCAGCACTTCGCCGTCGGCACCGGCATCGGTGGCCACGCAGGCCGTGCCGCTGGCCATGGCTTCCAGCAGGGAGAGGCTCAGCCCTTCCACCAGGGAGGGGAGCAGAAAGACTTCTGCCAGCTGCTGTAAAGCCACCCGCATCTCCAGGCGCGGTTCATAGCCCCACCACAGCACACTCGGATCGCTGTAGCTGGCCTCCAGGGCGCTACGCAGCGGGCCGTCGCCCACGATCAGCAGGCGGCAACCCGCCGGTTGCACCAGCCGCCAGGCCCGCAGCAGGGCTTCCACATTCTTCTCGGTGGCAATCCTGCCCATGTAGAGAAAGATGCGCTGGCCGCTGAAGCGCTGACGCAGTTGCTGGAGCTCCGGGGTCGGCTCACCTGCCGGGCGCCACGTCTGGGTGTCAACGCCGTTGGGAATCACCGCCAGCCGTTCGCCGCGCACCCCCAGGCGCTGGAGAACCTCCGCCTGCAGCTCGGAGAACACGATCACCCGGTCGAATCGACTCAGGGCTGGGGCGTAGAGCTGGTAGGTGAGCTGCTGGGTGCCCGCCGTGAGATTTCTCAGGCTTGCATCAAAGGGAGGATGAAAGGTGGCGACAAGCGGCAGCCCGAGTTGCTGGCAGAGGTCGGGGAGACGGAAGTCCAGGGGTGAGAGGGTGAGACTGGCGTGCACCACGTCGGGGCGCAGCCGTTCGAGCGATTCGCGCAGTTCCCGTTGAGCGCCCGGCGATGGAATGGTGTAGACCTGCGACTTCACCAGATAGGGGAGGGCCACCTCCGGCTCCGGCTCACCGGGGCGCCACGACTCCGCCTCTTCGATCTGGGCATGCGGGCCGGCCTGTTCCCGGAGGCTGCCCGCCGTCGGGAGCCAGGCATGCCCTGGGGGTTGAAGCCCCAGTTGGCCGGTGGCCCGGGTATCAAAGTGAATGAAGCTGATGCCATGCCCCCGGCTGCGCAGGGCATGGGTGGTGGAGAGCCCGTAGGTGACGTTGCCGCAGAACGGAGACTTCTTGCCCAGCCAGGCAATGTGGGCCACCCACCCTCGTGCGTCAGTGGATTCAAACTAACAGCGGCGCCACGGCCGCTCTGCCAGGGCAGCGGCCAGGGCGATCCCGGCCAGTCCCCAGAGCACCGGCAGCAGTCCCCAGCGGCTCACCACGGCTCCCGCCACCACCAGTGGAAGGCTGAGAGCGATGTTGATGAGGTTGTTCTGCAGGCCGAACACCTTGCCCCGCAAGCTTTCCGGTGTGTCTTCCTGGATCGTGGTCTGGGCGGGGATCGCCAGCATCGCCGCCCCGATCCCGAGCACCACGCACAGCAGCAGGGTGAAGGTGAGATGGCCGCGCAGCTGACCAAGCAGCAGCAGGCTCCAGCCGATCGTGCCCAGGCCTGCGGCAGCCAGGCGCCGGCGGTTGATGCCATAACCCAGTTGGGCGACGGCCAGCGCCCCGCACGCCAGGCCGATGCCACTCATGGCCAGCAGGGTGCCGAAGCGGGTTGGGCCGAGCCCAGGCACTGCGGCGGCCAGGCTGATGGCCAGCACGTAGAGCGCCGCCAGCAGGCTGTACAGCAACACCAGCTGCACCATGGCGTTCGCGACCCGGGGCTGGTGGCGCAGCACGGCCAGGCCCTCGCCAATCTCCTGCCAGACACTGCTGGTGCGGGGGGGCTGCTCTGCTTCCCGCCAGCGGATGCGGCTGATGGCCAGGGCGGCGGAGCCATAGCAGAGCGGCAGCAGCAGGAACTGCCCCCCCTCGATGCCCACGGCTGCCAGCCCATGCTCCAGGCCCCTCAGGATTGGGTCGCCGAGGGCAAACCCCAGAATCGTGGCCGCCATGCTGGTGGCCTGATAGAGGGAATTGGCGGCCAGCAGGTGTTCAGCCGGCACGAGCTGGGGAATCGCCGCCTGCTCGGCCGGGGCGAAGAACTGGGTGAGCACCGACTCCAGAAAGGTCATCGCCACCAGGCCCCAGTAGCCCCAGCTCAGGCCCAGCCACTGGGGGCCTGGCACGAGCATCAGGGGGGTGAGCAGCACCAGCAGGGCCCTGAGGCCATTGGAGGCGACCATCACCGCCCGCTTGGGCCAGCGGTCGGCCCACACGCCGGCCACCGTGCCCAGCACCATGGCCGGCACGGTGTTGGCCACGTAGATCCCCGTGGCCAGCAGGGTGATCATCTGGGCCCTGGTTTCCGGCAGGTCGAGCCGGATGGCCGATGCTGCTTCGGCCAGGGCCGGATTGGCACCTGGGGTGTCGGTCACCCAGATCTGGGCGATCAGGTACACCATCAGCACGATGTAGAACTTGTCGGCGAGCTGGGAAAAGATCTGCCCCAGCCACAGCCATCGGAAGTCCCTGAGCCCCAACACCGTCTGGAGGCCATTGCGACCGGCGTTGCCCTGGCCCGATTCCCGCTGACTGCCTTTCAAGCTCTTCGCGGATCGACCTCGGCTCGTCATGATGCCCCAGCCTGGGCCCCGCGCAGGAGCCGAAAGGCCCGTGGACGTCGCCCCAGGTTGGCGTCGCACCAGCAGCCCACCAGGTCGAGCAGGTGCAGCCAGACGGCGCCCGGCCCGAGCAGGCCCCCATCTCTGCGGCGGGGCAGCGCTGGACGCACCAGCCGCTGGAGCAGGGCGAGTTCGGAGGGATTGAGCAGCACCGGCGCTCCAGGCACCGCGCCGATCACCAGCCCCTCATTGCTGATCAGGCTGCAGCGCCAGTCCCACTGGCCCAGGGGCGGCTCCAGGGGTTGGCCGGTGCGGGCGCAGCAGGCCAGGGGAATCCCATAGCCACCCAGGGCCAGCAGGTGCACGCTGCCCTGCACCGCCACGGCCAGGGCCTCGAGCTGGCAGCCGGGCTCGCGCCCATGCTCCTCCAGGCGCCCCAGGTGCATCAGCATCGCCGCCAGCATGCCGGGCGCTGCATCCTCGGCGGGCACGAGGGCCAGGCAGAGCTCGGCCAGGGCCTGGGCTCCAGCCAGGCTTTCCAGCTGCTGGCCCAGGGCGCCGAAGTGGCGGAGCACCCGCAACTGGCGCACCCGGCCGAGGCTCCGTCCGCGACTGACCTGAAGATCCAGATGGCTGAGGGGCACGGCTGCCGCCAGGCTGCTTTTGGGCCGCCTGGCTCCCGGCACCGCCAGGCGCACGATGCCCTGGTCTTCGCTGAGGAGGCTGAGCAGCCGGTCATTCTCGCCGAGGGGGCGGCAACTCAGGGCCAGGCCTTCCAGCCGAAACTCCGCCACGGGCTGCTCAGCTGCGCAGGGCTTGCATCAGCGCGACACCCCGGCTGGTGCCGAGCCGGCTCGCTCCGGCCGCCACCAGGGCAAGGGCCTGGTCCAGCTCGGCGATTCCTCCCGCCGCCTTCACCGCTGCCCTGCCCCGGGCCAGGCCCTGCAGGTGGTTCACCTGCTCCACGGTCACCGGTGCACCGAAACCACTGCCGGTCTTGAGGAAGCGCGCTCCGGCATCGATGCTGATCTCCACCAGCAGCTCCAGCGCTTCCAGGTTGAGGCGACTCACCTCGAGGATCACCTTCACCGGCAGGCCCAGTTCGCAGATGGCTTCCAGGTCGCTCAGCACAGCGCCGCTGTCGCCATCAGCCAGGGCACCGAAATCGGGCACCACATCCAGTTCGTCGGCGCCGGCATCGGCCGCCTGCACCGCCTCTGCAAGCTTCACGGCAGCAGGAACGGCGCCGAAGGGAAACCCGACCACCGAGACCAGACGGGGTTGGTGTCCCTTGCCGCTCCCCTGCAGCGGCAATCGCTCCCGGGCCCGGCTCACCCAGCGGGAGGCCACGCACACCCCGGCAAAGCCGAAGTGACGAGCCTCATCGCAGCAGCGTTCGATCGCGGCCTGGCCCTGATGGGGGTCGAGCAGCGCATGGTCGATCAGGGGCGCCAGGTCGGGCAGCTCCGGGATCACGTGTCCTTGGCCTGAATCACCCCGAATCCTCCATGATTGCGGTGGTAGGCGACCTGGATCTCCCCGCTCTCGCTGTCGCGGAACACATAGAAATCGTGGTCGATCAGCTCAAGCTGATGCAGGGCCTCATCCAGGCTCATCGGGGGCATGTCGAAGTATTTGCGACGGACGCCGCGGCTGGGCAGCTCGGCCTCCTTGCCATCCGTGAGGCTGGATCCCGGGGGGGGCAGGGTTGCCGCGCCGGCCTCCTCGTCGCGGGCGGAGCGATGCACGGGGCCCTGGTGGCGATCCTGGATGCGCTCCTTGTAGCGATTGAGCTGCCGGGCCAGCTTGCTGGCCACCAGGTCGATGCTGGCGTAGAGGTTGTCGCTGCTCTCCTGGGCGCGGATGACCGTGCCGTTGGCGAACATCGTCACCTCGGCGATCTGCTGGGGGACCCTCGGGTTCCGGGCGACCGACAGGTGCACGTCGGCCTCCTTCACCATGCCTTCGAAATGGTTGATGGCGCGGGTGAGCTTGGTTTCGGTGTACTCCCGGATGGCCGGGGTGACTTCAAGATTGCGGCCGTGAATCAGCAGTTTCATCAGATGGCAGCCGCCTCCGGTGCTCTCTGTGCCAACGCTAGGTAGGCCAACCCATGGCATCCCAGCTCGATGCAATCCTTTTCGAAGCCTCCCAGCCCGTTCCCTTCCTCAAGGGATGGCAGGCCCAGCAGTGCCTGCAGCAGCGCCTGCTGGCCCATCCCACGGGCCCCGATGCGGTGCTCGTGCTGGAGCACGAGCCCTGCTACACCCTCGGGCGTGGGGGCAGCACGGCCCATCTGCGCTTCGCGGTGGACAACCCGCCCTGGCCCCTCTTCCGCATTGACCGTGGTGGGGAGGTCACCCACCATCTTCCCGGGCAGATCGTGGTCTATCCCGTGCTCAATCTCCAGCGGCACGGCGCGGATCTGCACCTCTATCTGCGCCAGCTCGAGCAGGTGGTGATCGACCTGCTCGCTCTCCTCGGTCTGCAGGGTGAGCGGATCGCCGGCTTGACGGGCGTGTGGTGCGAGGGCCGCAAGGTGGCGGCCCTCGGCGTGGGAGCCCGGCGCTGGATCAGCCAGCACGGCCTGGCCCTGAACGTGGACTGCCCCTTGGAGGGGTTCGGGGCCATTGTTCCCTGTGGAATCGCCGACCGGCCGGTGGGTCGCCTCTGCGACTGGCTTCCGGGTCTCACGGCCGCTGGGTTGCGCCAGCCTCTGGTGGAGCTCCTGGCCGGCCGCTTCCAGCTCCGGCTGCGCCCCCCCGGGCCCCAGGAAAGCCTTCCGGGGTGGTAACCCTTGGCGATCGCTTGATCTCGGATCCCCATGGCTGCGGCCACCATCCACTGGACTGCCAGCCCTGCTGACCACCAGGCCCTCGCACAACGGCGCGATTGGGGGATGCTCACCGGTCTGGAGCAGCTCTGGCCCTCCCTCGCCGAGATCCACGGGGATGCGATCGCCCTGGAAGCCCCCCATGCGGCTGAGCCCGAGACCATCTCCTACAGCCAGCTGGCCGGGGGTGTTGAACAGGTGGCTGCGGGGTTCGCGGCCCTTGGCGTGGTGCCGGGGGATGTCGTGGCCCTGTTCGCAGAAAACGGTCCCCGCTGGCTGCTCTGCGATCAGGGCCTGATGCGGGCTGGTGCGGCGGATGCCGTGCGGGGCGCGACCGCTCCCCCAGAGGAGCTGCGCTACATCCTGGGCGACTGTGGGGCCGTGGCTCTGGTGGTGGAGTCCGCCGCCCTGCTGGAGCGTCTCGACCTCTCCCCGGAGCTGCTGGGCCAGCTGCGGTTCGTGGTGCTGCTGGAAGGGGAGCGCAGCAGTCAGGCTCCTGCCCTGCCCTGCCATCGCTGGAGCGATCTGCTGCAGCGGGGGGCGGAGGCCCTGGCCTCGGGCCGTCCCGCCCCGCCCGCACCGGAACAGGCCGCGCGTCTGGCCACGATCCTCTACACCTCCGGCACCACCGGCCAACCCAAGGGGGTGCCCCTCAGCCATGCCAACCTCCTGCACCAGGTGCGTCACCTCGGCGTTGCCGTTGCGCCCCGGCCTGGCGATCGGGTGCTGAGTGTGCTGCCGATCTGGCATGCCTATGAACGCAGTGCGGAGTATTTCCTCCTGTCCTGCGGCTGCCGTCAGACCTACACCACCCTCAAGCAGCTGCGAGGGGATCTGCAGCGGGTGCGCCCCAACTATCTGATCAGCGTGCCCCGCCTCTGGGAGGCCCTCCTCTCAGGCTTCGAGGACGCCTTGGCGGCGATGCCCGCCGGGCGCCAGCGCCTGTTGCGGCGCGCCCTCGCCAACAGCCGCTCCTACGGCCTCGCCCTGCGCCGGTTCAGTGGCCTCACCCTCAGCCCTGAAACGCCCGCGCACCGGCTCACGGCTGGTGTGAAGGCCGCCCTGCGCTGGCCCCTGCACCGACTGGCCGACCGGCTGATCTGGCCAAAGATGCGCCAGCAGCTGGTGGGCGGGGACCTGCGCACCGCCATCAGCGGTGGTGGCGCCCTGGCTCCGCACGTGGATGGCTTCTTCGAGGCGATCGGCATCGAGCTGCTGGTGGGCTACGGCCTCACCGAGACCAGTCCGGTGCTCACGTGCCGCCGCCCCTGGGCCAACCGCCGGGGCAGCGCCGGTCAGCCCCTGCCCGACACCGCAATCCGGATCGTGGATCCCGAGACGCGCCAGCCCCTGGCGATCGGCGAACGGGGACTGGTGCTGGCCCGGGGGCCCCAGGTGATGGCGGGGTACTGGGGCAAACCGGACGCCACCGCCAAGGTGCTGGACGGCGAGGGGTGGTTCGACACCGGCGATCTGGGCCTGCTGCTGGCCGATGGGTCCCTGGTGCTCACCGGCCGCGCCAAGGACACGATCGTGCTCAGCAATGGGGAGAACATCGAGCCCGGTCCCCTGGAGGAGGCCCTGGTGGCCAGTCCGCTGATGGAACAGGTGATGCTGGTGGGCCAGGACCGCAAACAGCTCGGGGCCCTGATCGTTCCGCGTGTCGAGGCGTTGGAGGCCTTTGCCGCTGCCGCTGGCTTGCCCACTCCCCAGGCTGCTGGGGCGGGCTGGCGGGCGGAACCGCCCCTGCTGCGCGCCCTCAGCCGCGAATGCAACCGTCTCCTGGCCGAGCGTCCCGGCTCCAGGCCCGACGAGCGGCTGGGGGGCGTGGCCCTGGTGGAGCCCTTCAGCCTCGAGAACGGCCTGCTCACCCAGACCCTGAAGCAGCGCCGTGACCGGATCGCCGCCCGCGATGCCCAGGTGATCGCCGCCCTTTACGCCTGAGCAGCCAGCTCCACAAAGAAGCTTCGGTACTCGGCCGGCCCCCCGGGAAACAGCACGTCCAGCTGCAGGGGGTCATCGGGGTCGCTCAGGCCCGCCAGATCGCCCGAGGCCATCGAGGGGCGCTGCACCTCCCCGCCGCTGCTGTCGACCAGCACCACCCGGTTGGGGCGATCGAAATGCCGCCCCAGCTCCTGCACCAGGGTGAGGAATCCCCGGTCGCTGCCCCCGCGCTCCCACTGCCCTGGCGCTGCTCCCGGCTGGGAGGTGATCGTGTCGCCGATGCCCACCACCCGCGGCATCAGGGCGGGGGGGATGTGCGCCTCGGCCAGGGCCAGCAAGGCGGCGTGGCTGCGGGGTGCCGTGCGCACGTTGAAATCGGCCCCCAGGGGGTGATGGCCGTGGTGGCGCGCGATGTGCTCGTTGATCAGCACCAGCAGCCCGGCTTCCTTCACCGCCCCCTGCAGCAGGCACTGCACGTCGGTGGTGCCGATGCCGGCCGGTGAGGCCAGCAACAGCTCCTCCTCGCCTGTCGGTCCGATCACGCTGGGGGCCAGGTGCAGTCTGAAATTCCCTGCCAGGTCTGAGTCGGTGGCTGCGGCCAGCAGCTCCTGCATCAGGGCGAGGCCCCCTTCCTGCAGTGCTGCCGCCAACGGGCGCCCGTTGCGGTCATGGGGGGCGCTGCAGGCGAACAGGCCGTGCAGGTTCAGGGTGGGCGAGAGCGGGTTGTCCTGAACTGCCAGATGCACCTGGTGCTCCAGGGCCTCTCCGTTCAGCCAGGGCAGGATCCCGGGCAGCCAGGCCCTGAGGGCCTCCCGCATCTGGGCGGGGAGCGCCGCCAGGAACGCCAGTTCCGCCTCCTGCACCCCCGGCGTGGTGATCGTGCCGAAACGGTCCTGGAGCTGCACCCCGCCTGCGGCCAGGCCAGGGAGATAGAGCCCATCACGGGCGGGATCGTGGTCCGGCCCGAGGGCTCGCTCCACCAGCGGATTCACCCCACGCCGGCTTCCGTGCTCCCCGTTCGTGAGCACGCAGAAGCAGCCGTCGAGCTGACGGGCGGCCAGCACGTAGCGCGCCTCCAGGCGCCGCTGAAGCGGATCGAGCACCAGATCCATGCAGACGCCGTCGAGGTCCTGCACCAGCAGCAGCCCTGCAGGGGAGGCCAGATCAGGCCGCAGCGCATCCCAGAGCTCCCGGGGAGACTGCAGTCGCCGGGACTGCGGGTGGGAGCCCGGGGTGGCGGCCATCGGCTGGCGTCGGCTCGGTCCACCCTGCCAGCGCTGCCGCCTGCCGGGTGGCGGGTGCTGTCAGCTGGGGCTGCGTGCTGCGGTCTGAGGTGTGGTTGACCGCTGGCCAGCCGACTGACACGCTGAGCGCTGCTCTGCAGGATCCATGGCCGACGGCACCCTCTCCATCAAGCGCACGATCACGGTGCGGGCGGTGGTCACTCCGCGTTGGAAGGAGGATGCCGAGCGCGAGCTGAGCAATGCCGTCAGCAATACCGATGCCCAGCTGGCCCAGCTGGAGCAGGAGGGGCAGCAGCTGATCGACGAGATCCGGCGCCAGAGCGCCAACCCCCTCGATCCGCGGGTGCAGGATCAGGTGGGTTCAGTGCAGCAGCAGGTCGCCGCCAAGCGGGCGGAGCTGGAGGAGCAGAAGCGCCAGATCCTGGAGCAGCAGCGCCAGGTGCGTGACCTGGAGATGGAGCAGATCGTGGAGCAGGGGCAGCTCGAGAGCACGGTGGAGGTGCGCGTCGGCGACAACCTGGTGGAGAAGCTTCAGGCTGCCGTGCTGGTGCGCGATGGGGTGGTGGAGGCGATTGAGGGCGCCCTCTGAGGTTCGCCTGGGGGGCAGCCCCCAGCAGCGCGACTCGTAAAATCCCGCCACCCTGCTCTCCCTCTGGAAGGTGGGGGATGCGGCCACCGGCTACTTCATGCAGCGCTACTACGAGCGTCTGCGGGAGGGGCTGGCACCGATGGAGGCGCTGGTGGCGGTGCAGGAGGAATTCCGCACCGATCCCCCCTACCGCGACTGGCGCTCCCCCAGCGCCTGGGCCGCCTGGCAGCTCACCGGCTGGGATCCTCCTGGGGCCGGCAGGCCAGCAGCAGCAGCGCCGCACTCACCAGCAGCACCAGGGTGGAGAGCACCTGGATCTGGGGAGAGATCTCCCGCTGGAACGCTCCGGCCAGGTAGAGGGGCAGGGTCACTGTTTCGCCGGCCGTGAAGCTGCTGATCACGTAGTCGTCGAAGGAGAGGGAGAAGCAGAGCAGGACGGCGGCGAACAGGCCCGGCGCCAGCAGAGGCAGGGTGACCCGCCGGAAGGCCTCCAGCGGCGGGGCGCCCAGGTCCTGGGCCGCCAGCTCGAGGGTGGGATCGAAGCCCGCCAGCCGTGCCTTGAGGGTGAGGGCGGCATAGCTGAGGCAGAAGAGGCTGTGGGAGAGCAGCAGCGTGAGCGGCCCCCGCGGCAGGTTCAGCCCCACGAAGAGGTTCAGCAGGGCGGCGGCCAGCACGATCTCGGGGTTGGTGAGCGGCAGCGCCAGCAGCAGCTCGATGCCGCGGCGGCCGCGCACCCGGGCGCGGGCCAGGGCCAGGGCCATCAGGCCCCCCAGCAGCACCGCTAGCAGGGCCGCCGCCAGGGCCAGGGCCAGGCTGGTGAGGAAGGCCTGGGTGAGGGCTGCGTCGCGGAGGGGATGGCGCCAGTTCTCGAGGGTGAAGCCCTGCCAGAGCAGGTTGAAGCGGCCGCGGGGGGCGTTGAAGCTGAACAGCACCATCACCGCGATCGGTGCGTACAGCAGCCCGTACACCAGGGCGCTCCCGAGGGCGAGCATGAGGCTCCCGAGGCGGCTCATGGCAGGGGCAGCTCCTCGAGCCCGCGGCCCCGCAACTGCAGCACCACCGCCAGGCTGATCAGCGCCATCAGCACCAGGGTGAGCGCGGCGGCCCGGGGCGCCTGCAGCTGCACCAGCAGCAGGTTCTCGATCGTGTTGGCGATCATCCGCTGGTTCGGTCCGCCGAGGAACTGGGGATTCACCACGTCGCCGGCGGCGGGGATCAGGCTGAGCAGCAGGCCCGCCACCAGCCCCGGCCGCGACAGGGGCCACACCACCTGGGTGAAGCAGCGCAGCGGGCCGGCGTGCAGGTCGGCGGCGGCCTCCAGCAGGCGTTTGTCGATGCGCTGCAGCGCCACCACCAGGGGCAGCAGCAGAAAGGGCAGCAGGTTGGTGGTGAGCCCCAGGATCACCGAGGCCGGGGTGTTCAGCAGCCGGCCGTCCTGCAGCACGCCCAGGGTGGTGAGCAGGCCGCTGAGCCCCAGGCGGTGCACCAGGGCCAGCACCGGTCCGCTGTCGCCCAGCAGGCTGGTCCAGGAGATCGCCCGCACCAGATAGGAGCTGAGGGAGGGCAGCACCACCAGCCCGATCAGCAGGGGCTGCCAGCGGCCTCCGCGGAAGCGTATCGCCAGTGCGAGCGGGTAGGCGAGCACCAGCCCGATGCCCGTGGCGAGCAGGGCGTAGCCGAAGGAACGCAGCAGGATGGGGCCATGGCTCTGCAGCACCTCCCGGTAGTTGCTCCAGTGGAAGGTGAACACCGTCTCCAGCCCGAAGCGGCTCACCGGCTCCGAGAGCGAGAGGGGCACCAGAGCCAGCAGGGGCAGCCCATAGAGCCCGATCAGCCAGAGGAGCCCCGGGGCCAGCAGGGCCCACGGCCACCAGCGGCGCCAGGGCTGCCGCCGCGCTCGCCGCACCGGGGCCGACCCCTCAGCCTTCGGTGATCTCGGCAAAACGCGCCTCCCAGCGTTCCTCCTCCTTGGCGCTGAGGGGCCCGAAGCTGTGCAGCCGCTTCTGCATCGCCGCGTCCGGGAACATCAGCGGGTTCTCTGCCAGGGCCTGGGTGGCCGGATCCTTCGCCAGGATCTGCTGCACCCCCTCCACCGGGGAGATGTACTGCACGGCAGCGGCGATCCGGGCCGCCTCGGCGGGCTCATACACCCAGTTCATCCAGGTGGCCGCCGCTGCGCGGTTAGGGGCCCCCTTGGGCATGAGCATCACGTCGGCCCAGAGCACCCCGCCGGTTTCGGGCACGAGGAAGCGCAGATCCGGCTGCTCCAGCGCCAGCTGCGCCACATCCCCCGACCAGCCGATGCAGGCGGCCAGGTTTCCGGCCAGCAGATCGTTCTGGTAGTCGTTGCCGGTGAAGCGGCGGATCTGGCCATCGCGGCGGGCCTTCTCGAGCTGCGCGAAGGAGGGCTGGGCCGCCTCCCAGGTGGGCTTGGTGATGTCCTTGCCGTCGGCGAGCATCAGAAGGCCCATGGTGTCGCGCATCTCCAGCAATGCAGACACCTTCCCCTTCAAGGCCGGATCGAAGAGGTCGTTGACGCTGGTGAGCTCCCGGCCGGTGGCCTTGATGTTGTAAGCGATGCCGGCGATGCCCGATTGCCACGGCAGGGTGAAGCGCCCCTGCGGATCCCAGGAGGGGTTGCGCAGCGTGGGGATGAGGTTGCGGGCGTTGGGCACCTCCGCCAGGGGGAGCGGCTCCACCCAGCCGAGCTGGATCAGCCGCTCGGCCATCCAGCCGGTGAGCACCACCAGGTCTTGGCTGAGGGGCCGGCCGGCGGCCAGCTGGGGCTGGATGCGGGCGAAGAACTGCCGCACATCGTTCACATCCTCCAGGTAGCGGAGGTTGATGCCGGTTTCCTTCTGGAAGCGGGCCACGCTGCCGGGCGCGCCGGGGGCATCGGCATCGATGTAGAGGGGAAAGGTGGAGAGCACCAGCTCCTTCCCGCCGCCACCGCCACCTCCACCTCCACCGCTGGCGCCACCGCCATCGCCCTGGCCGCAGGCCTGCAGCAGCGCCGGCGTGAGCGCCGCGCCGGCCGCCGTGAGTCCGAGCCGGCGCAGGAAGGCCCGGCGACCGCGGGGCTGGGGGGAGCGGGAATGCATCAGAGCGTGGGCTCCTCCAGGGCGTGGCTGTGGGCGGGGTTCCAGCGGCACCAGAGCTCCGATCCCACGCGCAGATTGTTGGGCAGATTGGCGCTGGTGTCGATGGCGATCAGGGGTCGATCACAGCGGCTGCGCAGGCGCACCTCCACGGTGGCGCCCTGGAACACCAGCTCCTCCACCCGCGCCTGCAGCCCCCGCTCACCTTCGCCCGGCGGCTCGGGCCCCAGCCGCAGCCGCTCCGGCCGCAGCAGCCGCTGCCCGGCGCCGGAGGGCTCCGGCAGCAGGTTGGCGGAGCCCAGGAAGGTGGCCACCACGGCGCTGCGGGGCTGCTCGTAGAGCTGCCGGGGCGTGCCCACCTGCTCGAGGCGGCCGCGGTTCAGCACCGCCAGCCGGTCGCTGAGGCTGAGGGCCTCCTCGCGGTCGTGGGTGACGAGCACGAAGGTGATGCCCACCTCCCGCTGGATGGCCTGCAGCTCCCGCCGCATCGTGCGCCGCAGATCCGGATCGAGGGCGGCGAGCGGTTCATCGAGCAGCACCGCCGCCGGGGCGTTCACCAGCGCCCGCGCCAGGGCCACCCGCTGCTGCTGCCCCCCCGAGAGCTGGTGGGGGCGGCGGCGCGCCAGCTCCGGGAGCCGCACCACCTCCAGGGCTTCCCCCACCCGCCGGCGCAGCTCGGCGTCCGCCATCCGCCGGGAGCGGGGCCCGAAGGCCACGTTGTCCCACACGCTGAGGTGGGGGAAGAGGGCGTAGTTCTGGAACACCAGGTTCACCGGCCGCCGGTGCGGCGGCGCCTCGGTGAGGTCGCGGCCCTGCAGCAGGATCCGCCCGCTCTGGGGGCGATCGAAGCCGGCGATCAGCCGCAGGGTGGTGGTTTTGCCGCAGCCGGAGGGGCCCAGCAGGGAAAAGAACTCCCCCGCCCCGATCGAGAGGGTCAGGGGCTCCAGGGCGGTGAGGCTGCCGTAGCGGCGGCTCACCTCCTGCAGGGCGATCACATCCATGGGGCCCTGTTTAGCAATACTTGCCGGGGGACGAGGGTCCAGGTGGAACTTGCCAGGATCCGCTGGAACGGCTGCAGGTCTGGAGCGCATGGAAGCCGATGTGGCGGTGGTGGGCGCCGGCCTCTCCGGCCTGGTGTGTGCCCGGGAACTGATCCGCCGGGGGCTGCGGGTGCAGGTGCTGGAGGCCCGCGAGCGCTGGGGCGGGCGGATGCACGGCCACCGCACCGCCTGCGGCCTCACCGTGGACCTGGGGGGCCAGTGGGTGGGCGCCACCCACCACCGCCTGCGGGCGCTGCTGTCTTGCTTGCTGAGGACGAACTGACCACCCGCCTGACCCTGTTGGCACTGGAGGCGGTTGGTGACCCTCAGGTGACCTCAGGGGTGCTGAACCTCCTGGAAGACCTGTCGGCACTGGTGGAGATGTGCGAAGAGGCAGTGGGTCTGACGGTTCCTTGTGGGTCGTAGGAGGTAGTGGCGCAACCATTGCGCTTCTAACACCCTTTGTCGCTGCGATTGGAGTTGTTGACTTCCTTAGATTGCTCTTGGCGATTTCTCCACTGCCTTCTTTCTTCTTGCCCGAGCACGACAGTTTCCATCGTCACCCACGACCCAAATGCCAGGGCAATCATCCCCGTGCTGCCCTTCACCGCCCCTATGAGCATCAGTAGAACTGCCGTGGCAACCCCAGCAATCTGAATTGGACTGCTCATCTGAATCGCCTCAATCCTTGAGTTCTTATGAGCTCTTTGAATTCTGGCGAATCTCCTCGTTGCCTGTCGCTTTATGGAGAAAACGCATATCCCAGTTTCTTGCTTAGTCGTCTTCTTCCCCTGCTGCGGCACTATGCCTTTTACCTTTTGCCTTCCTTGTCCCCTCTCCAAATCTTCTCCAGCGACCTCCTGAACTCCCTCTCACTCAGCGGTCTTGCCAGATCTCGCTTCCTGAGAGTGCTGCCGATCCACCACACCTGAAGACCTCCAAAGGCAAGAGCGACCAGACCCAGTTGGAGGTATCCCCAGTTCAGGTGCTCCATCACGCTGCCTGCTGCGCTTTCTGACACCGCTTGGACTGCTGGTGTTGCTTGAACGCCCACTGGGTTCCCTTGATGACCTGTCCGCAGTGCTCGCAGGTCGTTGAGGGTGCTCTGCGAATCCAGTTCTCAGGGCGCTCCCCGACCAGTTCCCGCCTTGACGGATCAATGCCTCTTCCCTGCTGGTATCTGGACAGGGCAGGAGCGGTGGTGACGAACCCTGTCTCCAGACAGCGGAACAGGAGGGTCTGACCCCGCAGGTTCTGGGTGTTGTAGGCGGCGTGGGTCATCTCATCTTGCTCGACCCTGCCCATAGTGGCAACCCTCAGGGTGGAACGCTACAGGCAGCGTTGCTTGACCCTCTTGACCGATGCGAGTAATACAGGTGTATTAGCGCTTTTCCTGTGACATCTGCCCGCCCCTCCTCCTCTGCTGCCCTCTCCCCTGAAGAGTGGGACTACTTGGAGTGGGATGTCCTCAAACCCTCCCGCTCCAGTGCCGTCTGTATCACCTGTCAGCACTTCCGCTATGAGGTCGGCAGGCACTGCGTCACCTTGCTGACCTGTCCGATTCATCAGGGTCTAATTCCCCAGGGAGAGCACCTGACCAAGCGGTGCTCACAGTGGGTGGGGCGGAAGGAGGTGGCGGTTGGGTGGTGTCCTGAGGGTGGGTGAGGTGGTTTCGTCCTTCTGGTGGCGGTCCTCAATCGACCGACTCTCCCCGTGGTGACTGGGGTTCTGGCGGGTATCACGCCGTCATAAAATCCCCCGAACACCCGACCCCGACCTGCCTCCAGCACTTGGAGAAAAGTTGGAACAACGGTTGGAACACCCCTCCAAAACGCAGACGGGCACTGGTCTATGGCAACCCACGAAATCTTCATGCCCGCCCTCTCCTCCACCATGACGGAGGGCAAGATCGTGGAGTGGCTCAAGAAGCCGGGCGACCGTGTCGAGCGTGGTGAGTCGGTGCTGGTGGTGGAGAGCGACAAGGCCGACATGGACGTGGAGGCCTTCCAGGAGGGCTTCCTGGCTGCCGTGCTGATGCCTGCCGGTGGTTCGGCGCCGGTCGGTGAAACCATCGGTCTGATCGTGGAGACCGAAGCCGAGATCGCTGAGGCGGCCGCCAAGGCTCCGGCTGCGCCCGCCGCTGCTGCTGCTCCGGCCGCAGCTCCCGCGCCTGCAGCCGCACCCCCTGCTCCGGTCGCTGCTGCTGCCCCTGCCCCTGCAGCGCCGGCCCCTGCCCCGGCTCCCGTGGCCGCTCCCGCCCCAGTGGCGGTGAGCGCCCCGGCCTCCACCGCCAGCGGCCGGGTGGTGGCCTCGCCCCGCGCCAAGAAGTTGGCCAGCCAGTTGGGGGTGGATCTGGGTGCCCTGCGCGGCAGCGGACCCCATGGCCGCATCCAGGCCGACGATGTGCTGGCCGCCACTGGTCAGCCGATTTCCGTGCCCCGGGTGGCTGAGGGCAGTGGCCCGGCCGCGAGTGCGGCCGTGGGCCAGGGCAACGGCGCGCCGGCTCCGGCCCCTGCTCCCGCCGGTGACGCCTTCGGTCGCCCCGGCGACACGGTGGCCTTCAACACCCTGCAGAACGCGGTGAACCGCAACATGCTCGCCAGCCTGGAGGTGCCCTGCTTCCGGGTGGGCTACACGATCACCACCACCAGGCTCGACGCCTTCTACAAGCAGGTGAAGGGCAAGGGCGTCACCATGACGGCCCTGCTGGCCAAGGCCGTGGCCGTGACCCTGGCCCGCCATCCCCAGGTGAATGCCGCCACCAGCGCCGATGGCAGCGCCATGGCCTATCCCGCCGCGGTGAACGTGGCCGTGGCAGTGGCGATGGAGGACGGCGGCCTGATCACGCCGGTGCTGGCCAGCGCTGACAAGACCGACATCTATTCGCTGGCGCGCAACTGGGCCGACCTGGTGGCCCGGGCCCGCAGCAAGCAGCTCAAGCCGGAGGAGTACAGCACCGGCACCTTCACCCTCTCCAACCTGGGCATGTTCGGGGTGGATCGCTTCGATGCGATCCTGCCGCCGGGCACCGGCGCCATCCTGGCGGTGGCGGCGTCGCGGCCCACGGTGGTGGCCGGCAAGGACGGCTCAATCCGGGTGGCCCACCAGATGCAGGTGAACCTCACCTGCGACCACCGCACCATCTATGGCGCCCACGCGGCGGCCTTCCTCAAGGACCTGGCCCAGCTGATCGAGACCAACCCTGAGAGCCTGGCGCTCTGATCGCCCCACCGCCGTGAACCAGCCAGCGGCTCCTGCCCTGTTCCGCTGGCTGTTCGGCCGGCCCCTGCCGAAGACCGCCGCCGCTAGCGAACGGCTGGCCAGCGTGCCGGCCCTGCCGATCCTGGCTTCCGATGCCCTCTCCTCGGTGGCCTATGCCACCGAGGCCGCCCTGGGTGTGCTGGTGCTGGCCGGCAGCCAGGCCCTGCGGCTCTCGCTGCCGATCACCCTGGCGATCCTGGTGCTGATCGCGATCGTGGTGGCGTCTTATCGCCAGACGATCGAGGCCTACCCCCAGGGCGGCGGTTCCTACGTGGTGGCCCGGGAGAACCTGGGCACTGGCCCTTCCCTGTTGGCCGCCGCGGCCCTGCTGGTGGATTACACCCTCACGGCGGCGGTGAGCCTGATGGCCGGCACCCAGGCCCTCTCCTCGCTCTGGCCGGCTCTGCTGCCCTACGAGGTGCCCCTGGCGCTGCTGTTGCTGCTGCTGGTGGGCTGGGCCAACCTGCGCGGCCTGCGGGAGGCCGGCCAGGTCTTCACCATTCCCACTTAAGCCTTTGTGGCGATGGTGGCCCTGCTGGCCGTCTTCGGCCTGCAGAACCTGGTGGCGGCCCATGGCTTCACCCCCGATCCGCCGCCGCTGATCCGGGCCGTGGAGCCCCTGGGGTTGTTCCTGGTGCTGCGGGCCTTCAGTTCAGGCTGCTCGGCGATGACCGGCATCGAGGCGATCGCCAATGGCGTGTCGGTGTTCCGGGAGCCGGCGGCGCGCCGCGCCCGCGCCACGATGCTGGTGATGGGCCTGATGCTGGCCTCGATGTTCCTGGCCGTGAGTGGCCTGGCCTACCTCTATGGCGTGGCCCCGGATTCGGATCGCACCGTGCTGGCCCAGGTGGGCCTGCGCGTCTTCGGTGAGGGCAGCCTGCTGTTCTGGGCGCTGCAGATCACCACCCTGCTGATCCTCACCCTGGCCGCCAACACCGCCTTCGCAGGCTTCCCGCGGCTGGCGGCGATGCTGGCCCAGGATCGCTTCCTGCCGCGCCAGATGGGCTGGATCGGCGACCGGCTGGTGTTCCAGAACGGCATCGCCGTGCTGCTGGCGGCCACCGCCCTGATCATCCTGGTGTGCCGCGGTGACACCACCGTGGCGGTGAACCTCTACGCCCTCGGGGTGTTCATTGCCTTCACCCTCTCCCAGGCCGGGATGGTGGTGCGCTGGTGGCGCCAGCGCGGGGCTGGTTGGCTGGGGCGGCTGGCGATCAACGCCCTGGGGGCCTTCACCACCCTGGTGGTGCTGCTAGTGATCGTGGTGAGCAAGTTCGCCGAAGGCGCCTGGACTGTGGTGATCGCCATCCCCCTGCTGGTGTGGCTGCTCGCCAGCATCCGCCGCCGCTATCGCCGGGTCTACGCCGCCATTGCCCTGCCGGCCGAGGCCCGCAGCCGTGTGGTGCTGCCGACCCGCCGCGATCCGGTGGGCAATCGCAGCATCGTCTGGATCGCCTCCCTCTCTCGCCCATCGCTCGAGGCCCTGCGCTATGCGGCCACGGTGTCGGATCAGGTGCTGGCGGTGTGGGTGCGCTCCGAAGAGGACGACACCGACCGCATTCGCCACGATTGGCAGCGGCTGGTGGGCGATGGGCCCGGCATCAGCCTGCAGATCCTGGAGAGCCCCTTTGCCTCGCTGATCGACCCCTTCGTGGCGTTTGTGGCGGCTCAGGAACAGGCCCATCCCGAGGTGAGCCACACGATCGTGATGCCGATGGCCATTCCGCGCTATCGCTTTGATTCCCTGCTGCTCAACCAGCGCGGGATCAACATGCATCGGGCCCTCGATGCCAGCGGCAATCGGGTGTTCACCCTCGTGCGCTATTACCTACCGGCCTGACCGCTGCCCCCTCGGCATGACCACTCCCGCTGATCAGCGGCTCTCGAGTTACGACTTCCACCTGCCCCAGGAACGCATCGCCCAGCGGCCGGTGGAGCCGCGCCATGCGGCCCGGTTGCTGGCGGTGGATCCGCTGGGGAGCGGAGCTGCTCCCCATGGGCGCCATCTCAGCGTGTGGGATCTGCAGCAGGAGCTCCGGCCGGGCGATCTGCTGGTGGTGAACGACACCCGGGTGTTGCGGGCGCGCCTGGAGGCGCGCCGGCCCACGGGTGGGGCCGTGGAAGTGCTGGTGCTCGAGCCCTGGCAACCGGTCAGCGCCGCCGCCGATCCCGCGGCAGTCGCGGCGGGAGCAGGACGCTGGCTCTGCCTGGCCAAGCCCGCCAAGAAGCTGCAGCCCGGTGACCGGATCGAGGTGGTGGCGGACGGCAAGCCCCCCCTGCCTGTGCAGGTGCTGGGCAGTGACCCCGAGACCGGAGGCCGCATCCTGCAGTTCCCCGCCGACTGCAGCGATGCCGCCGCCCTCGAGCCACTGCTGATCCAGTACGGGGCGATCCCCCTGCCGCCCTACATCCACGAGCACGACGATTCCGACAACGAGCGCTACCAGACCCGCTACGCCGCCCGCCCCGGTGCCGTGGCGGCCCCCACGGCCGGCCTGCACCTGAGCGATGCGCTGCTCGCCGCCATCCGTGAGCGGGGCGTGGAGCTGGCCACCACCACCCTGCACGTGGGTCTGGGCACGTTCCGGCCGGTGGAAACGGAAGACCTGCGCCACCTGGAGCTCCACAGCGAGTGGGTGGAGGTGACCCCGGCGCTGGTGGAGGCGGTGGCCGCCTGCCGGGCGCGGGGAGGCCGGGTGATCGCCATCGGCACCACCTCGGTGCGCAGCCTGGAGGCCGTGGCCCGGCTCCATGGCGGCGAGCTGCGGCCCCACACCGGCCCGGTGAATCTGGTGATCCAGCCCGGCTACCGCTTTGCCGTGGTGCAGGGCCTGCTCACCAATTTCCACCTGCCCAAGAGCTCCCTGCTACTGCTCGTGAGTGCCCTGATCGGCCGCGAGCGCCTGCTGGCTCTCTACGCCGAGGCGATCGAGCGCCAGTACCGCTTCTTCTCCTACGGCGATGCCATGTGGATCGCGCCGGAGGCGGTGCTTCCTTCAGCCGTTTCCCAGCCGACCCGCCCCTGAGCAGGGTTGGGGTCGCCATCAAAAAGCCCCCGGGTTCACCGGGGGCCCTGGGGAGACGAGCTCCCTGTCGGTTCACCGTTGCCGGGCCGGAATCAGGCGGCGGCCAGGTTGGCAGCCACGAAGTCCCAGTTCACCAGCTTCTCGAGGAAGGTGGTGATGTAGTCGGGTCGGCGGTTCTGGTAGTCGAGGTAGTAGGCGTGCTCCCACACGTCCATGGTGAGCAGAGCCTTCTGGCCGTGGGCCAGCGGGAGGTCGGCGTTACCGGTCTTGGTGACCTTGAGGGTGCCGCCATCGAGCACCAGCCAGGCCCAGCCGCTGCCGAACTGGGTGGCGCCGGCGGTCTTGAACTGCTCCACGAAGGCCTCGAAGCTGCCGAAGTCGGCATTGATCTTCTCGGCCAGGGCGCCGCTGGGCTGGCCGCCGCCACCGGGCTTCATGCACTGCCAGTAGAAGCTGTGGTTCCAGACCTGGGCGGCGTTGTTGAACACGCCCGCCTTGGTGGCGTCACCCGCCACGGCGGTGATGGTGTCTTCCAGGCTCTTGCCCTCCAGCTCGGTGCCGGCGACCAGGTTGTTCAGGTTGGTGACGTAGGCGTTGTGGTGCTTGCCGTGGTGGAACTCCAGCGTGCCGCGGGAGATATTGGGCTCGAGCGCGTCGAGGTCGTAGGGCAGCGCGGGCAGCGTGTGAGCCATGGGACGGGAACGGGTGCTTTTTGTTGCCGGCCGGGGTGCCCGTCGGCCGAGGCATCCTAACGATCGCTACAGGTTTCGAAATTCCGCCGTTGGTGGGGTTAACCGCCGCGGGACAGCTGCCGCGGCGAACCTGACCGATCGGTTCAGCCGCGGATCTCCAGCAGTTCCACCTCAAACACCAGGGTGGCGTTCGGGGGGATGACGCCACCGGCACCACGCTCGCCGTAGGCCAGGTCGGGGGGAATCACCAGCTTTCGCTTACCGCCCACCTGCATGCCAGCCACGCCCTCATCCCAGCCGCGGATCACGCGACCCGCACCGAGGGGGAACGAGAAGGGGCCGCGGCCGTAGCTGCTGTCGAACTCCTTGCCGTTCTCCAGGGTGCCGCGGTAGTTCACGATCACGGTCTGGCCGGAGCGGGCTTCGGGGCCGTCGCCGATCACCAGGTCGGTGATGCGCAGGCCGCTCTCGGTGACACGTTCCTTGGCAGCGCTCATCTCACCGCCAAGGGCACTGGCCTGGGCGAGGGTGTTATCCGGGTCGGGGGCCATGGCGAAGAGGGTGGGATTCGGATCTTCCGGATCCAGTTCGAAGGCACCGCGGCCGCTGTCGCGCACCAGGGCCTGCCGGTTGACGGGCTGGAACGGCTGGGAGAGTTCGGCGGCCACCGCCGCAGGGGCGGCCTCCACGCGGGTGGGATGCACCAGCTGACTCACCAGGGCGAGCAGCAGGCAGGCCACACAGACGGTGGCGCTGATCAGGATCTCGCGCATGCGCTTCCGGAAGACACCTGATTGTGACTCACCTCTCACCAACCTGGGATTCGCCGTCGGGCCGCTGAAGCTGGCGCAGGCTCTTCTCCAGGCGGTCGATCCGTCCCCGCAACTCGTCGAGTTCCCGCTGCTGGGGGACGCCCAGATCCTGCAGCAGCTGGTCGCGATTGCGCTCGAGCTGGCGGCTTGCCTGCTCCTCGAGGCCCGGAGTCTCTCCGCGCAATGCCCGCAGCACGTCCTCCACGAGGGCCGAGGCATGGCTCGGGTCAAGCTTGCCGCTGCGTACCCATTCCTGGCTCACGTAGCGCAGGCGATCGGCCACCAGGGAGCCCGTGCCCAGGCCGCGCAGCAGCAATTGTTGAAGGGGATTGGAGGGGTCCATCGACGGGGCGAAGGGCTCTGCCATCACGATGGCGCTTTCTGGGCTCGATGGCCATGGGGCTGCCGCGCACGCATCGCCAGGGGCGGTTGGTTGCCGCCGCCGGCCCCTGGCTGACAGCCCTGGGGGCCGGGGGGCTGGCGGGACTGGCCCTGCCGCCACTGGGCGCCCCGCCGTTGGTCTGGCTGGCCCTCGCCATTCTCTGGACTCTGCTGGAGACGGCCATTCCCAGGCGGGCCGCGGCCTGCTGGGGGGGCGTGGCCGTGCTGCTGAGTCACCGCTGGCTGTTAGCCCTCCATCCCCTCGACTGGATCGGAGTGCCGGCCCCCCTCAGCCTGCCGATCTGCTGGCTGTTGCTGCTGCTCTGCGCCACCCTCGCTGGGCTGCTGCTGCTGGTCTGGGCGGATCTCGCCCTGCGGCTGGACCCCCGCAGGCCCGGTAGCGCCCTGGTGCTGGCGGCGGTCTGGGGCCTGGGTGAGGTGCTACTGGCCCAGGGGCCGCTGTTCTGGATTGGTCTGGGGGCCTCGGCCCTGCCCGGCGATCCCCCGTTGGCGGCCCTGGCCAGTGTGGGCGGGGCGGGGCTGGTGGCAGCGCTGCAGGTGTTGATCGGCTGGGGGATCTGGCGCCTGCTGTGTGTCCGTCCGCTCCGCTTCAGCCGGCGGCTGCTGCAGGTGGTGCTGGCCTGTCTGCTGCTGGTGGGGGTGCATGCCCTGGGGGGGGTGCAGCTGGCGGCCCTGGGGGCGCAGGCCGCGGCAGATGCTGGGGGCGTGGCCGAGCAGGTGCTGGTGGTGCAACCAGCCATTCCGACCCGGGAAAAGTTCCAGTGGCAGGCCCGCCGCCGTCTGCATCGGCAGCTCCAGACAGCGTTCCTGGAGGCGGAGGCGCAGGCTGCCGATCTGGTGGTGCTGCCTGAAGGGGCGCTTGGGGTGGATCCCGAACTGGCCGCCCCAGCGGCCGTGGAGCTGCTCAGCGGGGGATTCCGTTGGCAGGAGAGTGAGGGGGCGGAACCGGAGCAGCGCAGTGCTCTGCTGCGCTTCCCCCCCGGCGCCCAGCGCCACACCACGGCCCTCGACAAGGCCCGGCTCGTCCCTCTGGGGGAGTGGATTCCCATGGCCCAGCTGCTGCGCTGGAGCGGCCTGTCGGCGGTGGGGGGCGTGCAGCCGGGGCCACCGTCGCGACTGCTGGCCCGGCCCGCGGGGAATCTGGCGGCCGCGATCTGTTACGAGATCGCGGATGGACGCTCCCTGGCCCAGGCGGTCGCCCAGGGGGGCGGCTGGTTGCTGGCGAGTGCCAATCTCGATCCCTACCCCCTGGTGCTGCAGGACCAGTTCACGGCGCTGGCGCGTCTGCGTGCGATGGAGAGCGCTCGCTGGTTGCTGAGCGCGGCCAACACCGGCCCCAGCCTCCTGATCAGCCCCGCCGGGCAGATCGTTGAGCAGCTGGCGCCCGGGCGACCGGCCATGCAGTTGTTGCGGGTGCCCGTTCTGCATGGCCGCACGGCCTATGCCCGCTGGGGCGAAACCCCTGTGCTGCTGCTGCTGCTCCTCGGGTTGGGGTGGAGGTGGTGGGAGCGATCCCGTGAAAGTACCGAGGCATCCCCAGCCCGACTAGGGTGAATCACGGGACAGGCGCAACCCGATGCGGATCACGCAGTGCGACGACCAGTTTCTGCTGGCCCTCAATCGCCAGGAGGCTTCGCGCCTGATGGATGCCTGCGCGATGGTGGTGATCGCCTCCCAGACCGCCCCTGAGGCCCGGCTGCCTGCCGACATGGCGGCTGTGCTCTGTGAACTCTTCCAGGGGCTGAAGGCCCGTGCCGACCAGCCGCAACCCCGGCCCAGGCGGCTGCAGGGACCATGAAAGTCACCCATCACGGCGACCAGCACCTGCTCTGCCTCTCCAGCGAAGAAGTGGGGTATCTCGTGGATCTCTGCCATGCAGGGGCCTTTTCCGACCATCTCCCCCGCTCGCGGGCCCGAAGGCGCCGGCTGGAGGCCTTCCTGGGGGATGTGCGGGCGACCCTGATGGCCACCGCCCAGCAGCCCCTGCGCCGGCCGGTGGTCAGGCCTCGGAACGGGTGAAGTTCAGAACCACACCAGGGGGTGAAGCACTCCCGGGGGCGAAGCGGCCGGACTGACTCCGGATTCACGCTTCAGATCCAGGCTCAGTGAAGGAGTGAATCCAGGACAGCCCACCCGGCTCCAGCCAGAGCTGAGGTGCCGATCACCCTCAGCACACTCCAGCGCAGGCGCAGCTGGGCGAACAGGGCCGCCCCCGCCACCACCGGAGTCCAGGGGGCGAAGCGGCCATCGGGCCAGAGCACCGGCGCCGCGAAGAACACCGCCAGGCTGGCGATCAGGCCCACAACCACGGCGGTGATCGCGCTCAGGGGTGCCCCGAAGCGCAGGTCGCCGCGGCTGGCTTCCACCAGCGGCGCCCCGGCCAGGATGAATCCGAACGACGGCAGAAAGGTGAACCAGACCGTCACCAACGTGGCGGCAATGGCCATGGCCCCAGGGGCGCCACCGGCGGCAAGGCCCTGGTTCCAGCCACCCATGAACCCCACGAAGGCCACCACCATGATCAAGGGCCCCGGAGTTGTCTCACCAAGGGCCAGCCCATCGAGCATCTGGCTGGGTGAGAGCCAGTTGAACTGCTCCACCGCTCCCTGGGCCACGTAGGGAAGCACCGCATATGCCCCACCGAAGCTGAGCAGTGCCACCCGTGTGAAGAAGCGGGCCATCAGCGCCAGGATTCCGTTCCACCCGCCAAGGCTCACCAGGGCAAGCAGGGGCACCAGCGTGGCCAGGGCCCAGGCCCCCAGCGTCATCACCAGGCGCCACGCGGAGAAACGGGCATGGTCGGGACTGCTGGAGTCGTCGTCGTGGAGGGCTCGAGCGTGAGCGTGATCAGGGCTTGTTGTTGCGGTGCGCTCGGGCTTGCTGTGGGCCACCAGCAGCCCGGGGCGCCAACGGGCGACGAGCAGGCCGATCACACCGGCGCCGATCACCAGAAGTGGATAGGGAATGTTGAACAAGGTGAGACCCAGAAAGCCGGACAACGCCAGCGCCCGGAGCAACGGGGTGCGCAATGTCCGGCTGCCGATCCGAAAGGCCGCCATCACCACAACCGCCAGCACCGCGGGTTTGAGCACGGCGAACACCGAGACCAGCAGCGGCAGCTGACCCCACAGGGCGTAGACGGACGACAGGCCCGTGAGCACGAACACCGAGGGCAACACAAACAGGCCGCCGGCGATCAGCCCGCCGGGCACCCCGTGCATCAGCCAGCCCAGATAGGTGGCGAGCTGCATGGCCTCGGGGCCGGGCAGAAGCATGCAGTAGTTGAGGGCATGCAGATAGCGCTGCTCTGAGATCCAGCGCCGCCGCTCCACCAGTTCCCGGTGCAGCAGGGAAATCTGGCCTGCAGGCCCTCCGAAACTCACCAGCCCGAGCTGCAGCCAGAAGCGGGAAGCCTCCCGCAAGGTGATGCTGCTGCTCATGGCGGGGGCAAGCCCGGGGCAAGGGTGTCCATCTGCATGCTGGATCTGTCAGGCGCGGGTCCCGGACCACTGGAGACCCGGCGATCAGAAGGCGCTGTCAACCAGAAGGCGCAGTCAACGGTCGATCTCCGGACTCCTCTGCATGCTCTCCTGCGCGTTGCCAAAAAAAACCTCTTGCAGTGCAAGAGGTCTACGTGAATGGAGCCAAGGAGACTCGAACTCCTGACCCCCTGCATGCCATGCAGGTGCTCTACCAGCTGAGCTATGGCCCCGTTTGGTGCGCTCGGGTGACGAGAGCCTGGTGACTTCGTTCGGGGAGCCGGATGGAACCTGAAAAACAAGCTGTTTTCCGGGCATCCGGGTTCCGTGCCTGGCACTCCGAAAGCTTACACCGCAGCCTGTCCTCCTCTCACCTGCCGCCAGACGGCGACCAGCTGGCCCTGCACGGTGACCTGGTCAGCCGGCAGCACAATGGGTTCGTAGGCCGGGTTGGCGGCTTCCAGGGTGACGCGGTTGCCCGTGCGGAAGAAGTGCTTGAGGGTGGTGCCGCTACCGGGCACCAGCGCGCTCACGATCGTGCCGGGGCGCAGCCGGGAAGGGTTTGACACCGGTTCCATGAGCACCATGTCGCCATCGGCGATGTGGGCGTCCACCATCGAGTCCCCATGCACGGTGAGGGCAAACAGCCCCCGTCGCTCAAGCAGGGTGGAGAAGTCGAGGTGCTCCTGGACGTCATCGAAGGTCTCGACCAGGCCGCCGGCCGCCACCACGCCCAGGACGGGCACACCCGGATTCAGCTCCCCCAGAAGCTGAAGGGTGCGCGCCTGGCCCTCCTGCCAGGTGAGCCAGCCCTTTTGCTGCAGGTGCCGGAGCCGGCTCTGGATCGGGGCTGGCGAGCGCAGTCCCATCGCCTCCATCATCTGGCGGATGGAGGGGCTGTGGCGGTGTTCGCCGATGTAGGCGGTCAGCCAGTCGTAGAGCTCCTGCTGGGCGGGGGTGAGCTCGGCCTGCTTGGAGTGGGAGATGGGAGCCGGCAAGGAGGCCCTGCAACACTGATACAGATGTATCGCCTGGTGCGCTCTTTGTCCAGGGTTTCGGGCCTTCCGCCGGGATGGGGGACCGGGTTCAGGGTGTGGGAGGTGCGCATTCGGGGCTGAGCAGTGCCGCCAGCAGGGCCTGCTGGGCATGCAGGCGGTTCTCGGCCTGGTCGAAGACGCGGCTGCTGGCCCCTTCAATGGCCCCGGCGCTGATCTCGAGCCCGCGGTAGGCCGGCAGGCAGTGCAGCACGATGGCCCGGCTGTCGGCCTCGGCGATCAACGCCTCATCCAGGCACCAGCCGGAGAAGGCACGCTCCCGTTCCGCCTTTTCGTCTTCCTGGCCCATGGATGCCCACACGTCGGTGTAGAGGGCATGGGCGCCGTGCACCGTGGCCACCGGTTCGTGCACCACCTCGACCGTGGCGCCGCTCGCTGCAGCGAGTTGCCGGGAGCGTTCCAGTACACCGGCATCGGGCTCGAAGCCCAGAGGGCAGCCGATACGCACGTTCACCCCCAGCAGGGCGCCACAGAGCATCAGGGAATGGGCCACATTGTTGCCGTCGCCCAGGTAGCTCAGGGTGAGGCCCTTCAGGGCATCCAGCTGAAGCCCGCCATCGCCGGTGCGACCGAAGCATTCGGCCAGGGTGAGGTAGTCGGCCAGGGCCTGGCAGGGATGCTCGAGGTCGGTGAGGGCATTGATCACAGGGATCGAGGCCCAGTGGGCGTACTCCTCCAGCTCGCTCTGGGCGAAGGTGCGGATCGCCAGGGCATCCACATAGCGGCTCAGCACCCGGGCGGTGTCGGCCACCGGTTCGCCGCGTCCCACCTGGGTCACCTGGGGATTGAGGTCGAGGGTCTGGCCGCCGAGGCGGGTCATCGCCACGGTGAAGCTCACCCGCGTGCGGGTGGAGGACTTCGAAAAGATCAGGCCGAGGGTCTTCCCCCCCAGGTGGATCTGTCGCCGGCCGCTCTTGAGATCGGCCGCCAGGAGCAGCAGGGCCCGGGTCTCGGCCGCCGAGAGATCTGCGGAGGAGAGCAGATCCCGTCCCCGCAGGCCCTCGAGGCCTTGCCTCGCTGCCTCGGCGACGCCGCTGGGGGGAGAGGGCTGGCTGGCCATCAGGGCCGTCTCAAAGAACCCTTATCGGGGATCGACCCCGGAGTCGTCAAGGGGCTTGGGGGCGCCCAGGACCAAGATCAAGCCGCCAGCACGGCCTCGGCCGGGAGCACGCTCTCGGCCAGGAGGGTCCTGAGCTCGTCACCTTCGATCACCTCCTTGTCGAGGATCTCCTGGGAGATGCGCTCGAGCAGATCGCGGTTGTGGCGCAGGATTGACAGGGCGCGGTCGTGGGCCCGGTCCACCAGTCCCCTCACTTCCCGGTCGATGGCCTGGGCGGTGGCATCGCTGACGACGCGCCGTGGATTGTTGGCGCCACCCAGGAAGCGGCTGCCCCCTTGCTTGTCGTAGGCCAGGGGGCCGAGGGTCTCGCTCATGCCATAGGTGCCCACCATCTGCTCGGCGATGTCGGTGGCACGCTGCAGGTCGTTGGCCGCGCCCGTCGTCACCTCACCGAACACCACCTCCTCGGCGCTGCGGCCGCCCAGCAGGGTGGCGATCTGGCCTTCGAGATCCTCCTTGGAGTTCAGGAAGCGCTCCTCGGTGGGCAGTTGGAGGGTGTAGCCGAGGGCGCTCATGCCCCGCGGCACGATCGAGATCTTCGCCACCTTGCTGCCGCCGGGCATCAGGTGACCCACGATCGCGTGGCCGACCTCGTGATACGCCACCACCTTCTTCTCATCGGCCTGGAGCACCCGGCTCTTCTTCTCCAGGCCGGCCACCACCCGCTCGATGGCCTCGTTGAGGTCACCCTGCTCCACGGTGGTGCGCTTGGCCCGAGCGGCCAGCAGCGCCGCCTCGTTCACCAGGTTGGCCAGGTCGGCTCCGGCGAAGCCGGCGGTGGCCTGGGCGATGCGATCGAGATCCACCCCTTCGGCCAACTTCACCTTCTTGGCATAGATGTCGAGGATGGTGCGGCGTCCGGAGAGGTCAGGGCGGTCCACCAGCACCTGGCGATCGAAGCGCCCCGGACGCAGCAGGGCGGCATCGAGGGTTTCCGGCTGGTTGGTGGCGGCCAGCACGATCACCGGCTTGTCCTTGGCGGCAAAGCCGTCCATTTCGGTGAGCAGCTGGTTGAGGGTCTGCTCGCGCTCGTCATTGCCCCCGACCACGCCCATGGATCCTGCCCGGCTCTTGCCGATGGCATCGAGTTCGTCGATGAAGATGATGCAGGGTGCTTTTTTCTTGGCTTCCTCGAAGAGATCGCGCACGCGGGCCGCGCCGGCACCCACGAACAGCTCCACGAATTCGGAGCCGCTGATGATGAAGAACGGCACACCGGCTTCACCGGCCACGGCCTTGGAGAGCAGGGTCTTGCCGGTGCCCGGAGGGCCCACCAGCAGCACGCCCTTGGGAATGCGGGCGCCGATGGCGGCGTAGCGCTCCGGAGTTTTGAGGAAGTCGACGATCTCGGTGAGCTCGGCTTTCGCCTCATCCACGCCGGCCACATCGGCAAAGGTGACCCGGGATTCTTCATCGGGCACGTACACCTTGGCCTTGCTCTTGGTGAAGCTCAGGGCACCCTGGGCGCCGCCCATGCCGCTGCGGCGGGCGAAGAACTGCAGCACCAGGATGAAGATCAGCGGTGGTACCACCCAGCTGAGGATCGTGGTGAAGATGTTCGGTTTCTGGGGCGGGGCCGCGGCGAATTCCACCCCGTGCTGCTCCAGTCGCTGGGGCAGCTCCATGTCGAAGATCGGCGTGGTGGCCAGCACCGTGGGGGCGCCTTCGGCCGGCGCCTCCTTGAGCTCGTAGCGGATCTGATCGGAGGTGATGTAAGCCCGGCGCACGTTGTCGTCGTTCACCTGGTCGATGAACAGCGAATAGGGCACCCGCGGCACCTGGGTCGCCGGATTCGGCAGGAAATTGCTGAACAGCAGCAACACGCCAAAGCCGATCAGCAGCAGGTTGATCAGGCCGAAGCGCCGGCTGGGGCGGTTGTCGTCCTGGCGGATGGGCATGGCGCGCGGCCTGCAGATCGGCCCAGGCTAGGGGGGCCGGCCCCGGCCGAGATCCCAGGCCTGGGGGGGAAACCGAATCCCGCCGGGCCATCACACTGGAACGATGTGCGGCCGCTTCTCGCTCACCACCGCCATTGATCAGCTGTTGCCGCGGCTGCAGGGGCCGTTGCCGCCGCAGCTGGCGGAGCACTACGCGCCCCGCCCCCTGATCCGGCCCGGGGAACCGCTGCTCATTCAGCGACAGCAGCAGGGCCAGCTTGAGGTGGCCTTTGCCCTCTGGGGATTGCTGCCGGCCTGGGTGAAGGATCCGGCCGATCCGCGCCCGTCCGCCCAGCGGTCGCTGCAGCGCCCCATCAACGCCCGCAGTGAAACCGTGGCCGAGAAGGCCAGCTTCCGAGGCCCTTGGCGCCACCACCGCTGCCTGATCCCTGCCGATGCCTTCCACGAGAAGGGCCAGCGCATCGGCCGCGGCGATGGCGCACCGTTCTGGTTGGGGGGCCTGTGGGAGCGTTGGCTGGGCGCCGATGGCAGCCAGCTCGACACCTGTTGCATCCTCACCACCCGCCCCAATGCCCTGGTCGCGCCGATCCACACCCGCATGCCGGTGATGATTCCCGAGGGGCTCGAGCAGGCCTGGCTGGCGCCGGTGCACGGGGCCGAGCTGCGGGCCCTCGAGCCACTGATGGAGCCCTGGGATCCGACCGGCTGGCTGGCTGAACCCCTGGAGCCCTCCCGGCCCGCTACCCCTGGGATGGACCGCCTGCAACTGAGCCTCGATCTGCCATGACCGGATCGCCCCTGCCCCGCGAACGGGTCGCCGACTATCCCCGCCCGCCGGCCCTGGTGGCCAGCACGGAGCACGTGCTGGTGGAAGCCCTCGGTCAGCTGCTGGCCGAGACCCAGCAGTCCCTGCGGGTGCTGGAGACGTTCCATCCACCCACCTATTACCTGCCGCCCGAGGCCCTGCGGCGCGAGCTGCTGGAGCCGGTCGAGGGCCGCAGCTTCTGTGAGTGGAAGGGCATCGCCCGCTACTTCGATGTGGTGGTGGCGGCGGGCACGCCGGCGGAGCGGCGGCTGCGGCGGGCGGTGTGGAGCTACCCCAGCCCCACGCCGGCCTTTGCCGCGCTGGCGGGATGGTTCGCCCTCTACCCCGCCCTGATGGACGGCTGCTGGGTGGATGGCGAGCTGGTGGTGCCCCAGCCCGGCGGCTTCTACGGCGGCTGGATCACCGACCGGGTGCAGGGGCCCTTCAAGGGCGATCCCCTGCACCCGGAGTTGCGATGACCATGCGGGTGGGGAAGGGCATTGCCGCTCCGGCCTGCTCCACCACGGCGCCGATCAGCAGCAGCACCCGCTGGCGCAGGGCCCAGGCCTCCTGGATGTCGCCGCTGGCGGCATAGCAGAGCAGGCGCAGGTTGAGGCTGGACTCGGCGTAGTCCACGAAGTGCACCAGGTGGTCCTTGGCCAGGTCGACGCCCGGCACGCTCGCCAGCCGCTCCTGCAGCTGGCGGGTGATGGTCTCGATCCGGGGCAGGTCGTCGAAGCGGAGTCCGAATTCGATCCAGATGCGGCGGTTGTCGATCTGGGCCACGTTCTGCACGGCCTGGGTGGTGAACACCCCATTGGGCACGTAGATGCGCTGGCGATCGGGATCGCGCAGCTCGGTGTAGAACCAGCCCACCGCTTCCACCGTGCCCAGCAGATTGAGGCCGGGCAGGTTGATCGTGTCGCCCAGGGTGAAGGGGCGGTTGATGTAGAGACTCAGCCCACTGAGGCCGTTCTCCACGATCGTGCGTGCCCCGAAGCCCAGGGCTGCCGCGCCGAAGCCGCCGGCCGTGATCAGCACCCCTGCCGACACGCCGAGCAGATCCAGGGTCATCAGGCCGACCACCAGCAGGGCGGCGCTGGTGAGCAGCTTGTCGATCACGTCCAGCAGGTACAGCTGGTCCTTGGTGGCCAGTTGAGGCAGGAGCTGGGCGGCGTAGTGCTCGCTGCGCTGCTTGAGCTCGCCGCGCCAGCGCAGCAGGGTCCACACCAGCCCGGCGGTGAGCAGCAGATTGCGCAGCTCCAGCCCCGCCAGCCACCAGCCGATGCCGCTGATCAGCATCGCCAGGCTCAGGCTCAGCCGGCCGCTGTGCAGCAGGGCCCGCGCCAGCGACCCTGAGGGACAGCGGCGGCCCAGTTGATCCAGCACCAGCCAGGCCAGCAGGGCCAGCAGCACCCCGGCCAGGGGGATCTGCAGGTTGAGGGGCAGGGCGGCGGCAGCCATCGGCGAGCTAGGGGGGTGGGCAGGGCGCCGCATCCAGGCGCCAGAGCAGGTCGGGGCCGAGGGGGGTGACCGGCAGGCTGTGCCAGGGGGCCAGCTCCGCCATCGAGCCATAGCCCAGTTCGCCCAGGGGGGTGCGGGCCGGCTGGCCCCCCAGCAGCTTCGGGGCGATCACGGCAGCCACCTGTTGCACGCAGTCCTCAGCCAGGGCGGCGGCCGCCAGCTCCGGACCGCATTCCCACAGCACCTGGTTGCAGCCGCGCTGGGCCAGCTCCTCCAGCAGCAACCGCGGACTGCAGGCCGGCAGCACCAGCCGCTCCACCCCCAGCTGGTCGAGCTGGAACCGCCTGCGGCAAGGCGCCCCGAAACTGTGGGCCACCAGGGTCGGCGCAACCTGCTGATCCCAGAGCCGGGCCTGGCGCGGCAGCTCCAGGCTCCGGCTGAGCACCACCCGCAGGGGTTCCCGCTCGCGGCGGCCGCGGCTGGTGAGCAGGGGATCGTCGGCGCGCACCGTGCCGCCTCCGACGATCACCGCATCGCATCGGGCCCGCAGGTCGTGAACCCAGGTGCGGGCCTCCGGCCCGCTGATCCACTGGCTGGCGCCATTGGAGAGGGCCGTGCGCCCATCGAGGCTCATCGCCCACTTGAGGATGCCCAGGGGACGTCCCGTGGTGATGCGGTGGCAGAAGGCGCGGTTGAGCGCGCGGGCCTCGGCTTCGGCGACACCCGTGATCACCTCGATGCCGGCAGCCCGGAGCTCGGCGATGCCCCCCCCGGCCACCCGGGGATTGGGATCGGCCATGGCCAGCACCACCCGGGCGATGCCCGCGGCGATCACGGCCTGGCTGCACGGGGGCGTGCGGCCGTGGTGGCAGCAGGGCTCCAGCGTCACCACCAGCGTGCCGCCCCGGGCCCGCTCCCCCGCCTGGGCCAGGGCTCCCACCTCGGCATGGGGATTGCCGGCCCGGGCGTGATAGCCCTCGCCCACCAGCCGGCCGCCGGCATCGAGCACCACCGCCCCCACCAGGGGGTTGGGGCTGGTGTGGCCGGTGCCCAGGGCCGCCAGCTGAAGCGCCCGCTGCATCCAGGGGCGCCAGGGGCAGGCGGTGGAGGAACCCATGGGCCGGTCTAGGTGGCGGTGGTGAGGCTGCGCCATTCGCCCACCACGAAGGGCGGCACGGGCAACTCCACGAACACGCCGGGCAATTCCAGGCGCAGGGGCCGGTTCTGCTGCAGATCGGCGATCAGGGGGGCCAGATCGAATTCGGCGGCCGCAGCGCGGCCGTCACCGGCGAGCTTGGGGTTGTCGAGGGTGATGTCGGCCAGTTGCCATTGCCGGCGACCGCTGCGCACCAGCAGTGCCGTGGGGTGATCCAGCCGCACCTTGCCCGGGTAGCCGACGATCCGCAGCTTCAGGGGGCCGCCCGGTCGACCTTCGCGGTAGGCCACCACCTGCCAGCTCTGGTAGTCGAGATCGCGCAGACTCTCCAGGCTGCGCACCACGGGGGTGCCGCTTTCGTCCGGATGGGCATGCACCTGGGCCTGGGCAGGCAGTGGCAACGCCACGATCCCGGCCAGACCAAGGGCCGCGGCCACCAGCAGGCTCAGGAGGGCGCCCGGGAGTCGTGCGATGGGTGAGGCGCTCGTCGTCATGGCTGTCGCTCGGCACCGGGAATCACCCGCCAGCCGGTGTGGGTGGCCCACAGGGCCCAGATCGCCATGGCCCGCAGGTAGTGACAGGCCCGAAAGGTGTTCACGGCGGTGATCGCCTCGGGGGTCCTGAACTGCAGGCCACCGCCGTACACCTGCTCCACCACGGCGCCGGTGATGGCGAAGGCGGTGGCGCTCTCCCCCATCAGCCGGTAATAGGCGGCCAGGCCGAAGTTGATGCCGGTCCACACCTCCAGGGGGTGGGTGCCGTTGGGGTCGAGGGGGGTGCCGTCGCGGCGCAGGCCGTTGGCCACGCCAAGCTGACCGCCCTCAAAGCGCTCGAAGCAGGCCTCGCGGATGGCGCCCAGGGCGCTGCGGGCCCTCTCCTCGCTCACCACGGGAGGCAGCCCCAGAAGCCGGGCGTAGAAGTCGCCGCAGAGCTGGTCGGCCATCACCACCGGGGTGCCGCTTTCCGCGTCGATGGCGTAGTACTCGCCGTTCCAGAGCAGGCGATCGAAATTGGCTCGGGATTGCTCCAGCCAGCCGCCGAATTCCCGCTGCTCGCTGGAGGTGTCGAGCCCCAGATCCAGCTGCAGCCGTTGGCCCATGGCCAGAGCCGCCTCCAGAGCCGCGATCCAGAGGGCGCCGCAGTAGGCGCTCACGCCCTTGAGCGGCCAGTCATCGAAGGTCTGGTCCGGCGCGCCCCCGTTGTCGGGCAGGCCGTCCCCATTGGCATCGAAGGTTTTGAGGTAGCGCAGGGCCTGCACCGCCGCCGGCCAGCAGTCGGCCAGGAAGCGCAGGTCTTCGCCGCTGGGAGCGAGCCTGAAGGTGCGCCACACCTGCAGCACGAAGTCGCTGGCCAGGTCCTTCCAGAGGTTGCAGTCCTGGTAGGCGGTGTAGTTGCTGGCATCCCAGGGGCGCTCGTTGGGGGCGCCCAGGTCGTGGGGGGTGGCGCCGGCCACCTTGCGGGCCGCCTCCACCCGCCCCTTGCCCTGGGTGAAATACCAGCCGATCGGCCGCGGCGTCGGGTCTGCGGCGGGAATGGCGCGGGCGAAGCTGCGCAGCACGCTCTTGTCGAGCTCCGGCCACAGCTGCAGCAGGGCGAAGGAGCCGTAGAGGCGCACATCGAGGCTCTCGTACCAGGCGTAGTCGAGGCACTCGAGCACGCCGAAGCGCCCCACCGGGTCGGCACCGCTGGTGGCGGTCCAGAGGGTGCCGCCGGAGGCCAGGTCGTAGAGCTCGTTGAACAGGGCCATGCGCAGGGGCTCGGGCAGATCGCTGCGCTCCAGCACTGGCCGCTGCCAGGCCTCGATCTGGGTGCGCCAGTCACGCCAGCCCGCCAACGCCTCGGCGGCGATGGCGGCAGCGCCGGTGCCCTCGGAACCAAAGAAGTCGGTGTAGCGGCGCAGGCAGCGGGTGCCCGTCGCGAAGGCCGTCACCGGCAGGTCCCAGCTGATCACCAGTGGAATCTCGATGCTCTCGCCCGGTTCCAGCCGGCACTTCACCGCCAGGGAGGCGCTGGCGGGATCGTTCGCACCGCTGCGGCGGTCGTTGTTGCTCTCGGGGATCGAGCCATCGGCCGCAAACGGCTCCCACAGCTCGGCGCCGTCGCTGGCGGGGTTCCAGCGGCTGCAGCGCTGGATCCTGAGGCCCGGATGGCGCTCGGCCAGGGTGGCATCCGTGGCGATGCACCACTGACCCTGCCCCTCCACCAGCGGCGCGCTGTGCTCACCTCCCAGCAGCACGCCGCACACGGGGCCGTCGCTGATCCAGCGGTTGCGCTGACCCTCGGTGCGGCCGATGGCGGGCACGTAATTGTGCTCGGGGCTGCCGTCGTCCCGGAAGTGCACCGAGGCGGAGGGGTCGGTGTTGGTGAACCAGCCGGTGGTGTTGCGCCAGCTCAGCAACAGCGACAGATCGAGGGGTGCTCGGGTGGGGTTGCGCAGCGTCCACACGAACACCGCCAGTGGATAGCTGCTGCGTCGGTAATCACCGGGCAGGATCGGGCTGAAGGCCTGGCAGCTCACCTCGGCGTCGAAGACGCCGCTGTAGTGGTTCCAGCTGAGGGGGTAACGGGCGGCATAGGTGCCCGTGCTCCGCTCGGGAGTGCTGGCGGGGTACCAGGTCCAGGCGCTCAGCGGCTCACCGGCGTCGGGCCGGGAGGCGTCGGCGCTGGGCTTCACCGCCAGGGCATGGGCGCGGCGCTGCTCGCCGCTGCCTTCAAACAGGGCGAACTGGCAGTCGGGCAGGGTGCCGAACCAGTGCTCCCCGCCATCGAGGTGCCAGAGGTTGAAGCTGCCGTCGGGGGCGCGGCCGATGCAGCCGGCGCCGAAGCCCCCGAGGGGCATGCCGTGGTTGGGGCCATCGTCGAGGTTGCTGGCGTAGCGCACCGTGTAGGGACGCTCCCAGCCCAGGCCGAAGGGGCGGCTCCAGCTCGCGGCCGGGGGCGGCCAGCCCTGGCGGCTGCTGCGGGAAGGGCCGGAACGGCTGCGGCGCAGCAGCGCTTTGAGGGCAGAGAGGCTGGGGCGCGCCATGGAGCAGCCGGAGGTGGGCCCAGCTTGTCAGAGCTGGTTCCGGGTGGCTCCGCCCTGGTGGCCCAGGGCGCCCGCCCCCAGCTCCTGGTCCACCAGGGCATCGAGGGTGACGGCCGAGCGCACCAGCGCCTGGTAGTGCTGCACCAGGCGGCGGTTGCGCTCCAGCCACCCGGCGGGGTTCGCCTGGGCCGCCGCCAACGGTCCCCCCTCGTCGCCATCGAGCAGCTCCAGGCCGGGTTGGCGGGCGATCAGGGCCAGCAGCAGGTCGTGGATGCGTTTGCGGCGGGCGTCCGGGGAGGAGCTCACGGTGGGGCGGTGCGCTGGGGCGGATCCGGCCCAGCATCATGGCGGCACTGGAGGAGCGCCCTGTGGCCTGCCACGTGATCGGTTGCGATGCCGCCGGGCCGGCTGGCCTGGGGCCCTTCGTTCAGGAGCTGGTGCAGCAGGCCGAGCTGCTGGCCGCGCCGCGCCGGCTGTTGCCCCAGCTCGCCCACTGGTTGCCCGATCCAGCACCTCCCCTGCTCGCCTCCGACCAGCCGGAAGAGCTGCTGCAGGCGGTGGAGCAGGCCCTCGGGGCCGATCGGCGCGTGGTGGTGCTGGCCAGTGGCGACCCCCTCTGGTTTGGTATCGGCCGGTTGCTGCTGCAGCGCTTCGGCCCTGGCCCGCTGCACTTTCACCCTGCCCCCAGCTCCCTGCAGCTGGCCTTCGCCCGCATCGGCCGCCCTTGGCAGGACGCCAGCTGGGTGAGCCTGCATGGCCGGGAGCCCGAGCCGCTGGCCGCGGCCCTGCAGCAGCGGCCAGCCGCCCTGGCGGTGCTGACCGATCCCGGCCTCGGCTCCGCCGCGGCCGTGCGCCGGATCCTGGCGGCTTCGGGGCTGGAGGCCGCCTATGCCCTCTGGCTGTGCGAGCGTCTCGGCCACCCCGAGGAGCGGGTGCTGCGGCTGGCGCCCTCCGACCCCTTGCCGGTCGATCTCGATCCGCTGCATCTGGTGCTGCTGATCGCCGAGCCCCCGGCTGCCGTGGGGGATCCGCAGGGGCTGCCCCTGTTCGGGCTGGAGGACGGCCACTTCCTCCAGCATCCGGATCGACCGGGGCTGATGACCAAGCGGGAAGTGCGCATCCAGCTGCTCGCCGACCTGGATCTGCCTGACCAGGGGGTGCTCTGGGACATCGGGGCCGGTGTGGGCTCGGTGGGCCTGGAGGCTCTGCGGCTGCGCCCCCGGCTGGCGCTCTGGGCCCTGGAGGCCCGTGGCGGTTCGGCGGCCCTGATCGCCGCCAACGCCGAGCGCCTGGGGGTGCGGCCTGCGGCGATCCGCGAGGGTCGGGCTCCCCAGGATCTCGGCTGCTTTCCGGATCCGGACCGGGTGCTGATCGGCGGTGGCGGCCGCGAGCGCTCGGCCGTGCTGCAGGCCGTGCTGGAGCGCCTGCGGCCCGGAGGGGTGGTGGTGATTCCCCTGGCCACGCTGGAGGCCCTGGCGGAGCTGCGGCCCCTGCTGGCCGAGGCCGCCCTGGCCGTGCGGGTGACCCAGTTCCAGGCCTGGCGTGGAGCCCCCCTGGCCGAGGGCACCCGCCTGGCCCCCCTCAATCCGGTGCTGGTGCTCTCCGGTCGGCGTCGCTGAGCCCCGGCGTCCAGGGCTCGATCGCCACGCCGGTGCCCACGATGATCCCCAGGGCCTCGGCCTGGCCGGCGGCCAGTTCCAGCACCCCGTCGATGGGCTGATCCGGTCCGTAGCTGGGGCAGGGCAGCTGCATGCAGGGCTGGGCATGGCGCTCGATGGCGATCACCGTTCCCTCGCGGATGAAGAGCATGTCCAGGGGGGCGGGGGTGCGGTGCATCCAGAAGCGCGCCACCGCTGGAGGGGCGTAGGGGAACCACATCCCGCGCAGGGGGGGCAGGGGAGGGCGCAACTGCAGGCCCAGGGTCTGCTGCCGGAGGGTCGCCGCCACCTCCAGGGCGATGCAGGTCTGGGGCCTGAGGCACCAGCGGGCCGTGAGCGGCAGCAGCTGGGGTGGACCATCGGCCTCTCCCCTGGCCGGCAGGGGCAGGGGCATCAGCACCGTGGCTCCCACGGCCAGCAGGGCCCCCAGCTGCCGGTGTGCTGACCGCCTTGACCTCCGCATCGGTGTGCTCAAGCGGTGCGGATCAGCGATGCTGCCCCAGGGGCGGCATACGCTCGCTCAGGCAGTAGCCCCGGCCGCGGATCGTGTGGATCAGGCGCCGCTCGCCCCCCTCCTCCAGCTTCTGGCGCAGGTAGCGCACGTAGACCTCGATCACATTGCTGCTCGCACCACGATCGTCGTTCCACACCAGCCGCTGGATCTGCTCCCGGCTCACCACGGTGCCCTGCCGTTCCAGCAGCAGCAGCAGCAGCTGGTATTCGCGGGCAGTGAGGGCCACCGCCCGCTTGCCCCGTTTCACCTCATGGTTGCTGGGGTTGAGGCTGAGGTCGGCGACCTGGAGCAGGGGCGAGGGGGGCATGCGCCGCCGGCGCAGATCGAGCTGGAGACGCACCCGCATCAACAGGTCGCTGGGGCCCTGGCTGGAGAGCCAGAAATCATCGGCACCGGTGCTCAGGCAGTGCACCCGGCCCTCCAGGGTGTCGTCGCCCTCGTCCAGCAGGATCGGCACCGCCTCCAGCAGCTCGCGCAGGGCCGCGATGCGCTCGGCGGCATCCGCCGCCAGCACCACCAGGTCAATCCTGCTCTGGGGCTCCGGGGTGGCGGCGAGGCCCGCTTCCCCGCAGATCACCCCATAGCCCGAGGCCTCCAGGCGGGATGCCAGCGCTTCCGCGTCCGCTCCCAACAGCAGGAGCAGGGCCCCGCTCACGACACCACCCCGTTACCCGGTTTGGCCACGTGGGGCAGGCCCCAGCCCAGCTTGTTGCGCAGCACCTGGAAGAACTCGTGGTCGGCCAGGCGCACAAAGCGCACCGGTTCCTCGCTGCGCCGGATCAGCACCCGATCCTCCGGCCAGATGTAACAGCCGGCACTGCCGTCCACCACCATCATCAGCCGTTCGGGCGTGGCCGGAAACACCGTCACCGGCTCGCGATCGCTGAAGACCAGGGCCCGGGAGGCCAGGGAATGGGGGGCGATCGGGGTGAGCTGCAGCACCGGACAGTCGGGGGTGATCACCGGCCCGCCGGCGCTGAGGGCATAGGCCGTGGAGCCGGTGGGGGTGGAGAGAATCACCCCATCGGCGGCGATGTCCACCGGGGCGTGGCGGCCCACGGCGATCTCGAAATGGCACATCGAGGTGAGCGGCTCGCGGTGCAGGGCCATCTCGTTCAGGCAGAGCACCTCCCAGCGGCGCTGCTCGCCGCGCATCACGCTCACCACCAGCATGGTGCGCTCCTCGACGGTCCATTCCCCCGCACGCACCTGGCGCAGGGCCTGGTCGAGCTGCTGGAGGTAGGCCTCCGCCAGGAAGCCCAGATGGCCGGTGTTGATCGTGAGGATCGGCACGCCGATCGGTGCGGTCTGGCGGGCTGCCGAGAGCACCGTGCCATCGCCGCCCAGCACGATCGCCAGTTCCATCTCGGCATGGAAGGTCGCCGGCACGCAGGCGCTGTACCCCCGGGTGCGCAGGTGCTGGTCGGGGTTGGCAAAACCCACCATGCCGCCGGAACTGCTCACCCGCACCACGGCGTAACCCTCGCCCTCCAGTTCGCTCTGGATGCGATCGGCGGTGCTCACGGCCAGATCCTTGCCGTCGTTGACGATCAGTCCAACGCAGGGCACCGATCGGGCGGCGGGGTACAGGGGGAGTTTATGGGCGACCCTCAGAACTGCTCGAGGAAGCGCAGGTCGCTGGTGTAGAGCCGGCGGATGTCGTCGATGCCGTGGCGCACCATGCAGAAGCGCTCCACGCCCAGGCCGGCGGCAAAGCCGCTCCAGCGCTCGGGATCCAGGCCCATGCCCGTGAGCACCGCCGGATCCACCATGCCGCAGCCCATCACCTCCAGCCAGCGGCCGCGCCACTGCACGTCCACCTCGGCGCTGGGCTCGGTGAAGGGGAAGTAGCTGGCCCGGAAGCGCACCGGCAGATCACCGAAGAAGCGCTGCAGGAAGGTGGTCACCGTGCCGCGCAGATGGGTGAAGTCGAGTCCTTCATCGATCGCCAGCACCTCCACCTGGTGGAACACCGGCGAGTGGGTGGCATCCACCGCATCGCGGCGGTACACGCGGCCCGGCGCGATCACCCGCACCGGCGGCGGGTTGTTCTCCAGGTAGCGGATCTGCACCGGCGAGGTGTGGGTGCGCAGCAGCCGGCCATCGCCCAGATAGAAGGTGTCCTGCATGTCCCGGGCGGGATGGTGCTCCGGGATGTTCAGGGCGGTGAAGTTGTAGTAGTCGGTCTCGATCTCCGGCCCCTCGGAGACCCGATAGCCCAGGCCGGCGAAGATGTCGGTGATCTCCTCGATCGTGCTGATCAGTGGGTGGCGGTGGCCCGGCGGCACGTAGCGACAGGGGGCCGTCACATCCAGGGTCTCGCCGGCGATGCGCTCGGCCAGGGCGGCGGCCTTGACGGCGCTGAGCCGCTCCGCCAGCAGGCTGGTGAGCTGGTCTTTCAGCACGTTGGCTCGCTGGCCGATCACCGGTCGATCGGGGCCGGGCAGCTTGCCCATCGCCCCGAGCACCACCGAGAGCCGGCCCTTCTTGCCGAGCAGCCCCACCCGCAGCTCCTCGAGCGCGGCGGCCGTGCTCGCGGCGGCGATCTCGGCGGCGGCTTCGGCCTCCAGCTGCCCCAACTGGGCCGTGAGATCCTCAAGCGACACGGTGACGCTCACAACAAACCCGGGCTGGAAGGCACGGGGGAGACTGTACGGAGCAGCCCCGCGAGCCGATGGTGCACGAGCCGAGCCAGCCCCTGAAGATCCTGATCAGCAACGACGACGGTGTCTTCGCGGGCGGCATCCGCACCCTGGCCAATGCGGCCAATGCCCGGGGCCATCAGGTGACGGTGGTGTGTCCCGACCAGGAGCGCTCCGCCACCGGCCATGGCCTCACCCTGCAGACACCGATCCGGGCCGAGCGGGCCGATGAGCTCTTCGACGACGGCGTCACCGCCTGGGCCTGCAGCGGCACCCCCAGCGACTGCGTGAAGCTGGCCCTCTTCTCCCTGCTCGATGAGTGGCCCGACCTGGTGCTCTCCGGCATCAACCATGGCCCCAACCTGGGCACGGATGTGCTCTATTCCGGCACCGTGAGCGCGGCGATGGAGGGCACGATCGAGGGCCTGCCCGCCCTGGCGGTGAGCAGTGCCGACTTCCAGTGGCGTCACTTCGAGCCGGCGGCCCGGATCGCCCTCGATGTGGCGGAGGCGATGCTGACCGAAGGCTGGCCCGAGGCGATGCTGCTCAGCCTCAACGTGCCGCCCCTGCCTGCCGAGAGCATCGGCCCCCTGCGCTGGTGCCGCACGGCGGTGCGCCGCTACACCGAGCAGTTCGATCGCCGGGTCGATCCCCGCGGCCGCACCTACTACTGGCTGGCGGGTGAAGTGGCCAACGATCTGGAGGCCAAGGTGGCTGGGCCTGGCGACTGGCCCACGGATGTGGCCCATGTGCATGCCGGGGGCGTGTCCCTGACTCCCCTGCAGCCGGAGCTGTTCTGGAGGGGCGACACCCGCAGCCTGCCGGGCCTCAGCGGGCTGGCCGGTGAATCCGCTGGAGCAGCCAGAGGCTGAGGATCAGGCCGATCAGGTGGGCGAAGAGCACCTGGGTGTTGCCGAGCACGGAGAACATCTCGATCGACGTGATCGGCAGGCCCACCACCCGGCCCCCGGCCCCTGGAGTGGTCTGGATCTGGGCTCCGAAGAACCCGGGCACCTGTTGGGAGGCCTGCACGAACAGGCTGCCGGCCATGGCCTGATACCCCACCGCCGCCAGGGTGAGGCCGGCCAGGTCGGCCAGGAGCCCTCGCTTCACCAGCCGCGCCGTTTCCCCCTTGCTTGGGCGCACGGGACTGGCCAGGGCACGACCACAGCGCACCACCAGCCAGCTCTGCCAGATGCACCAGAGCAGCACCAGAAAGGCCAGGGTGGTCAAAGAGATGCCCGGGCCCAGACCCAGCGCCCGGGCGGAATTGGCCACCAGGCGGCCGCCGATGTTGTTGAAGAGCAGCACCCCCACCACCACGACGCCCAGCACCAGCTGAACCCAGAAGCGCACCCAGCCCACCCGGCGCAGGGCGGCGGAGATCCGTTGCAGGTCAAGCTGGTCGGCCATGGGGCGAGGTCCGCTGCCCCAAAGGTGCCATGGGAGGATCGATCTGGCGTGCCTTGGCTTCGGGAACTGTCGCGTTCGATTCCCCTGCTGGCTCCCGGTGATGCTCGGCGCCCCACCGCCATCGCCCTGGGCAGCTTTGATGGCCTGCACCAGGGCCACCGGCGGGTGATCGGGGCGGTGACCGCCCCGGGGATCGGTGTGCCGACGGTGGTGAGCTTCTGGCCCCACCCCCGCGAGGTGCTGCACGGGGAAACCCGTCTGCGCCTGGATCTGCCGGAGGAGAAGCTGGGCCTGCTCGGTCCCCTGGGGATCGAGCAGCTCGTGCTGGTGCCTTTTGATCGCGCCCTGGCCCGGCTTGAGCCCCAGGCCTTCGTGGAGCAGGTGCTGGTGGGTCAGCTCGATGCCCGGCGGGTGGCGGTGGGGGAGAACTTCCGCTTTGGCACCGGTCGGCAGGGGGATGCCGACGATCTGCGCCGACTCGGGGCGGCGCAGGGGGTGGAGGTGACCGTGGTGCCGATGCTCTGGGACGGCGCTGAGCGGGTGAGCAGCAGCCGCATCCGGCGGGCGCTGGCGGCCGGGGAACTCACGGAGGCCCGGCGGCTGCTGCAGCGCCCTTACCGCTTCAGCGGCCAGGTGGTGCAGGGGCGGGGTCTGGGTCGCCAGCTGGGCTGGCCCACGGCCAATCTCCAGGTGGATGGTCGCAAGTTCCTGCCTCAGGAGGGGGTCTACGCCGCCCTGGTGCAACTCCAGGTGGATCCGCGCTCCCCGGGCGGAGAAGGGCACGGCGGGGGTGACGGGCCCTGGATGGCCGCCGTGATGAACCTCGGTCCGCAGCCCACCGTGGATCCGGCAGCTCCCTCGGCGGTGGAGGTGCACCTGCTCGACCGGCACCTGGAGCTGGTGGGACGCGGGCTGCGGGTGGAACCCCTGGCCCTGTTGCGGCGCCAGCAGCGCTTTGATGGCCTGGAGTCTCTCCAGGCTCAGATCGGTCGGGACGCGGACCAGGCCCGGCGTCTAGCTGCCGGGGTAGGCGTGGGTGAGGCCCCAGCCGATGAAGGCGGCGATTCCGCCCAGCAGCAGAATTCCTGACACCAGCACGAGCATCGGGCTGTCGCTCCCGGCCTGTTCGATCTCGTTTGCCATCACACCGGTCTCCCGACTGCTGGGTGGGGCCCCAACCTAAGCAGGGATTGTCAGCGCGCCATGGTCAACGGGCCTACCGATAAAAGGCATCCCGAGAACGGGCAGCCCCAGCCCGCGCCGCCCGAGGGGCTGCCATCCGAGACCCTGCCGGCGGTGTTGCGGCTGCTCGATGCCAATCTCGACCGCGCCCGCGAGGGCCTGCGGGTGCTCGAGGACTGGGCTCGCTTCGGCCTGGGCCGTGCGGCGCTGGTGGAGCGCACCAAGGACATGCGCCAGCGTCTGGGGCGCTGCCACCGCGACCGCTACAAGCAGGCGCGCCATGCCGCCACCGATCCGGCCACCGGCCTGGGCCATCCCGCCCAGCAGCTCCGACTGCGGCCGGAGCAGGTGGTGGCCGCCAATGCGGCGCGGGTGCAGGAGGCCCTGCGCGTGCTGGAGGAATTCGGCCGCGGTGTCGACCCGGAGCTGGCGGCTGAGGCCGCCAGTCTGCGCTACGGCCTCTACGACCTGGAGCTGGAGCTGTTGGGCCTGCACGCCGGCGGGGGCGACTGGCGCCGGGAGCTGCTGCAGCGCTGCCACCTCTATCTCGTCACCGGTCCGGTGGCCGGCCTGGAGGAGCGGGTGGAGGCCGCCCTGGGGGCCGGGTTACGCCTGGTGCAATACCGGGCCAAGGAGGGCAGCACCACCGCCGCCGGCACCCCCCTCACCGACGCCGACCGGTTGGCTCAGGCCAGGGCGCTGCGCCAGCTCTGCAGCCGCCATGGGGCTCTCTTCCTGGTGAACGACCGCATTGATCTGGCCCTGGCGGTGGAGGCCGATGGGGTGCACCTTGGCCAGGGCGATCTGCCGCCGGCCGTGGCACGGCAGCTGCTCGGTCCGGATCGGCTGGTGGGGCGCAGCACCCATGCCCTTCCCCAGCTGCGCCAGGCCGTGGCCGATGGCTGTGACTACGTGGGGGTGGGGCCGGTGAACGCCACGCCCTCCAAGCCCGGACGGGAGCCCGTCGGCCTCGCCTACGTGCGCCAGGCCTGCGCCGAGCAGGCGCTTCCCTGCTTCGCCATCGGCGGCATCACCAGTGCCGCGGTGCCTGAGCTGCAGGACGCCGGGGCCAGCCGCGTGGCGGTGGTGCGGGCGATCACCGAGGCCGGGGATGCCGCTGTGGCCACCCGGGCCCTGCTGGAGGCGCTGGGGAGCGAACACTGAATCCGGGCCATGCAGGACTCCCCCGCCCTGGCACCGGGGCATGCCGGGGGGATGGCCGGCAGCATGGAGCCTGTTCACGCCAGCAGCCATGGCCTCTGATTCCGCCGGTGCCTCCCCCTCGTCGGGTCCGGCCGCACCGGGCGGGGCTTGGATCACCATCCAGGTGAACGGTGAACCGCGCCAGTGTGCGGCAGGCCTTGGGCTGGATGAGGTGCTCAGCTCCCTCGGCTATCGCCCCCAGCTGGTGGTGGTCGAATTCAACGGCGCGATCCTGCCCCGGCAGTGCTGGGCCGAACAGCAGGTGCAGGAATCCGACTGCCTGGAAGTGGTCACCATCGTGGGAGGGGGTTCTTAGATTCCATCTCAGTCCTCCCGCTGGGCTGCGGCGGTGCCGTCAGATTTCCTCGACGGCCCCCTGCACTGACGCCCGCCATCGCGCATGCCCCGTCTCCCCCATCTCGCTTCACGCCGCCAGGTGCTCTGGTGGCAGCGGCTTCTTCTGGGTCTGAGCGTCCCCGTGCTGGCCCTGGCCCTGCTGGTGTTCCATCCCGATCCCAGCTGGGCTGCCAGCGGTGGTCGCATCGGTGGCGGCAGCTTCCGTTCGGCTCCCTCCATGCCCCGCAGCTATGGCGGTGGTGGCTACAGGGGCGGGTATGGCGGCGGTTACAGCCGGGGCGGCTATGGGGGAGGCGGCATCGGCTTCCCCTTCCTGATTCCCTTCTTCGGCTTCGGTGGAGGTGGCCTGTTCGGCTTCCTCGTGCTCATGGCGGTGATCGGCCTGATCACCAATGCCCTGCGCGGCGTCGGCCCTGCCCTGGCGGGCGGCGATGGCGGCGGAGCGATCAGCCGGCCGGATGGGCCCGTGAGCCTGGTGCAGGTGCAGGTGGGCTTGCTGGCTTCCGCCCGGGCGCTGCAGCAGGACCTGCGCCGCCTGGCCGCCACCGCTGACACCTCCAGCAGCTCAGGTCTGATGACCGTGCTGCAGGAGACCACGCTGGCCCTGCTGCGACACCCCGATCTCTGGGTCTATGCCGGCCTCGACGTGGGCCAGGTGCCCTTCGCCAGCGCTGAGGCCACCTTCAACCGCCTCACGATGGCCGAGCGCAGCAAGCTCTCCCGCGAACTCACCACCAACGTGGCGGGTCGCCGCGACACGCCTGCCCAGAGCGAGGCGATCACGGCCGGAGACAGCGATGCCGCCAGCGACTTCATCGTTGTGACGGTGCTGGCCGCCACGCGCCAGCGCCTCACCCTCAAGGGAGCGGCAAGCGCCGAGCAGCTGCGCTCCAGCCTGCAGGCCCTCGGAGGCCTGGCTTCGGAGGATCTCCTGGCCCTCGAAGTGATCTGGCAACCCGATGGAGCCGGGGATGTGCTCAGCACCGAGGAGTTGCTGACGGCCTACCCCGATCTGCAGCACCTCTGAGCGCCAGCATGCGGATTGCGGCCATGGCGGCGCCGTAGCCGTTGTCGATGTTCACCACGCTCAACCCCGGCGCGCAGCTGGCGAGCATCCCCTGGAGGGCTGCCGCTCCGCCTGCGCTCACCCCATAGCCCACGCTCACCGGCACGCCGATCACCGGCTGGGGCATCAGCCCGGCGAGCACCGTGGGCAGGGCCCCTTCCATCCCGGCGCAGGCGATCAGCACATCCGCCTGCTCCAGGTTTGGCAGTTGCTGGAGCAGCCGGTGCAGCCCGGCGACACCCACATCCAGCACCAGCTCTGCGGCGATGCCGTGACAGGCCAGGGCCAGGCGTGCTTCGGCGGCCACCGGCAGGTCGCTGGTGCCGCCGCTCAACACAGCGACCCGACCACGGGTGGGATCGATGGCCGGCAGGGGGCCGGCGGTGAGGCAGCGGGCCTGCGCGTGCCAGTGGATGTCCATGGATCCAGCCAGGTCCTGCTGCACCGCCTCTGCTTTGTCCTCACTCACCCGGGTGGCCAGGGCCAGTTCGCCTGCTGCCTGGGTCTCCTCGAGGATCCGGGCGATCTGGGAAGCGCTCTTGTGTTCCCCCCAGATGGCTTCGATCATCCCCAGCCGCTGGCGGCGGCCGAGATCGAGCCGGTGGGCTGGTGCCTCGCTCATGGCAGCTCCCAGATCTGCTCCACCAGGGCCGGGGTCACCCAGAGGCTGGTGTGGTCCCGCGCCCAGCGCAGCTCGTCCTCGAGGGCGGCCTGCTCCGCGGTGCTCCAGCGACCGGCGGCCCTCAGCTGCTCGGGATAGCTGGTGAGAAAGTCCTGCAACCAGCGAGACTCTGGCTGGTCGGCTGGGGTGCAGGCCATCACGCTCCTGCTCTCCAGCAGGCGGAAGCCGCGGGCTTCAAGCAGGGCCGGCAGCCGCCCTGCCACATCCGGATCCCCGCCGTGCTCACGCCAGAGGGCGATGCAGCGCTGCACAAAGGTGGCCAGGGCCGGCCCTCGGGGATGGAGGGAGAAGGTGTCCCAGCGCACGTATTCATTCAGCACCAGCCGTCCGCCGGGACGCAGGGCCTGCACCAGCAGATCGAGCATCGGCTCCAGCCGGGGCAGGAACATCGCCAGCCAGCGGCACCAGGCCCCATCCCATGGCCCCGCCCCCAAGCCGCCCGCCAGGGGTTCCGCCAGGTTGTGTTCCAGAACGGTGAGCTGGTGGAGCTGGCGCCGCTGCTGCTCAGCGGCCAGGTGGGCGAGGAAGGCCCGGGCGCTGTCGATCGCCAGCACCCGGCCGGCAGGCCCCACCAGCTCGGCCAGCTCAAGGCTGGCCAGGCCTGGGCCGCAGCCCAGATCGAGCAGCCGTTGTCCCGCGGCGAAGCTGGCTCGCTGCCATCCGGCCTGCATCGCGGCCTGCCAGGTGTTGTGCTGGCGCTCCAGTCGGGCAAGCTCCTCGCCATGGCTTCCCAGCACGTAGGTGTGCCCATCCCTGGATGGGGTGCCGGGGCTGGTTGGCAGGGCTGAACGCTCCGTCATGCAGGGTCCAGCTCTCCTTCAAAGACCAGGGGGAAGGGATTGCCCTCTAGGCCGGTCGCGTGGCGCGCCAGATCCTCGAAGCGCCGCTGCACCGCCTCCACGACCTCGGCGGGGATGGCCTTCCAGTGCCGGCGATCGACCCAGCGGATCAGAACCGTGCCCTCCTCCCGGGCGGGGTCCCAGTACAGCTGCCGGTCGAGGAAGCCCTCCTGCTCTGCCAGCCAGGGCTCCCAGCTCTGCCGCTCCGCCTCCAGCCAGGCCTCCCGTGCGTCCGCTGGCACCCGCAGGCGCAGGTGTTCCACCACCACGCCGGCAGCAGCACGGCTGTCCGTGCGGCCGCCGGGATCGTCCGCCGCCTGGGCCGGTACTCCGTGGAGGGTGAGCAGCAGCACCAGAACCGTGGCCAGCAGGGCGGCCGGCACCCTAGGGAGCACATGGGGGCCTGGGCGGTTCATGGCCGTTGCAGCAGCGCGACGGCATGGCAGGAGATGCCCTCCTCACGCCCTTCAGCTCCCAGCCGTTCGTTGGTGGTCGCCTTGACACCCACCTGCTCTCCCTCCACCCCCAGGCGCGCTGCGATGGCGTCGCGCATGGCGGCGATGTGGGGTTTGAGTTTGGGGCGTTCGGCGATGACCACCGTGTCGATGTTCACCACCCGCCAGCCCCGCTCCTTCACCAGGCCCACCACCTGCTCGAGCAGCACCAGGCTGTCGGCCCCTTTCCACTGGGGATCGTCGGGGGGGAAGTGCTGGCCGATGTCTCCCAGGGACAGGGCCCCCAGCAGGGCATCCATCACCGCGTGCACCAGCACGTCGGCATCACTGTGGCCATCGAGCCCCAGTCCTGCGGGGTGGTGCAGTTGCTGCCCCCCCAGGATCAGCGGACGCCCGGGCACCAGGCGGTGGATGTCGTAGCCGTTGCCGATTCTGAGCTGCATGGAGGGGTCAGCTGGTGGGTGAATTCAACCCCATCTGATCGAGCACGCAGATCCGATCGCGGCCCGTGCGCTTGGCTTCG